>Ga0209640_10001605_pt1 | contig 19310 bp, 20 predicted proteins | sample RifCSP10_1_FD_184018 | JGI IMG/M metagenome (GOLD analysis project Ga0209640, IMG submission 184018) | Soil microbial communities from Rifle, Colorado - Rifle CSP2_sed 10_1 (SPAdes) (version 2) | ecosystem: Environmental > Terrestrial > Deep subsurface > Rock core/Sediment | place: Rifle...
GGGAACGAGCCAATCCCAGGATCGTGTTCGAGCATCCCGGCGAGGCGACTCTCCCGACCTCCGGATTCGTGGCGGCCACAGGCGGAATGGTGGTTATCTGTGCTGGGACGACCGGATTCAACGTCACGATGGATCTCCGCTACCACTGGATGCGACAGAAGCGATTTCAGGGGTCACACCTCATGAACGACGTTCAGGCCGCTGCCGCGAACGACCTTGCTATCTCGGGCAAGCTCGACCCCTCACTGTCAAGGGTATTCGCTTTCGATGAACTGGCTGCCGTGCATCAACTCATGCGAGAGAACCATCATCCTCCCGGCAACATGGCTGTGCTGGTCAACGCCACCGCGCCCGGTCAGGGTGCCGGGTGAGTTCCTCGGCCTACGCTGCAGGGTGGACCGTACCCGAACCGCCCGACCGTGACTGACCCGAGTTTGAAACGTGATCTGTAAGTGGAGACGGCGCGACAGCTCGGGCTCAGCCGTACCGATCGGCCAGCCGGGCCAGTAGGCGGCCGACCTCCGTCGGGTCCCCGACCCGGAAGCGCGCCGCCGTGGTGCGTGGCCTCGACGCCACCAGGATGGCGGCGCCACGTCCCGCCACCGCCTCGAAGGCATCCTCGTCGGTGGCATCGTCGCCCACGTAGAGAATCCCCGTGAACGGACCGAGTCGGTCGGCGAGCCACGTGATGGCGGATCCTTTGTGCCAGTCGATCGCCGGACGGATCTCGGCGACGGACTTGCCGAACTGCACGCGCAATGAGGGGTGGTCGACTGTCAACCCGATCACGAAGGCCTCGACGTCTGCCGCCGCCTCCGGTCTCTGCCTGAAGTGGGTGGCAGCGCCGAATCGTTTCCGTTCCACGACGACTCCGTAGACCCCGGAGAACCGGTCTCGGAGCCGCTCCTCGACCGTGTCGAGGAGCGGAAGGACGTTCTCGAAGCGTTTGGTAGGCGGGTCGTCGAACGGCTGACCGGCGGCGTCGATCAGGTCGAGGCCGTGCGATCCTGCGTATGCGGCCACGGCGGCGACGCCGAGGCGCTCGCGTGCGTCACGAGGATCGCGGCCGCTGACGACGCACACGGTGACGACCTCGGCGAGCCGCCGCACCGCGTCGCGGTTGGACGGGATCACCTCCGCCATGTCGGGGTTCTCGACGATCGGCGCCAATGTCCCGTCGAAGTCGAGGCCGACGAGGGGAGCGTCGCCGAGCCCCAGGTGCTCGAGGCGCCCCACGGGGACGGGCGATCCGGGTCTCACGGGGCTTCGGGCATGGCGTCGATCACCTGCGCCGCCCAGGCGTGGACGTCGTGCGTCCGCACCTGGTCCTTCATGGCCTTCATCCGCTCGCGCCGTTCGGCCTGCGGCATCTCCAGTGCGGTTTGCAGGGCTGTGACGATGCCATCGATGTCATACGGGTTGACGAGCACCGCCCGGTCGAGTTCGTTGGCGACTCCGGCGAACTCACTCAGCACGAGGACGCCGTCGTCCTGCGGCCTACTCACCACGTACTCCTTGGCGACGAGATTCATCCCGTCGCGCAGTGGCGTCACGCACATCACATCGGCGGCGACGTAGTAGGCGACGAGAAGCTCACGGGGGACTTCGCCGTAGATGTAGTGGACGGGCATTCGATGGTGCCCGCCGTGCACGCCGTTGATGCGGCCCACCGCCTGTTCGATCAGTTCCCTCATGTCCTCGTAGTCGCTGAGTGTCTCGCGGGAGGGCACCGCCACCTGGACGAACGAAACGTCGGCCGCGCGCTCGGGATGCTGTTCCAGGAACGTCTCGAACGCCCGGAGACGGACGTCGATACCCTTGGTGTAGTCGAGGCGGTCGACTCCAAGGATGACGTCCTTGGGACTCCCGAGCTGTTCGCGCAAGTCCGCTGCCTGCGCCGCGGTCTCGGGGGAGGAGGCGATGCCCTCGAAACCGTCGACGTCGATCGAGATCGGCGCCGTGATCACCCTGGTCCTGCCGCCCGGATGACGGATCCACTCACCGTCGATCTCGCCTCGGGCGAACGTCGACGCTGCAACCCGGAAGTTGTGCGCGGCGAGGTCCGTCTGAAACCCGACCAGGTCGGCCGCGAGCAGCCCGGCGACGAGCTGGGCCCGCCATGGATTACGGGCATAGATCTCGACGGGTGGGAAGGGGATGTGGAGGTAGTAGGCGATGCGAGCGGCCGGTACCAGGTCGCGCAACATTTGGGGAACGAGCTGCAGGTGGTAATCGTGAACCCAGACGAAGTCACCTGGGGTGGCGAACCCGGCCGCCACTTCGGCGAAACGGCGGTTCACCCGCTGGTAGGCGCGCCACCACGTTCGATGGAACTCGGGAGTCCTGATCGCGTCGTGATAGAGCGGCCAGATCGTGGCGTTGCTGAAGCCGAGGTAGTGCTCGTCGACCTCGACCGCGTCCAATGGCACGGGCACCTGGTGGATGCCGTCGTGGGTGAAGGGAGCAGTGCGATCACCGGCCACTCCGGTCCACCCGATCCAGATGCCATTCCCCTCCCGGAGGAGCGGCGCCACGGCGGTTACCAGGCCGCCGGTGCTGGTCTGCCACTGGCCCTCGACCATGCGCTCTGGGAGTCGATTCGCCACCACCACTGTGCGCGATCGCATTCGAATCCTCTCCCTCGCAGTGCGGTCAGGCTAAGAACACCGGGGCGCAACGCCCAATGCCCGTTGCGCATTGGATCGGGGGGAGGGGTATACCCGGTAGCATCGCCGGCCATGCGGGCGCTCCACGGCAACTGGCTCTGGGTGGCGGTGGTCAGCAACGGCATCGTCGGAGCGTGGGGTCTGGCGCTCGCCATCATGAAGCGCCAGGCCGATCGGGTGTTCCGCATCGCCGTCTACGTAGCGGTCGGCGCGATGCTGGTTCAAATCGGGCTCGGCTTCCTCGCCTACGGTCAGGGTCACCGGCCGGCGAATGGCTTCCATCTCTTCTACGGGTTCGTGATCCTGTTCACGTTTACCTTTGCCTACATTTACCGGGCGCAGCTCGCCAAACGCCCCGCCCTGGCGTGGGGGCTTCTTCTGCTCTTCGTGATGGGACTTGGGTTGAGAGCGTGGGCAAACGTCAACTGAGAACGGTTTCCCCCTCCGCAGGGGGAGGTGGCCCGACGGGCCGGCCGAAGGGGCACGTTTCCTCACCCGGAGGGGGAGGTGGCGCCGAGCGAAGCACTGGCGGGCTGCCCCCCTCCCGGCTTCGCCGTACTCCCCCCTCCGGGGGGAGAGATGGCGCCCCGGACTCCGGACTCGGACCCGGACCCGGGGTAACCTCGCCACATGCTCCTCGAAGGCAAGCGGCTTCTCATCACGGGCGTCCTGACGGACGATTCGATCGCGTGGCACACGGCGCGGGTTGCCCAGGACCAGGGCGCCGAGATCGTTCTCACCGGCTTTGGCCGCGGTCTCAGCCTCACCAAGCGGGTTGCCGGCCGCCTGCCTCGGACCCCCGACGTCCTGGAGCTGGACATCAATGACCCCGTCCACATGGATGCATTGGTGGCCGACCTCACGGCCCGGTGGGGAGCGATCGACGGGGCACTTCACGCCATCGCTTTCGCTCCGGAGGATGCACTGGGGGGCAACTTTCTCAACACGCCCCCCGAAAGCGCGTCCACGGCTTTCATGACCTCCGCGTACTCGTACAAGACTCTGGCTGTTGGCCTATTGCCGCTACTCCGGGCCGCGGGCGGTGGCGCGTTGGTCACACTGGACTTCGACAACACCCAGGCGTGGCCCGCCTACGATTGGATGGGCGTGGCGAAGGCCGCCCTCGAGGCGGTCACCCGCTACCTGGCCCGTGATCTCGGCCCACACGGTGTGCGCGTGAACGCCGTCTCCGCCGGTCCGCTGGCAACCGTGGCCGCGAAGAACATCCCTGGGTTCGCCCGTTTCGAGAGCGTGTGGAGCGAGCGCTCACCGCTCGGCTGGGACGTATCCGATCCCGAGCCCGTGGCGAAGATGATTGCAGTGCTGCTGTCGGATTGGGCGCCGATGACCAGCGGTGAAGTGGTTCACGTCGACGGTGGGTTTCATGCCATCGCCGCCGGGTCCGGCGAGCCTCGCTAGATCTCTAGCGGGAGGGTCAGTACGAAGGTGGCTCCGCCACCGGCGGTGGTTCGATGAGCCAGCGACCCGCCGATGGCGTCGCTGAGGCCGGCGGCGATCTTCAGTCCGAGGCCCAACCCGGTCGCCGAGTCGTGCGGCCCGGAGAATGGATCCTGTGCCACGTCGGGCGGAAGACCGGGTCCGTGATCACTGATCGTGATCTCGACGCCCTCAGGCAGCTCTCTGACCGAGATCTCGACAGGGGCGTTGCCGCCGTGGGTCGTGGCATTGTCGACCAGGTTGGTGAGGATGCGGCGGAGGTGCTCCCCATCGGTCATGACCGAGGGCACCCGTCCGGTGCTGGTGACCGGAATCCCCGCGGGTTCGGCCACCTCGCGCGAGGCGTCGACGACACAGAGGAGTCGGGGTCGGACCGGTACGCCGCGGCCGTCGATCCGGGCGGTCATCAGCAGGTCTTCGACGAGCAGACGGAGACGGTCGGCACGAGCCGACGCACTCCGCACCAGCGCCAGTGTCTTCTCGTCGGCGGTGCCCATGCGCTCCACCGTCTGCAGGGCTCCAATGATCGAGGTGAGCGGGGCTCGAATCTCATGGCCGGCGACTGCGGCAAAGTCGCCTTTCAGTGCGGCCAGGCGCTCTGCCCGCACCGCCTGTTCGCGGGTGGCGGCCAGATCGAGGGCGAGGGCAAGTGTCTGCCCGGTGCCGTCCAGGTCACCCTCCGCAGGGGCGACCACGACCAGTCGAACCGGGCCGCGCAGGGCCGTCACGGGCACATCGATCACGTGGGTGTTCAGCGGATCCGCCTGGAGGGCAGCCGACGCCTCGGGCGAGAGCGGGCTGAGATGGTGGCCATCGCGATGCACCGCGAGCGGGGCTCGGTTGGCGATGATCGCCACCGCGCCAGCATGGGTCTCGGCAGAGACGACCGCGGCTGCGGCCTCAGCCGCTGCCTTGGGAGAGTCGTGATCACACGCCGCCGCAGCCACGGCCACGGCGATCGAAGGCCGATGGTCGCTGAAGGGGTACCGGTAAGCTCCGGCGGCAGGCAGGCTCACGGTCAGGAACTCTCCGTATGGCAAGGGTTGCTCTCTGTTTCGGCGGTCGATCCGCCGAACATGAGGTCTCATGCGTCTCGGCGGTGTCCACGCTGGAGGCACTGGAGAGCCGGGGGCACACGGTTGTCCCGGTGGGGATCGCCCGCGACGGCACCTGGCACCTCGCCGACCCCACCGAACGCCCCCTGTCGGCGACCGGTCCTGCAGTTCGCCTGCAGGTGCCGGGGGGAAGCCTGATCGCCGAAGGGGACCCGATCATCGTCGATGTCGCCTTCCCCGTTCTCCACGGCCCGTTCGGCGAGGACGGGACGATTCAGGGCTTGTTCGAGATGGCCGACCTGGCCTACGTCGGTGCGGGGGTGCTCGGTTCGGCCGTGGCGATGGACAAGGACGTTGCCAAGCGGCTGTGTCGGCAAGCTGGTCTACCGGTGGCGGACTACCTCGTGGTGCGCGACTCGGAGTTTCTCGCCGCCCCGGCGGAGGTGGCTGACCGCGTGGGGGACGATTTCGGATACCCCGTCTTCGTCAAACCGGCCAACCTCGGTTCCTCGGTGGGGATCGCCAGGGCCGAGGATGAGGCCGACCTGAAAGAGTCGATCCACGCCGCCCTCCAACACGATCGCAAGGTGCTCGTCGAGGCGGAGGTCGTCGGGCGGGAGATCGAAGTGGCCGTACTCGAAGGACCGCGAGCTTCGATCCCGGGCGAGATCGTCGTCGAGGAGGGGTGGTACACCTACGACGCCAAGTACCGTGACGAGGGCACCCGCTTGCTCGTTCCGGCGCCACTCGACGAGTCGGAGCAAGCGGTGGTTCGCGAGCTCGCGTGCCGCGCATTCGAGGCGTTGGAGTGCCGCGGGCTTGCCCGCGTCGACTTCTTCTACGAAAAGGGGGGACGTGGGTTCATCGTGAACGAGGTGAACACGATGCCTGGTTTCACCCCCAAGTCGATGTTCCCGCTGATGTGGGCCGCCACCGGGATGCCGTATTCCGAGCTGTGCGACGAATTGATCGCGCTGGCTCTCGCGAGATGAGGCCGGGCGCGTTCGCCCGGCCTCGAAGACGAATCCGGTCTCGTCCTAGAGCTTGACGACCGGGCAGGTGAGGGTGCGGGTGATTCCCTCGACTGCCTGAATCTTGGCAACCACGAGCTTGCCGAGTGAATCGACGTCGTCGGCAACGGTGTGCACGATCGCGTCGTATGGGCCTGTGACGGCCTCTGCGGCACGAACGCCGTCGATTTTCCCGACCTCCATCGCGACCTGGGCGGCCTTGCCCACCTCGGTCTGGATGAGAATGTACGCCTCGACCATCTCTCTCCTCTGGGACGGGTGCCTGGGCGCGGACTATACCCGTCGAGCGGCCGGAGGGCTGGGGCGACGGGTCTCGAGCGATAGCCTGCGCACCGTGTCGTTCGTGTTCATCCTGTTCGTCATAGCGCTGGCTCCCCTCGCTTGGGCGGCGTGGCGTCGTCCGTCGGGCGGCCGTCCGGTATGGATACTGGCGATGGTTGGTTCGGAGCTCGCTCCATGGTTTCTCGGGGTACTCGTTCTGTCGGCCGCCGGGTTCATCGTTGCGGGTTGGGTCGGGGGAACGGTGGGACGTCTCGGTCTCGTGGCCGCGGCACCTGAGGCGATGGCATTCGTCATCGCCATCACCCGATCCAGGGGTGTGACGGAGGCGGCAGCGTCGTCGGTGTCGAACTTCCTCGGCACACCCGTTTCCCTTCCGGCCGTGCGCCTCCGTTCCTTGGTTCCCCCCAGGTCGTCCGGTGCGGGCCTCCACGTCGACCCCTCACTGACCTACGGACCGCATCCCCGGCATTTGGTGGACCGGATCAGGTCGGTGGATCTTCGCCAACCGGCACCGGCGATCATCCACCTCCACGGAGGTGGGTGGTGGCGGGGGAGTCGCCACCGTCAGGGGCTCCCCTTGCTCCACCACCTCGCCCGCAACGGCTGGGTCGCGTTCACCCCCAGCTACCGGCTCAGTCCGGAGGCGACCTTTCCGGATCATCTCGTTGACGTCAAGCGGTTGGTGGTGTGGATACGTGCCAATGCACTCGAGTTGGGAGTCGACCCGTCGTTCATCGCCATTGCCGGTGGCTCGGCGGGCGGGCAGCTCGCCGCGCTGGCGGCTCTTACGGGTCGGGAACGATCTCTCCAGCCGGGCTTCGAGGAGGGCGATGCGTCGGTGCAGGCCTGCATTCCCTTCTATGGGGTGCACGACCTGGTCGACGAGGCGGGAGGGCCCCTGTGGCCCTACCTGGTGGACCAGGTGATGAAGTCGGAACCGAGCGTCGCTCCCGTTGCGTGGCACCAGGCCTCACCGACGCGGATGGCCACCGCCGACCGACCGCCGTTCTTTGTCGTCCACGGTTCGGCCGACACCCTGGTCGACCCCGGAATGTCTCGAGATCTGGTCGCTGCTCTCCGGGCGGTGGGCGGCCCCGGGGTGGGTCACCTCGAGGTTCCGTGGGCCAACCACGGGTTCGATTACTTCCGCTCGCTGCGATCGCTGCCTGTGGTCCACGGCGTCACCGCGGCGCTTGTGGCAATGCGCGATTGGACGCGAGTCGAAGGCGGTCTCGACTGACTACTAGTAGCCGTCGGAACCGATTCGCACGGCCTGGGCAAAGGATCTTCCCGATGAGTCATCGACGTCGAAGATGATTCGCTGACCCTGCCGGAGGGTTCGGAAGATGCTTCCCTTCAGCGACCCGGCTCTGAGGTAGACCTCGGACTGGTCGTCGTCGCGCACGACAATGCCCGTGCCGGTCTTCGGGTCGTAGATCTTGACGACTCCCTGCACGGCGTCGCTCCTGGGTGCTCGTGAGGCGGGAGTGTATCCCCCGGTTGCCGGTTCCCGCTCAGGCCTTGGTGACCTTGCCCGCCTTGATGCAGGAGGTGCACGCGTGGACACGGCGTGTGTTGCTCCCATGCGGGACGCGGACGCGCTGGATGTTCGGCAACCAGCGCTTCGAAGAGCGCTTGTGCGAGAAACTCACTTTCTTGCCGACCCACGGTTCTTTGCCGCAGATCTCACACCGAAACGACACCGAACGAACCTCCCGGGGGAACGGCGGTGGAGGATACCAGCACGGAGCGGGGACGCCAGATCGCCGTCCGTATAGTGGTGCCACCGATGACCACGCAGAGGCTGCTTCTCAAGGCCCAGGACCTCAAACGCGTGATGCAGCGATACCTGGACCGCCTCCGTCAGTATCGCGAGGCGCTAAACCGCCTGAACGTGTATCCGGTGCCCGACGGCGACACCGGGACGAACATGACGTTGACGGTGGAGTCGGTCGTCGAGGCCGCGGGCGGCGCCGAGAGCATGGACCAATTGGCGTCGGCGATCGCCCACGGTTCGCTGATGGGCGCCCAGGGCAACAGCGGGATCATCCTCAGCCAGATCCTGCGAGGCCTGGCAGATGCGTTCCGCAATGAGCCCTCCGTCGGAACTGCCCAGCTTGTCGATGCGCTCGATCGGGCTGCCACCGCGGCGTACCGGGCGGTGGGCCGACCGGTAGAAGGCACGATCCTCACGGTCCTTCGTGAAGCAGCCGCCGCAGCCTCGGAAGCTCAGACGCCTGAGGGGGAGAGCCTCGCCGAGTTCCTCGAGCGCGTGTACCGCAGGGCGCAGGAGTCGCTCGAGAACACGCCCGAGCTACTACCGGTGCTCAAGGAGGCCGGTGTGGTCGACGCCGGTGGGGCGGGATTTCTTCTCCTGCTCGTTGCCTTTCTCGAGGAGGTGACGGGTGAAGACGTCGTGCTGCCGGAGGCGATCTTCGCCGCCGCCGCCGCCCAACTGATCGCCCCGGCCGAGAGCGGAGCACACTCGGTGGCCGACCTCCGCTATGAGGTGATGTTCCTGCTCCGCTCCGACGAGCCGTCGGCCGGCGATCGACTTCGCGACTCGTGGGCACCGCTCGGCGACTCGATTGTCGTGGTGGGCGACGGGGGGACGTGGAACTGCCACATCCACACCGATGCGATCGGTCCGTCGATCGAGGCCGGGATCGCCGTCGGCCGTCCGGATCGGATCAAGATCACCGATCTACTCGAACAGGCTGCCGACGAGGCACACCATCGCTCCGCTTCTTTCGAGGCACTCCCGGGATTCGCCGAAGCCCCTGTCGGTGTCGTCGCGATCGCGTCAGGTCCCGGAATCGTTGCGTTGTTCCGCGATGCCGGTGTCCAGGGTGTCGTGGTGGGTGGCCAGACGATGAATCCCTCGGTGCGAGACGTGCTCACCGTCGTCGAGGACGTCGCGGCCGACGATGTCATCGTTCTCCCGAACAACAAGAACATCGTCGGGGTCGCCCAGCAACTCGATGCTCTCACCACCAAGTCCGTCAGTGTGGTGCCCACGCGTTCCATGCCCGAGGGTTTGGCGGCCATGCTCGCCTATCTTCCATCCAAGGATGTCGCCACCACGGTCGCGGCCATGCAGCGAGCCGCCGACGACTGCGGATGGGGAGAGGTGACCCAAGCCGTTCGTGATGCTGTGACGCCGGCGGGTGTGATTCGCCAGGGTGATTGGCTCGGGATAGTCGACGGAGAGGTGTCGGTGATCGCCCCGGGATTGACGCAAGCCGCAGTCGGGGTGCTCGATGGCCTGGTCGAGGACGACGCCGAGATCGTGACCGTGTTCGTTGGGAGTGGTGCCGACGATGACGCGACCAAGGCGATCCTCGAGCACATCGAGGCGCTTGGTTTCGAATCGACCGTCGTGTCGGGCGGACAGGCGCTGTACCCGTATCTGTTCGGGGTCGAGTGAGCGGGCGGTCGCTCGCATATCTGAGCCGGGTCCCCGTCGACAAGGTGCAGGGGCTCACCGGGAAACGTGGCGCCGACCTGCGGAAGGCGGGTGTCACCAACGTTGCCGACCTCCTGCTTCACGCGCCGCGGCGGTACGTCGACCGATCTCGAACGATGCCGCTCGCCGAATTGCCCCTCGGCGAGGAGGTCACGGTCATTGGGACGGTCGACAAAGTGTCGACCCGACGACCGCGACGCAACCTCACGATCGTCGAGGCCAGGATCTCCGACGGGTCGGGGATCCTGACCGTTGTTTGGTTCAACCAGGCATTCCGGGAGCGCCAGCTCGCCGTGGGCGTCGAAGTGGCATTGTCGGGGAAGGTCGAGCGTTTCAGGGGTCGGCTGCAGATGACCGCTCCCGATGCGGACGTGCTCGACCGACCTTCGGAATCGCTCATCACGGGCCGCGTGATGCCCGTGCACCCCACCATTGGTGGGGTGGGGCCGGGCTACCTGAGACGCGCGATCCACAATGCGCTCGGCCGTGCACGCCCCATCACCGATCCGTTGCCCCCGGAGATGCTGGATCGACTGGGCCTGATGGCCAGGGATCCTGCGATTGCCGACCTCCATTTCCCCGAGGAGCCCAACCGCATCGAACCGGCGCGGCGCCGCCTGGTGTTCGACGAGCTCTTCCGGCTCGAGGTTGCCCTCGCGGTCCGCAAGCATCGTCAAGTAGACGGTGCCGTCGGCATCCCCCACACCCTCCAAGGTGGCCTCGTCGAGGCGTTCATCGAAGCTCTGCCGTACACACCGACGGCTGCACAGGCGCGGGCGATCGCGGAGATCCAGGCCGATATGGCCTCGCCGCACCCGATGCACCGCCTGCTCCAGGGTGAGGTCGGGTCGGGCAAGACCGTAGTGGCGATGACGGCATTGCTCACAGGGGTGCAAGGTGGGTATCAGGGCGCGGTGATGGCTCCGACCGAGGTTCTCGCGGAGCAGCACCATCTGGGGCTGGAGCCTCTGGCGAGCCTGGTGGGGGTTCGGATGGCTTTGCTCACCGGGTCGTCACCCGATCGGGTGGAGGTGCTCGACGCCGTGGCCGCGGGGACGATCGACGTGGTGGTGGGCACCCACGCGCTCATTCAGGAGGGGGTCCACTTCGCCCGTCTCGGAGTGGCGGTCGTCGACGAGCAGCACCGGTTCGGTGTGCACCAGCGGGTGCGACTCAAGGAGAAGGCTGACGGTCCCGAGCCCGACCTGCTGATCATGACGGCAACTCCGATACCCCGAACCATTGCGATGACGCTGTACGGAGACCTCGACGTCACGGTTCTCGACGAGCTGCCCAAGGGCCGCAAGCCGGTCACGACCAGCCTCATCAAGCCCGATCAACCCTCCCTGGAGGCGACCTATCGGCTGATTCGGTCGGAGGCAGAGGCCGGGCGACAGGCATTCGTCGTGTGCCCGCTCGTCGAGGATTCGGACAAACTCGAGGCTGCCTCCGCGACCGCGGAGTACGAGCGGCTCCGAGGCGTGTTCCCAGACCTGCGCCTTGGACTGCTCCACGGCCAAATGCGATCGGCGGACAAGGAGTCGGTCATGGCGGGGATGCGGACCGGGGAAGTCGACATTCTCGTCGCCACCACCGTGATCGAGGTGGGCATCGATCTGCCCAATGCCACCGTGATGATGATCGAGGACGCCGACCGGTTCGGGCTCAGTCAACTCCACCAGCTCCGCGGCCGGGTGGGGCGGGGGAACCACGACTCGTGGTGCGTCCTCATCGCCGATCCGTCGACTCCAGAGGCGGAGGCCCGGCTTGCGGCCATGGCATCCACGAACGACGGTTTCCGGCTCGCCGAGGAGGATCTGAGGATTCGCGGCCAGGGCACCGTGTTCGGTGCTCGCCAGGCGGGTGTGGCCGACCTGCGGATGGCCGACATCCTCCGCGACACCGACGTGTTGATCGAGGCGCGTCGCGAGGCGTTTGCCCTGGTGTCCGCTGACCCGGAGCTCGCCGACCACCCGGGTCTGGCCGAGGAGATCAGGGCGCTCCTCGGCGAAGCGGCCGAGTGGCTGTTCATCTCATGAGGATCATCGCGGGGACGGCGCGAGGCCGGCGGCTCAAGGCACCGGCCGGTCTCGACACCCGTCCCATGATGGATCGGGCGAAGGAGGCGGTGTTTTCGAGCCTCGGCGCTCGGGTCGAAGGGGCTGTCGTCCTCGACCTGTATGCCGGGTCGGGAAGCCTTGGCCTGGAGGCGTTGAGCAGGGGAGCCGGATCAGCGACGTTTGTCGAGTGGGGCCGGGCGGCACGTGACGTCCTGAGGGGCAACCTCGCATCACTGGGGATGGAGGCCGAGGTGGTGGCGATGCGGGTGGAGGAGTACCTCGAACGACCGGGTCCGAAAGTGGATCTGGCGTTCGTTGACCCTCCGTATGCACTGGCGCTACCGTCCGTAGAGCATGTCCTTGGCCTGCTGGCACGACGACTCGCCGACGGCGCGGTGGTCGTGCTGCACCGGAGGGCCGGGAGCGGAGAGGTCGCGCCGCCCTCGGGGCTGACGATCGTCGACAGACGACGCTATGGCGATGCAGAGGTGACGAGGCTGGTGAAGGAGTAGCGGTGACCACGGCACTCGTACCCGGCAGCTTCGATCCCCCCACCCTCGGGCATATCGACGTCGTTTCTCGCTGCGTGTCCATTTTCGACCGCGTCGTCGTCGGGGTGGTCGCCAACCCGTCCAAAGAGCCGCTCTTCTCCATCGAGGAGCGCAAGGAGATGCTCGTCGAATGCTGCCCGTGGGATCGGGTCGAGATCGCGGCGTTCGACGGGCTCTTGGTCGACTTCGCCCGCGAGGTCGGCGCCGACGTGGTGGTGAAGGGACTGCGGGCTGTGACGGACTTCGACTATGAGCTCCAGCTCGCGCAGATGAATCGGCATCTCTCAGGTCTGATGACGATGTTCGTGGCGACCAAGCCCGAGTACGGGTATCTCTCCTCATCCCTCGTCAAGGAGGTGGTCGCCCTCGGGGGAACCGTCGAGGAGTTGGTGCCCCCGATCGTCGCCAAGGCGCTCGAGGGGAAATTCCCTCATGACTGACGAACTCGATCTGCCCCAACAGGACGAGGTGCCGGTTCCTCCTCGCCTGGGTGAGCTGCTCGAACTGGTCGACGACCTCATCATCGCAGTGGAGGGCGCACGGATGGTTCCTCTGTCGGGCAATGTGATGCTCGACCGAGATCGGCTGCTCGACATGCTCTATCGCCTGCGCGACGACCTTCCCGAGGAGTTGCGCGCAGCCAGGTGGATGGTCAGAGAGCGCGAGGCGTTCGTCGCACGTACCAACGAGAAGGCCCGGGAGTTGCTCGAGCGAGCCCGCGAGCGGTCTGACGAGCTGGTGAGCGAGTCCTACATCGTCAAGGAGGCTGTGGACGAGGCCAATGCTCTCGTCCGCCAGGCCGAGGGTGAGTCCACCCGGATCCGGCTCGAGGCCGAGGACTACAGCGAGCAGGCGTTCGAACAGACCGAGAGCGTCCTCGCCGATCTCCTCTCGCAAGTCCGTCGATTCCGGGCCGAGTTGCACCAGGCACGCCACACCCCGGGTCAGCTCGGGGATTGAACGACCATGACCAGGGGAACCTCGCCGTTCCGGTTCCCGGTGTCCGATCTCCTCGAGACGGGCCACCGCAGGGAGGTGGCATTCGATGCGTCGGTCGATTGGACGCTCGAGCTATCCCAGGTCGGACCGTCCCTCCATGGCGACTTCACTCTCGAGGGTGCTTCTGGAGGCATCCTGGCGCGGGGACGGGTAGATACGGCGATCACCTCCACGTGTCACCGGTGCCTGACGGAATGGACCGAACCGCTGGAAGTCGCGGTGGTGGAGGTGCTCGGCCTCGGCGAGGATCCCGATGGTTACCCCCTCCACGGCGACGTGGCCGACCTCGAATCGCCCATCCGGGACACGATCCTGTTGGAGCTTCCCCTGGCCCCGACGTGCCGCCCCGGGTGTCTGGGACTTTGCGCCCGGTGCGGAGGCGACTTGAATACAGGGTCTTGTCCTGGGCATGAAAAGGAGTCCGACTCCCCGTTTGCCTCGCTGCGTGAGCTGTTCGAACCGTAACCCCGAGTGTTGAGAGGCTCGTCCATGGCCGTCCCGAAGAAGAAGATGTCCCGCTCCCGGACCCGGCAGCGGAAGGCGACGTGGAAGGTGGAGACCCCCCACACGACACCGTGCCCGCAATGCCACGCCCCCAAGCTCCCGCACCGCGCGTGCCCGGAGTGTGGGACGTACAAGGGCCGGGAGGTCATTCCGTCCTGAGTGCAGCGACACGGAGGTGAGACCACGTCCCATGGGCCCGCCGTTTACGGGGCTATGTCCGCCTCCTCGACCTTTCCATCGGTGCGCCGCCGCTCCACATCCTCGCTCGATCACCGCCACGGCGCGCCCCTGCGAGTCCCGGCGCAGTCCAGCCCGACACTGAGGTCGACGTGGCCCGGATAGCACTCGACGCAATGGGTGGGGACTACGCCCCGCAGCAGACGGTGCTCGGAGCGCTCGATGCCGCCGCTCGCGGCATCGAGGTCGTCCTCGTCGGGGACGAGCAGCAGATCCAGGCACAGCTTGTCGAGGCCGGCGGCTCCCTCCCCATCGTTCACGCCCCCGAGTCCATCGGCATGGGGGAGGATCCCGCGGCAGCTGTGAGGTCGAAGAAGCGATCCTCCGTTGCGGTGGCGGCTCGGCTCGTGGCCGACGGGGAGGCCGACGGCATGGTGTCGGCCGGTTCGACGGGTGCGGCCATGGCGGCTGCGGCAATCGTGATCGGCCGGGTCGCCGGCGTGTCTCGTCCGGCGATCGCGACGATCTTCCCGCTTGGAACTGCCACGGTCGTGCTCGATGCCGGGGCGAACGTGGATGTCAAGCCCGAACATCTGGTGCAGTTCGCGGTGATGGGTTCGGTGGTTGCGGAGGTGTACCTGGGTAGGACCGAACCGACCGTCGGGTTGCTGAACATCGGCGAGGAGAAGGGCAAGGGCCGGGAATTGGAGAAGGAGGCACACGTTCTCATAGCCGGTCGGGCGGGGATCCACTTCGTGGGCAACGTCGAAGGTCGTGACCTGGGCAAGGGTGTGGCCGACGTCATCGTCACCGACGGATTCACCGGCAACGTGCTTCTCAAGACCGCCGAAGGGACGGCCCGGGCAGTCGGCCGGGTGATCCTGGAGGCTCTCGCCGCCGACGACGATCCCGCGCTCCAGCAGGCATTTTCGGTGATCCTGCCCAGCCTGATGGGTCTGCGCGAGCGCTTCGATCCCGAGGCCTACGGCGGAGCCCATCTGGTCGGAGTCAAGGGCACCGTGGTCATTGCCCACGGATCGTCGAGCCGGGTGGCGATCGCCAACGCGATCGGTCTGGCGTCCGACGGTGCCGAACACGGCCTGGTGGCCCGCATCGAGGCAGGTCTTCGTGGATGAGCCCGAGACGGTGCTCGGGCATCGTTTCACCGACCCGTCTCTTCTGACCCTTGCGCTTTCTCACCGATCGCTGACGGCCGAGGGTGACAGCGACGAGTCCAACGAGCGCCTCGAGTTCCTCGGCGACGCCGTGCTCAGCCTTGTGGTGGCGACCGAGCTCCATGAGGGGTCGGACCTCGCCGAAGGTGAGATGGCCAAGGTGCGGGCGGCCGTGGTGAACGAGGCGACCCTGGCCGCGGTGGCACGCTCCGCCGGCGTCGGCGGGCGCATCCTGATGGGGAAGGGGGAGGAGGGGAGCGGCGGAAGGACGAAGCCTTCGATCCTCGCCGACGCGATGGAGGCGCTCATCGGGGCGATCTTCCTGGACGGAGGCCTGGAGGCCGCCCGGCGTGTGGTGCTCGAGCGGTGGCGGCCGCTCATCGCCGAGCGGTCGGAGTCACCCGGTGGACGTGACTACAAGACCCGGCTGCAGGAGGTCCTAGCCCGCAGCGGGAGGGTTCCCGAGTACGAGGTGGTCGGGGCCGGCCCGGACCACGCCAGGTCGTTCCGTGCCATCGTCCGAGCCGAGGGCGAGCAGCTCGGCAGCGGTGCCGGGTCGTCGAAGAAGAGGGCTCAGCAGGATGCCGCCCGCGTGGCACTTGCCAACCTCGGCGACGACGATGCCTGAGCTTCCCGAGGTCGAGGCGACTCGCCGCCACCTGGCTCCCGTCCTCGAGGGTTCGCGAATCGTTGGCGCCGTGGTGCGGCGTCCGCGGATGGTCCGTCGGCAGGAGCGTCCCGGCGACTTCGCCGAACGGGTGACGGGTCGACGTGTCGATCGCCTCGGACGACGAGGCAAGTTCCTGCTCGCCTCTCTCGAAGGGGACATCACTTGGGTCACACATCTTGGGATGTCGGGGAGGATGTCGGTGAACCGACCCGAGGATCCTGACGTACCCCACACAAATGTCGTCATCGGGCTCGACAGCGGCACCGAGGTTCGCATGATCGATCCCCGCACGTTTGGTTTCGTGGCCGCATTCACCCCCGACGAGCTGGACGAAGCGTTGTCCGGACGCGTCGGCCCCGACGCCTATGAGTCGCTTCCCGGCGCGCACCGACTCACCGGGGCACTCGCGGGGCGGACCGCCGCGATCAAGTCGATTCTGCTCGACCAGCGCGTCGTCTCGGGGCTGGGGAACATCTATGCGGACGAGGTCCTGCATCGCGCCGGGGTGAGACCGGATCGCCCTGCCGGAACGCTCGACGCCACCGAGATTCGCGCGATTCGTGGTGCCATCCGACCGGTGCTCGCCGCCGGACTCCGCCACGGCGGGACGAGCCTTGCCGACCTCGCCTACCTGCTCCCCGATGGCCGTGCCGGCGAGTACACCGGCCGTCTCGATGCTTACGGACGGGAGGGTGAGCCGTGCAGGCGCTGCGGCGCCGAGATCGTGCGAACCGTCATCAGGGCACGCAGCAGCTTCTGGTGCCCCGGGTGCCAATCGTGAGATGGCTGCTCGCCGTGTCCCTGTTGGTGTCGGCGTGTTCGCCGGCGCCGGTCGCGACGACGACCTCGGCCCCGGGGATTCGCTCCTCCGCGATCGACTTCGCCGTGTCCGCAGACCGGGCGCTCGACGGGACAGCGTTTGCAGAGATTCCCGTGGGGGCGATCGCCGACGTGATCATCGGGCTCTGCGCTGGAGCCGACCTGTTGGAGGACGCGGTGGCGGCAGCTGTCGATGCCGTCGGTGTGCCCGAGAGCCGGGCGGTCGACGACGAGATTCTTACCGAGGTGCTCACTGAGGGTGTTCGCCAAGTCTGCCCCGATCGGGCGGGTGCGTCGGCGCTCATCGCCGCATACCTGAGCGCGGTGCGCGACGCGGTCACGTCCACCGATCCTGGCGCATTCGTGGACGAGGAGGCAGTCCTCATCGCGGGACCGATCGCGTGTGACCTCCTCGACCGAGGGCAGGGCCCCGAGTCGGCGCTGCTCGCGGTCGTGGCGACGCTGTTCGGGGTTGAGGCCTCGTCCGCCGACGACCTGGATACCCAACTCGATACGGCCGAGGGCGTGATCGCCGGGGCGACCCTTCGGTCGGCGGTCACATACCTGTGCAGCCGGAATGAGGCTGAGGTTGCGGCGTATCTGGCAGGCCTGGGGTCGTGATTCCAGCCGCGCAACCGGCAACCGGCATCCGGGAACTACATATCTGTGATTCCCCTCTGATAGCCTTGTCGTACCAGTGCATCTGAGGACACTCTCGCTCGTCGGCTTCAAGTCATTCGCCGACCGGACCCGGATCGAATGTGAGCCGGGCGTCACGGTGGTCGTCGGCCCGAACGGCTCTGGGAAGTCGAACCTGGTCGACGCGATCGCGTGGGTCATGGGCACTCAGGCAACGAGCGCCCTGCGAACTCAGCGCATGGAGGACGTGATCTTCGCCGGTACTGCGATCCGTCCGGCGCTGGGACGTGCCGAGGTGGCGCTGACCTTCGACGACACGACCGGACAACTCGCGTTCGGCATGGCCGACGTCACCATCACGAGGAGGCTGTTTCGCGACGGGACGAGTGACTATGAGATCAACGGCACCCCGTGCCGGTTGCTGGACGTCCAGGAGCTATTGAGTGACAGCGGCGTCGGTCGGCATCAACACGTGATCGTCGGGCAGGGTCGCGTCGATGGCGTGCTGAACGCCGGGCCTGAGGAGCATCGCGCGGTCATCGAGGAAGCGGCAGGCGTCGTCAAGCACAGGGCTCGGCGCGACCGGTCGCTACGGCGACTCGAGGCCACGGCCGTCGATCTCGAGCGCCTGAAGGAGATTCACGCCGATCAGGAGCGTCGCCTGCGTCCGCTCAAGCGCCAGGCGAGTGCTGCCGCCCGGCACGATGAGGTTCGGGCCGAGTGGCGGGCCCTCCGGCTGTGGGTTGGTGGGGAGCGCCTGCGTTCGGTCCGAGCGAGGCTCGAGGGGCTGCGAGGCGAGCAGAGTCGACTCAAGGGCGCACTCGATGGATGGATTGCGGAGCGCGATGCGATAACGGAATCTCTTGGCGATCTCCAGGCGGCTGCAGGCGAGACCGGCGAGGCCCTTGATCGCGATACGGCAGCGGCCGCGCGACTGGAAACGGCGGCCGAGCGGCTCCACAGCATCGCCCTGGTGGCGAGAGAGCGGCGCACGGGACTGGAGCGCAGCACCCTCGATGCCGAGGAGCGCCGTGGCGATCTCGTTCGCGAACGCGACGATCTCGGCCAGAGGCTCGCCGGAACACTCGCAGAGGAGGGGACGGCGACCGAGGCTGCCGAACGCGCCGAGATAGCCCTCCGATCCCTCGAAGACGAGGACCGTTCGCTAGCGGATGCCGACCACCTCCCGGCCGAGGGGGTCGTGGCGTCCCTGCGCGGGGACCTTGCTGCTCTTGACGCCGCGGAGGCGCGAGACGAGCGCGAAAGGGCCGACGTGAGCCGGCGCCGTGGTGCGGTGGCCAGCTTGATCGGAGAGGCGCGCCGCGAAGAGGATCGTCTCGCGGAGGAGCTCGAGGCGGTCGGCATAGAACTCGAGGATTCGCGGGTCGCCGCGACGCGGGCACGTACGATCGCCGACCGTGAGCGATCCGAGGCCGATGCCGCCGACGAGGCGTACCGTCGTGCGGAGACGGCATCGGCTGCGGCTGCGGCACGGCTGGAGGCGCTCGAGGCGGCCCGCGCCGGTCTGGGCGATCCGGAGACGCGGGAGTTGGCCCTGGCACTCGAAGGCGTCGTCGGGACCATCACCACGTCGCTCGACGTTCCCTCCTCCGTTGCTGTGGCGGTAGCGGCCGCACTGGGCCCGTGGGCCGAAGCGTTTGTTGCCCACGACAAGAACGGCGTAGTAAACGCGGCTTCTGCAATCAAGTCGGGTGGGTACGGCGGGGTGGCGTTCGTCGCGGCCGCGGGTGACGGGGC
>Ga0209640_10001606_pt1 | contig 19308 bp, 20 predicted proteins | sample RifCSP10_1_FD_184018 | JGI IMG/M metagenome (GOLD analysis project Ga0209640, IMG submission 184018) | Soil microbial communities from Rifle, Colorado - Rifle CSP2_sed 10_1 (SPAdes) (version 2) | ecosystem: Environmental > Terrestrial > Deep subsurface > Rock core/Sediment | place: Rifle...
CGGTACATCGCCAAGCGCGTCGGGTTCGCGGCGATCTCGCTCGTGCTCCTGTCCGTCACGATCTTCCTGCTCGTGCGGCTCACCGGCGATCCGACGGTGCTCCTGGTCGAGCCGGGGGCCAGCCAGGCCGACCTCGAGGCCATCCGCACGCAGTTCGGCCTCGACCGCCCCCTCTGGGTGCAGTACGGCCACTTCGTGGTGACCCTGGTGCGCGGCGATCTCGGCCACTCCTTCTACTACCGCACCCCGGTCCTCGAGCTCTATCTCTCCCGGCTGCCCAGCTCGCTCCTGCTCGCCGCCGCCGCCATGGCCTTCTCGCTCGCGATCGGCATCCCCACCGGGATCATCGCGGCGGTGCGCGTCAACCGGTGGTGGGACAGCGCGGGCAAGGTGTTCGCCCTCCTCGGGCTCTCGCTGCCGTCGTTCTGGGTGGGCCTGCTCCTGATCCTCTTCTTCTCGGTGTACCTCGGCTGGCTGCCGTCCTCCGGCTCGGGCACCGCGGCCCACCTGCTGATGCCCGCCTTCGCGCTCGGCTGGTACTTCGCGGCCGCCCACATGCGGCTCACCCGCTCGTCCATGCTGGACGTGCTGGGCTCCGAGTACGTGAAGCTCGCCCGTCTGAAGGGGCTGCCGGAGGCGCTCGTGATCGGCAAGCACGCCTTCAAGAACGCGCTGATCCCGGTGCTCACCCTGGCCGGGATCAACCTGGTGATCATGGTCAACGTCGCGGTGGTGGTGGAGACGGTCTTCGCGTGGCCCGGCATCGGCCGGCTCCTCTACGAGGGCATCGCCTTCCGCGACTTCCCGGTCGTGCAGGCGACCGTCATCCTGAACGGGGCGATGGTCGTGATCGTGAGCCTCCTCGTCGACATCCTCTACGCGGTGATCGACCCGCGCATCCGGCTCGCCCGATGAACGGCGCCCGCTCCGCCACGCTCACCCTCGCCGGGCGCCTCGCCTCGTTCCGGACCGAGGGCTTTCCCCTGATCCCGATGTCCATCCTGGGGGCGCTGCTCTTCCTGGCCGTCTTCGCCAACGTGCTCGCCCCGCACGATCCCGAGGTGGGCAGCCTGGGCGAGCGGTTCCGCCCGCCGGTCTGGCAGCAGGGCGGGAGCGAGAAGTTCCTGCTCGGCAGCGACCACCTGGGGCGCGACGTGCTCTCGCGGCTCATCTTCGGGGCCCGCGTGTCCATCGTGGTCGGCTTCACCGCGGTGCTGGTCGCCGGCGTCCTGGGCACCGGCCTCGGCATCCTGTCGGGCTACCTGGGGGGCTGGGTGGACCAGGTCATCATGCGGGTCACCGACACCTGGCTCGCCCTGCCCGCGCTGACCTTCGCGATCTTCCTGGCCGCGGTGGTCGGACCCAGCGAGATGAACATCGTGATCATCCTGGGCGCGGTGTACTGGACGCGCTACGCGCGGGTGATCCGCGGCGAGGTGCTCTCGCTCAAGGAGCGCGACTTCGTCCGTCTCGCTATCGTGGCCGGCTGCTCCAAGCGCACCATCATGAAGCGGCACATCCTGCCCAACGTGCTCAACTCCGCCATCGTGCTGGGCACCCTCATGCTCGGGGTGGTGGTGGTGACGGAAGCCGCGCTGTCGTTCCTCGGGGTCGGGGTGCCGCCCCCCAAGCCCGCGTGGGGGCTGATGCTCGCCGACGGCAAGAAGGGCATGATGGCGGGCTACTGGTGGCTGACGGTGCTGCCCGGCTGCTGCATCATGCTCATGGTCCTCTCCGCCAACCTCCTGGGTGACTGGCTCCGCGTGAAGCTCGACCCCCAGCTCCGCCAGCTTTGAGCGCTCCGCCCCTTCTCGAGCTGCGCGACCTCTCGACCCACTACGTGAGCGCGCGGGGCACCCGCGTGGTGCGCGCGGTGGACGAGGTCTCGCTCACCCTGGAGGCGGGCAGCACGCTCGGCATCGTGGGCGAGTCCGGCTCCGGCAAGAGCACGCTGGCGCTCACCATCCTGCGCCTGCTGCCGCCCGCCGCCCGCATCACCGGCGGTCAGATCCTCTTCGAGGGCGAGGATCTGCGTACGAAGTCCGACGGAGAGATGCGGCGCATCCGCGGCAAGCGTATCGCCATGATCCTGCAGGATCCGATGGCGTCGCTGAACCCGCTCTTCACCGTCGGCGACCAGATCGCGGAGCCGCTGCGCGTGCACGAGGGCGCGGGACGCGCCGGGTCCTGGAGCCGGGCCCGGGATCTGCTCAAGGCGGTGCGCATCTCCGCGCCGGAGTCGCGGGTGGGCGAATACCCGCACCAGATGTCGGGCGGCATGCGCCAGCGCATCGTGGGGGCGATCGCCATCTCCTGCGCGCCCCGCCTGCTCATCGCGGACGAGCCCACCACGAGCCTCGACCTCACGATCCAGGCGCAGTACCTGAGTCTCCTGCGGGACCTGCAGCGGCAGCACGAGCTCGCCCTGATCTTCATCACCCACAACCTCGGCATCGTGGCCAAGATGTGCGACCAGGTGGCGGTGATGTACGCGGGGCGGCTCGTGGAGTGGGGCCCGGTGACCCGGATCTTCGACGCGCCCGCCCACCCCTACACGCAGGCGCTGCTCGGCTCCATCCCGCGCATGGGCGACGGCCGCGAGCGCCTGACCGCGATCGAGGGCCAGCCGCCGGATCTGGCCGCGCCCCCGTCCGGCTGCGCCTTCCACCCCCGCTGCCCGCAGGCGATGGCCCAGTGCCGCGAGCAGGCGCCGCCCGAGACGGCGCTGGCCCCGCGTCACACCACGCGCTGCTGGCTCTCGGTCCCGGCGAGATGAGCACCACCGCCCCGACCCCGATCCTCGAGGCGCGCAACCTCACCAAGCACTTTCCGGTGAAGCGCGGGGTCTTCGCCAAGACGATGGGGGTGGTCCGGGCCGTGGACGGGGTGAACTTCTCGGTCGGCCCGGGCCGGACCCTGGGTCTCGTCGGGGAGTCGGGCTGCGGCAAGACCACCACCGCCAAGCTGGTGCTGCGGCTGGAGGACCCCACCGCCGGCGCGCTGCGCTTCGAGGGACGCGAGATTGGCGGCCTGGGGGGCGACGACATGAAGCAGTACCGGCGCGCGGTGCAGGCGGTGTTTCAGGACCCGTTCGCGTCGCTCAATCCACGCATGCGGGTGGACGCCATCATCGCGGAGCCCCTGATCACCCACGAGCGCCTGGACGGCCCCGAGGTGGCCAAGCGGGTGCGCCGCGTGATCGACCTGGTCGGGCTGCCCGAGCGGGCGGCGAGTCTGTTCCCCCACGAGTTCTCCGGCGGCCAGCGCCAGCGCATCGCGATCGCGCGATCCCTCACGCTCTCGCCCAAGCTGGTCGTGCTCGACGAGCCGGTGTCCGCGCTCGACGTGTCCATCCGCGCCCAGATCCTGAACCTGCTGCGCGACCTGCAGGCCCAGCTCGGCCTCTCCTATCTGTTCATCGCCCACGACCTGGCCGCGGTGGCGCACATGAGCCACACCATCGCGGTGATGTACCTCGGCCAGATCGTGGAGATCGGGGAGGCGGCGACGGTCGCGAGCCGCCCGCGGCACCCCTACACGCAGGCCCTCTTCGCGGCGGCCCTGCCCTCGCATCCCTCCGAGCAGCGCGAGGAGCTTGCGCTGGCCGGCGAGGTGCCGAGCCCGCTCAATCCGCCCGCGGCCTGCCGCTTCCACCCGCGCTGCCCGCACGCGATGCCCCGCTGCGCGAGCGAGGCGCCCGTGCTGCGCGAGCACGACGGCCGGCTGGTGTCCTGCCACCTCTACGCCTCGCCCGCGTAGCGCCCCTCCGGCGGGGTCCGGCTTCGCTCAGCGGTCCACCCCGATGGGGCCGGCCCGCGCGGGTGTGATCGGGACGCCGCGCTCGCGAGCCTCCGCCAGCACCCGCGCGTTCACGGCGGCGTCGCCGGTCGCCGCGACCACCCGCGCGAATCCCGAGACGTCGCCCGCCGCGTACTCGCGCGGCCACCAGCGCAGCCGGCCCTCGCGCGCGACCTCGAGGAGCGCGGGCGCCAGGCTCGGGCTCACCACCGTGACGCGCGAGCCTGCCGCGACGAGCGGGGCGACGGCGCCCGCGGCGATGATCCCGCCGCCGACCACCAGGCAGGACTCGAAGTGCTCGCTCACGTGGCTGGTCCCATCGCACGCAGCAACCCGTGTGCCAGGCCCAACCCGTGTCGAAGCGCGCTAAACGCGGGCCCAAAGGCGGCACGCTGATCATCCGAGAGGCAGCCGCTGCCGCGAATTCGGTCACGGGCCGGTACCAAGGCTACAATGGTCGGGCCATGGATCTGCTCTGGCTCCTCGTGGACGTCGTCCTCCATCTGGATCGCCATCTCAGCGAGATCATCCAGCAGTACGGGGTCTGGACCTACCTGCTCCTGTTTCTGATCGTCTTCTGCGAGACCGGCCTGGTGGTCACCCCGTTCCTGCCCGGCGACTCGCTGCTCTTCGCGGTCGGCACCTTCGCCGCCCTCGGGGCGCTCGACCTGTCGCTGGTGATCGCGATGCTGAGCGTCGCGGCGATCCTGGGGGACAGCGTCAACTACGCGATCGGGGCGAGGATCGGCCCGCGCGTGTTCCGACGGGAGGGAGTGCGGTTCCTCAACCGCCGGCATCTCGATCGCACCCACGAGTTCTACGAGCGCTACGGGGCCAAGACCATCGTGATCGCGCGGTTCGTGCCGATCGTGCGGACCTTCGCCCCGTTCGTGGCCGGCATCGGCCGGATGCGCTACGGATACTTCCTGTTCTACAACGTGGCGGGCGCGCTCCTCTGGATCCTGAGCCTGGTGCTGGGCGGCTACCTCTTCGGCAATATCCCGGTGGTCCGGCGCAACTTCTCACTGGTCGTCTTCGCGATCATCGTCCTGTCGATCCTGCCCGGGGTCATCGAGGTGTGGCGTCACCGGCAGCGCGCCGGAAGCGCAGCCCGGTGACCCCTTCCTCCGTTTTCCGGTCCTCGACCGGAGCGGTCCGACCAGAGGGCCGCGGCGGCCGTCTACTTCACGGCGCCGGCGGTGAGTCCCGAGACGTAGTAGTCGAGGAAGAAGACGTAGAGGATGACGATCGGCACCGAACCCAGCACCGCCCCCGCCATCAGCGAGCCCCAGAAGTAGATGTCGCCGCGGATCAGCTCGCTGGTGACCCCCACGCTCGCGGTGATCTCGTCGGAGGACGACGTGAAGGTCAGCGCGTAGATGAACTCGTTCCACGACAGCGTGAAGGCGAAGAGGACGGCGCACACGAGCCCCGGGATCGCGATCGGCAGCACGATCCGGAAGAGCGCCTGCACCCGGGTCGCCCCGTCCACCATCGCGCACTCCTCGACTTCCTTGGGCACGGTGCGGAAGTAGCCCATGAGGAGCCACGTGCAGAACGGGATCAGGAAGGTGGGATACGTCACGATCAGCGCCCACTTGGAGTCGGCCAAACCGAGCCAGTTCACCACCTGGGCGAGCGGCAGGAAAAGGAGCGAGGTCGGCACCAGATACGTCACGAAGATACCGGTGCCGAAGCTGGCGACGCCGAAGAATTTGAGCCGGGCCAGCGCGTAGGCGGCGATCGTCCCGACCACGACTGAAACGGTGGTCGCCAGCAGCGTCACCATCAGGCTGTTCTTCGTCCACGTCAGGAAGGCGGTGTCCCAGAGAAGCTTCGTGTAGTGATCGAGCGTCGGGCCCTGACTGATGATGAGGGGCACCGATGCGCGATCGTAGAGCTCCCGGTCGGTCTTCAGGGACGTGAGCGCCATGTGATAGAACGGGAACAGCGCGAAGATCAGGAACGGCAGCAGGAGCAGGTGCATCATCACCCGCCGCGCCACCGGCCGCCGCTGTACCGTCGCCATCAGTAGGTTTGCTTCCGCACGAAGCGGAGCTGCGCCCACACCACGAACACGAGCACCGGGAAGAGGTAGAGGGAGATCGCCGCGCCCTGCCCGAGCTGTCCCGACTCGAGCCCGACCTGCCGGGCCAGCGTGGCGAAGAGATGCGTGGAGTTGATCGGCCCGCCGTGGGTGAGCACGTAGACGATGTTGAAGTCGCTGAACGTGAAGATGGTCGAGAACAGCACGACGATCGCCAGCACCGGCTTCAGCAGCGGGAGGGTCACGTGCCAGAACTGGGCCATCGGGCTCGCCCCGTCGGCCTCGGCGGCCTCGTAGAGCTCCTTGGGGATCGACACGAGCCCCGCGAGGATCGTGATGGCGAAGAACGGCAGCCCCCGCCAGACGTTGACCGTGATCACCGCGGTCATCGCATAGTACTTCTGGCCGAGCCAGTTGGGCCCGGGCGGGTCCAGCAGCCCGGCATTGATGCCCGTCCAGTTCACCACGCTGTAGAGCGAGTCGAACATCCACCACCACCCGAGCGTCGACAGAGCGGTGGGAATGACCCACGGCAGCAGGACCGCGCCCCGGATCGTCCGCTTCAACCAGAGCTGCTGGTTCAGGAGCAGGGCCAAGCTGATGCCCAGGACGAGCTTGAACACCACCGCCACCCCGGTGAAGACGAACGCGTTCTGGAAGGTCTGCCGGAACGCGTCGCTCGACCAGAGCGCCACGAAGTTCTGCAGCCCGATGAAGTGGCTGGGCCGGCCGATGAACGAGTTGGACATGGCCATGTACATGGCCATCGCGAACGGATAGGCGACCAGGAGCCCGAGGAAGAGCAGCGCCGGGGTGACGAACGCCGGGCCCAGGAGTCGCTCCTGGTCGAGCAGCTCCCGGACCCGGACACCCCGCCTCGGAGGAACGGTGGCGACGCGCGCGCTACCGATCGCCACTCCGTCTCACCCCGCCAGGATCTTCTTCATCTCGCCCTCTGCCCACTTCACCGCCTCCTTGGTGGAGGTACCGGTCACCGCCTTGGCGATCATGTTGGGCAGGATGAAGGAGTTGGTGATGAGCTGGACCTTGTCGCTCGCCGGCGCGGGCCAGCCGTAGATATGGTACTGGACCCCCTCGCCCTTGAGCCCGGCGTACTTCGCGTCGGTCTTGAGGACTGGATGATCCTGGAGATTCGTGTAGACCGGCAGGTTGAACGCGTCGCCGGACATGACGTACTCGTCGTAGACTTCCTTCTTGCCGAGCAGGTAGCGGATCCACTCCTTGGCCGGCTCGACGTTCTTCGAGAACTTCCAGATGCCGATCGAGCGCGGCACGTCGGTCTCGTGGCGCCCACCCGGGCCGGTGAGACTGCGATGGTGGTTCATGGTGTCCGCGGTCACCAGCTTCCGCTGCTTGGCCACCACGTAGGTGCTCACCGGGTTATGGATCCATCCGAGCTTCCCCGCCTGCATCGCCTGGTTGTTGCTGGCGTCGGTCCAGGACAGCACCTCGGGCTCCATGCAGTCGCGGTACACCTTCTTGTACCACTCGACGGCCTGCTCGGTGGCCGGGGAGTTGATCCGGACCGTCTTGCCGTCCTTGTCGACCTCCATGGCTCCGAACGACCAGAGGACCGGCCCGGCGGTCGAGATCGTGTCGTAGTTCTGGGCGATGGGGATCCCCACCGGGTGCCCCATCTTCTTGAGCTCCTTGCCGACGGTGTAGACATCCTCCCAGGTGTCGGGAATCTTGAGCCCGGCCTTCGCGAAGAGGTCCTCGCGGTATGTCGGCACGAAGTAGGCATGGTACTGGGGCACCGCCCGCCAGACGCCCTTGACGTGCGCGGCCTCGTAGCCCGAGGAGATCACCTTGCCGTGCTTCTTCTCGAGCTCGGCCACGAGGTCGGAGACGTCCACCATCTGGGGCTCGTAGAGCCAGGGAAAGTGCATGCGCATCTCGATCAGATCGTGGCCCGCCTGGGTCTGGACCTCGGAGGCGTACTTGGCCGCCTGCTGGGCGTGGGCGATGTGGTCGATCTTGATCTTGATCCCGGTATCCTTGGTGAAGCGCTGGCCGATCTCGGCCAGCTTCTTGTCGGACGCGGGGGCGAAGTTGTTCCAGCAGAGATACGAGATCTCCCGCTGCTGGCCGCGGGCCGGCGGCACCCGGGTGGCGAGGATACCGGCGAGGCCGGCTCCGGTTGTCGTCAGGAACTGACGGCGGCTGACAGGTCCCATGGACTCCTCCTCACTGAGGAAACGGGGGTCGGGACGTGAATCCGAAAAAGGTGTGTGCGGACTCTATGCTGCGCGCCCGGCGCCTGTCAAGCGACTTCCCGCGCGGCGAGGCGGCCTCAGGCGTAGACGCGGAAGATGCCGTAGAGCACCGTACCGACGAGCAGGGCCCCGGCGATCAGGGTGAGAGCGGCCTCCGCGGCCCGGCTCACGACGGGTTCGCCGGCTGGGCGACCATGGCCACCGGCCGGAGCTTCTGGAGCCCGAGACCGACCGCAAGAAGGCCGAGGCCCACGAGGTCGGTGACCAGGGCCGGGTCGATGAGGCAGAGGGCGGCCGCAATGAAGATCGCCCGCTCCCAGGGCCAGGCGACCCGGATGAAGTAGCCCTCGAGTCCGGCGGCCAGCGCGATCACGCCGATGGTGCCGGTGAGGAGGGAGCGGCCGATCTCGAGCCAGGAGCCTGAGAACAGGAGAGCCGGGTTGTAGACGAAGAAGTAGGGAACGATGAAGCCGGCGGCCGCGAACTTGACCGCCTGCCACCCGGCCCCCCAGAGGCTCGACTTGCTGATCGAGGCCGCCGCGTAGACCGCGAGGGCCACCGGTGGGGTGACCGCGGAGAGGCACGCGAAGTAGAACCCGAACATGTGCGCGGCCATCGGGGTCACCCCGAGCTTGATGAGGGCCGGGATGAGGAGCGCGGCCAGCATGATGTAAGCGGCCGTGGTCGGCATGCCCATGCCCAGGATGATCGCGGCGCACATCGTGATGAAGAGGGCCAGCAGCAGGCTCGTGCCGGAGATGCCCACCAGGAAGCTCGTGAACCGGATGGCCAGCCCGGTCTGGAGCACCACGCCGATCACGATCCCCGCGGCGGCGGTGGCCATCGCCACCGGCACCGTCTGCTCCGCCCCGTCGCGGAGCGCGTCGATCGCCTTCCGGAGGGTGATCCGGCTCTCCGGGCGGACCCAGGACAGCACGATCACGGATACCGCGGAGATGATGGCGGCGTAGGTGGCGGTGAAGCCCTGCAGGAGCAGGACGAAGATCACCACGAGGGGAACGAAGAGGTGGCCCTGGCGCAGCATGATGTGGCCGAGGATGGGCAGCTCTTCCCGTGGAATACCGCGCAGGCCGCTCCGGATCGCGTTGAAGTGAATGGCCGCGAAGAGGGCCCCGTAGTAGAACATCGCGGGGATCAGGGCCGCGAGCATGATGGAGGCGTAGGAGACCCCGAGGAACTCGGCCATCACGAAGGCGGCCGCGCCCATGATCGGCGGCATGATCTGCCCGCCCGTCGAGGCCACCGCCTCGATCGCGGCCGCCGCCTCCGGCTTGAAACCGGTCCGCTTCATCATCGGGATGGTGAGCCAGCCGTCCACCATGACGTTGGCCACCGCGGAGCCCGAGATGGTCCCGAACAGGCTCGAGGACACCACCGCGACCTTGCCGGGCCCGCCGCGGGCCCCGCCCGCGATGGCGTTGGCGAAGTTCATGAAGAACTGGCCCGCGCCGGACTTTTCCAGGAACGCCCCGAAGATGATGAACAGGATGACGTACGAGCCGGCCACCCCAAGCGGGATCCCGAAGATGCCCTCGCTGGTGAAGTAGGTCTGGTCGAGGAGGATCTCGAGGCTGAGGCCGCGGTGGTGGAGCGCTCCCGGGAGCCACGGGCCCGCGAGGGCGTAGGTGATGAAGGACAGCGCCACGATCGGCAGCGCGACGCCGATGGTCCGCCGCGTCGCGTCGAGCACCAGGATCACCGCGAGGGCCGCCATCGCCATGTCCATCGCGCTCAGCGGGTCGGCGGTGGGGAACCGGCTGTTGACGTACTCGTAGCGGACGAACAGGTACCCGGTGCAGACGAGGGAGAGGGCGGCCCAGGCCAGGTCGGTCCACGGGATCCGATCGGACGGGCCGCCCTTGCGGGCCGGGAACAGGACGAACGCGAGAACCAGGCTGAACGCGAGCGTGATGATCCGCAGCGCCAGGCTGTCCGGCGGGGCGGTCGTGAGCCGGGCATAGACGTGGTAGAGGGACATGACCACCGCCACCACGCCGACGACCAGGCCCGAGTAGCCGGCGAGCTTGCGCACCGAGCGATTACTTCAGGAGGCCGGCTTCCCGGTAGTAGCGCTCCGCCCCGGGATGCCGGGGCATTCCGAACGATTCGGCGAAATGCTTCGGGGTGGTGCCCTTCATGACCGCGCTGACGTTCGCGAAGGCGTCACGCCCCTCGACGATGGCCTTGGTGACCTTGTAGATCGCGTCGGCGGGCGCCTTGGACGAGGCGATGAGGATGGTCGGGGCCTGGATCGTCACCACGTCCTCCTCGATCCCGTAGGCACCGTACGTGCCCTTCGGGACCACGTGGCGGACGAACCCCGCGTTGAGCCCCTGCATCTTCTTGATCGTGTCCTCGCTCAGGCCCACCATCCGCAGCTTCCGCGAGGAGCCCACGTCCAGCACGAACGAGGCCGGGACGACGGTGTACCAGCCCATCGCCACCGCCTGCCGGTTCTTGATCAGCTCGCCGTTCTCGGTGATCGAGCCGTAGCTCTTGGTCCCGAGGTCGTCGAGCTTCAAGCCGACGACCCGGAGCAGCAGCTCCCACCCCTCCGCGAGGCTGGTGTTGCCGCGCGGCGGCAGCGCCACCGCCTTGCCCTTCAGATCCTCGAGCTTGCGGACGTCGCTGTCCGCGGGGACGATGAGCTGCCAGACGTTCGGGTAGTAGTTGGCGACGATGAGGGGCTTGTCGGTCTGCTTGCCCTTCCAGGTGTTGACCCCGGCGCGCGCGTCGGCGAGCACGGTGGTCATCGACCAGCCCAGGTCGGCCTTGTCGTTGCGGATCTTCTCCATGTTGACGAGGGCGGCGCCCGGCTCGACCTGGACGTCGAGCTCGGGGAACTTCTTCTTGATCACGTCGGCGGTGGCCGCGGCCATGGGCGTCCAGGTTCCCCCGGTGGGGCCGGCCGAGAAGATCAGCCCCACCTTGTTCTGGGCGTGGCCGGGCGCGGCGAGAGCCAGACCGAGCAGCAGCGCGGCGGCCACTTGGAACACCCGTCGGGTCGTCACGATCATCAGCGGAATCTCCTTGTTCCCCTCAGTGAGCGAGGAGCGGTTTGATCCGGCCCGCCGCGTCGAAGCCGAGGGGGTGCCCCTCGCCGACCACGGTCAGGTCCGGACGTTTGGCGATCTCCGGCAGCAGGGCCTCGGAGCACTCGATCTCGCCCAGCACCAGCGTGCTCCGGATACGGATCACGCGGGCCCGGTCGGGCGGGGTGAGGCCGATGCAGTTCAGTGCGTTCTCCACCGCCTCCCGGTCGCTCTCGAACACGAGCGGGAGCTTGGCCCCGTTGGGGGCGCACGCGGTCAGCGTATTGATGGCGGTCGGCTTCCAGTCGATCTTCTCGGCGAGCCGCCGGGTCGTGAAGTCGGCGTTGCCGATTCCGGTGGCATTGCCGTGGCTCTCCTCGGTCAGGTCGAGGGCCACGATCCACAGGATCTTCGGGTCGGCGGGGAAGGGCTCGTGCGGGTTGGACGGGCGGCCGATCACGTTGGTGTCCATGCCGGAGCCGGAGACGTTCTTGCCGATCTCCTCGACCACCAGCACGTCGAGGGGGGAGAAGGGCAGGCGCGCCATCCAGGCGCGCGCGTCCTTGAGCAGCCTCCGCTCGCCCGCCTCGAGATCCGCCGCGTTGAAGGCCTCCACCCACGCGGTCTCGTCGTAGCCGTTTTCGACGATGCCGAGGCCGAAGCCGATCCGGGCCTTCGCCAGCATCTCGCGGCCCACCGCGGTGATGACCGTCTCGTAGCCGTGGCTGACGTTGGCCCGGTGGTACTGGGTGGCCCCCTGGTACTTGCCGAGCCCGATCGTCATCATCTTGAAGAGGCCGGACTCGATCGAGCCCTTGAAGTCGGTATGGGGCTTCACCCGGTTGACCACCCCGATCCAGTCGGCCTCGGAGGCGGTCCGGTCGAGCCAGACCGGCAGCCCCAGGGCCTCCCCCACCTGGACCACATCCATGGAGGCCCGGACCTCGCAGCCCATGGTCGCGTCCGTGATGTCGTAGTGCTCGAGCACCGAGCGCTGGCCCTCGGCGGTGGCCCCGCCGTGGCTGCCCATGGCCGGGAACACGAAGGGCCGGGCCCCCTGCGCCTTGAGCCAGTCCACGGTGGCCCGGACGATGACCGCGATGTTCGCGATGCCCCGGCTGCCGGCCCCCACCGCCACCGTGTCCCCCCGCTTGATGGGCAGGCCGGCGGCGACCAGCGTCTTCCGGACCCCGGTGGGGATGTCCTCGAGACGGGTCCGCGGGAAGCCCTGCCGCACGCGGTACATCGTCGGGAACGTCACCGGTCCCAGGGGCGGCATGGCGGGATCATATGTACTCATCCGGGGCCTGTCAATGTCCTTGACTTTCCAGACTTCCGCCCTTACAACTGGGGGCCAATCTGATGGCCGACCCCTGGCCGATGCGTTTCAAATTCCTCTCGGTTTGCGCGACGCTGGTGGGTCTGCTCCTGCTCGCGAGCGGGTGCACGACCCTTGCGGATTTCTTTCGCCAGCGCCCGCAGGCGCTGCCGCCCGCGTCCGAGCTCTACGCGGAAGGCGAGAACCAGCTCAACCGGAGCCGCTACGAGGAGGCGCGCACCGCCTTCCGCAAGGTCGCCGAGCGCCATCCGCAATCGACCTACGCGCCGCGGGCCCGATTCCTGGTCGGCGAGGCGTTCTACCGCGAGGGACAGTTCGACCGGGCCATCCAGGAGTTCGAGGCCTTCATGGCCTTCTACCCGCGCCACCAGATCGCCGACCTCGTCCAGTTCCGGCTCGCGATGAGCTACTACGATCAGATGAAGCCGGTCGAGCAGGACCAGGAGATCACGCGCAAGGCGATGGGGGCGTTCCGGGTCCTGGTCCGCGAGTATCCGGAGAGCCGCTACGCGGCTGACGCGCTCGCCAAGGTCGACATCTGCCGCGGCCGCCTGGCCCAGAAGGAGCTGTGGGTCGCCGCCTACTACATCAACCAGGGCAATCCCGGCGCCGCGCGCCCGCGACTGGAGAAGGTCGTCAAGGAGTACCCGCGCACCCTGGTGATCCCGGAAGCGCTCTTCCGGCTGGGCGAGGTATATTCCGGCGACGGGCGGGTCGAGGACTCCCAGCGGATGTACCGGCGGCTGGCCGACGAGTACCCTTACACCGAGTGGGGCAAGCGCGCGGCGCAACGCCTCCAGACCGCCACGAGGTGAGTCATGCACGACGTGGTTGATCTCCGATCGGACACCCTCACCCTCCCCAACCAGGCGATGCGGGACGCGATGGCGACCGCCGAGGTGGGCGACGACGTCTGGGAGGAGGATCCGACCGTGCGCCGGCTGGAGGAGATGGCGGCCCGGCGGACCGGCAAGGAGGCGGCGCTGTTCGTCTCCTCGGGCACCCAGGGCAACCTGGTCTCGGTGCTCGCCCAGACCCGCGCGGGCCAGGAGGTCGTGCTGGACGCCGACTCGCACATCTTCAACTACGAGGGCGCGGGCGCGGCGGTCTTCGGCGGGGTGCAGACCCTGCCGGTCAAGACCGCGCGCGGCTTCCTGACCCCGGAGCAGGTGCGCGAGCACATCCGGCCCAGCAACATCCATATCCCGACGACGGGCCTCGTCTGCCTCGAGAACACCCACAACCGGCACGGCGGCACCTGCTGCACGCCCGAGGAGATCGAGGCGGTGGCGGCGGCCGCGCACGCCGCGGGCGTGCCGGTGCACCTCGACGGCGCGCGCATCTTCAACGCGGCGGTGGCGCTCGGGCGACCCGCCGCCGAGTTCGCGCGCCACGTCGACTCCATCACCTTCTGCCTGTCCAAGGGGCTCGGCGCGCCGGTGGGCTCCCTGGTGTGCGGCTCGCGGGAATTCGTGACGCGCGCCCGGAGGGTGAGGAAGATGCTGGGCGGCGGCATGCGGCAGGTGGGCGTGCTCGCCGCCGCCGGTATCGTGGCGCTCGAGTCCATGGTGGAGCGGCTGGCCGAGGACCACGTCAACTGCCGCCGGCTCGCCCTTGGCGTGAGCCGGCTGCCCCGGGTGCGTCTCGATCTGGCCACCGTGCAGACCAATATCCTCATCTTCCGGGTCGAGAAGGACGGCGGGGTCGCCGAGCTGGTCACCGGCTGCCTGGCCCGCAAGGTCAAGATCCACCAGACCGGTCCCGGCACCATCCGCTGCGTGACCCACAAGGACGTCGACGCCGACGACATCGACCGGGCCCTCGAGGCCTTCCGCGAGATCACGGCGGCCTGGTAGCCGCCTGCACCCCTGCCAGAGGAGGCCGCACCCTATGGCCGAGCGCCTGCTGGACGTCAAGAACCTCAAGACCTACTTCTTCACCGATGAAGGCGTGGTGCGGGCGGTCGACGGCGTCGACCTCTACATCGAGAAGGGGGAGACGCTGGGGGTCGTCGGGGAGTCGGGCTGCGGCAAGTCGGTGACCGCGCTCAGCATCATGAAGCTCATCCCGCAGCCGCCCGGCCGGATCGTCGAGGGCGAGATCAACTACAACGGGACCAACCTGGTGACCTTGCCCGCGAATCGGATGCGCAAGATCCGCGGCAAGGAGATCTCCATGATCTTCCAGGAGCCGATGACCTCGCTCAACCCGGTGTTCACGGTGGGCGAGCAGATCGCGGAGGCCATCCGCCTCCACGAGGGGCTGGGCCGGCGCGACGCCATGGCCAAGACGGTGGACATGCTCAAGCTCGTGCACATCCCCAACGCGGACCGTCGCGTGAAGGAGTATCCGCACCAGCTCTCGGGCGGCATGCGGCAGCGCATCATGATCGCGATGGCGCTCTCCTGCAACCCCAATCTGCTCATCGCGGACGAGCCCACCACCGCGCTCGACGTCACGATCCAGGCCCAGATCCTCGACCTCCTCAACGAGCTCAAGTCCAAGCTGCGCATGGCGGTCATGCTGATCACCCACGACATGGGCGTCATCGCGGAGACCGCCCAGCGGGTGGTCGTGATGTACGCGGCCAAGGTGGCGGAGGAGGCGCCGGTCGCCGACCTCTTCAAGGAGCCGCTGCACCCCTACACCCAGGGCCTGCTCCGGTCCATCCCGCGCATCGACCTCGCCGCCACCGCGCGGCGCCGGCTCGAGACCATCCCGGGCACGGTGCCGACGCTCCGGGGCGACATCGCCCCCGGCTGCCGGTTCGCCCCGCGCTGCCCGTTCGTGAAGTCGGTCTGCACCGAGAAGGATCCGGTGCTCAAGGAAGTCAAGCCGGGACACAAAGTGTCCTGCTGGCTCTACTAGAGGCGGCCATGGCTGAGACCCCACTCCTCCGGATCAACAACCTCAAGAAGTACTTCCCGATCCGCGGCGGCCTGTTCTCCCGCGAGGTCGCGCGCGTGCACGCGGTCGACGACGTGAGCTTCAGCCTCCTGAAGGGAGAGACGCTCGGGCTCGTGGGCGAGTCGGGCTGCGGCAAGTCCACCACCGGCCGCTGCATCCTGCGCCTCATCGAGCCCACCGCGGGCGAAGTGTGGTTCGAGGACAAGAACGTCACCACGCTCGACAAGCGGTCGCTCCGTCAGCTGCGGCGGGACATGCAGATCATCTTCCAGGATCCCTACGCCTCGCTGAACCCGCGCATGACGGTGGGCTCGATCATCGGCGAGGCGCTCGTGATCCACAAGCTGGCCAAGAGCAGGCGCGAGCGCGAGGAGCGCGTGGTGCACCTGCTCGAGACGGTCGGCCTCAACGCCGACCACCTGCGCCGCTACCCGCACGAGTTCTCGGGCGGCCAGCGCCAGCGCATCGGCATCGCCCGCGCGCTCGCGGTGAGTCCCAAGCTGATCGTCGCCGACGAGCCGGTCTCCGCGCTCGACGTGTCCATCCAGGCCCAGGTCATCAACCTCCTGGAGGACCTCCAGAAGCAGTTCAACCTGACCTATCTCTTCATCGCCCACGACCTCTCGGTGGTCGAGCACATCTCGACCAGGGTCGCGGTGATGTACCTCGGCAAGATCGTGGAGATCGCTCCCGCCAAGGAGCTCTACACCAATCCCAAGCACCCCTACACGGAAGCGCTGCTCTCCGCGGTGCCGATCCCGGACCCCGCCGTCAAGCGCAAGCGCATCCTGCTGGAGGGCGACGTGCCGAGCCCGATCAAGCCGCCCTCGGGCTGCCGCTTCCACACCCGCTGCCCGATCCGGGTGCCCTCCTGCTCCGAGAACGAGCAGGCGCTGAAGGAGATCTCCCCGGGCCACTGGGTCGCGTGCCAGGTGAGGGCGTAAGCCACCCGACCGCGCCCGGTCCACCGTGGCTTCTCTCTTGTATCCGCTCGCCTCGCCTTCGGCTGCGGCTCGCCAGACTCGGCCATTGACCGGGCCGCCCGCCGCCCGAGTTGACCGGTCATGATCACGTGGTCCGGCATCTTCCACATCCTCGCGACGCCGTTCCGCGAGGACGGGGTCCTCGATACCGCGGGGCTCCCACGCCTGGTCGAGGCCGCGCTCGGCACGGGCGTGACCGGTCTCACCATCCTCGGCATCGCGGGCGAGGCGCACCGTCTCACCGACGAGGAGCGGCGCCGCGTGGTGGAGACGGTGGTCAAGGAGACGCGCGGCCGCGTGCCGGTCGTGGTGGGGGTCTCGGCCTCCGGCACCCACCTCGCCACCGCCTTCGCGCGCATGGCGCGCGAGCACGGGGCCGACGCGCTCATGGTGGCGCCGCCCGCCGGGCTCAAGAATCTGGACGCGGTCGCCGAGTACTACCGCGCGGTCGCCGCGGCGACCGGGGTGCCGATCGTGCTGCAGGACGAGCCGGTCACCACCCAGGTCAACATGCCGGCGCCCTTCATCGCCCAGCTCTGCGCCGAGATCGCCCAGATCGAGGCGGTCAAGCTGGAGGAGCCGCCGACCCTGCCCAAGATCACGCGCCTGCGGGCGCTCTTCGGCACGCGGGTGGCGATCTTCGGCGGCCTCGGCGGCGTCTACTTCTTCGAGGAGCTCTCCCGCGGGGCCGATGGAGCCATGACCGGCTTCCCCTACCCGGAGGCGCTGCGGGCCATCCGCGATCACTTCGTGGCCGGCCGGCGCGACGAGGCCCGCGCGCTCTTCTACCGCTGGCTCCCCCTCATCCGCTACGAGACCCAGCCGGGCGCCACCCCCGGCACCGCGGTCGGCATCCGCAAGGAGATCCTGCGCCGTCGGGGCTGGATCGCCTCCGCGCTGGTGCGGCCGCCCGCTCCGGTCCTCGACGCGGCCACGCACGCCGAGCTGGGCGAGATCCTGGCGGCCGTCGCGTCCTGACCGCGGTGCCGCACGTCCGGGTCAACGGCGTCCGGCTCTTCTACCAGGAGACCGGCGCGGCCGACGCCATCGAGCAGGCGGAAACCTTCAACGGGATCTGCCTGGAGTTCTTCCAGAAACACCGCGGGGCCTGACGGCCCGCGGACCGCCTCAGCGGGCGGCCTTGGCGACGGCCGGGCCCGGATCCTCCCAGATGTAGCTGTGGGGATTCACCGGCTGGCTCTTGACCTGGATCTCGTAGTGCAGGTGCGGGCCGGAGGAGCGGCCCGTGTTGCCGGTCAGGGCCACCGTCTCGCCCCGCTTCACCTGCTGATCCAGCGCGACGTGAAGCTTGGACAGATGGCCGTACAGCGACCGGGTGTCGTTGCCGTGGTCGATGATGAGCGTGATCCCGAATTCCGCGTGCGGCCCCGCGAAGGCCACCACGCCGGGGGCGGGCGCCCTCACCGGGGTGCCGATGGGCGCTCCGATGTCGATGCCGCTGTGGAACTCGGAGTTGGGCGCCCAGGGCGAGCGGCGCTGGCCGAAGTCGGAGTTGACCGGCCCGCGAACCGGCCACCGCGACGGCAATGAGGCGAGGACCCGGCTGGCGCGGCCCAAGAAGCGCTCGAGGGTCCGGATGGATTCGCCCTCGTCCCTGACGATGCCGAGGAGGCGGTCCATCTCCTCCTTGACCGGGGCCCGCTCGGCCTCGGCCGTCGCCACGCCCCGCCCGCCGATACCGGTCCCACGCTTGCCCGGCCCCGCTTCGGGACCGAATGGCTCCCAGATCTTGGCGTGCAGGCCCCGCCAGCTGTCGATCTCCGCCCGGATCTCCCGCATGCGGGCCTGCGAGGCGTCGAGCAGCCGCTGCTGCAGGTGCAGGCGCTCGCTGAGGGCGGCGAAGGTGCCGCGCTGGTGCCGGAGCGAGACGTAGTCGGGGTAGATGAACGCAAGCCCGAGGATGGTGACGGCCAGCCCGCCGACGGTGGCGGCCACCGCCCAGCCCGGCACCGACAGCCGCAGCACGCGGTTGCCGTCGTCCCGCACCATCAATAGATTGAACTGCTTAGCCTTGGGCATCCGTCTCTCGTCAGCGCTTGAGTGGGACGACCGCCAGATCCCGCGCCGGCGGCACCTCCACCACCGGGCTCGGCTTCGCCATGCGGCAATGGCCCTCGAAGAGGACGCCTTCCTCCAGCACCACCACCGGCGCCTCCACGTCACCGTAGACCCGGGCCGTCCGCTTCAGCTCGATCCGCTCCATGGCGCGCAGGTTGCCGGTCACCTCCCCGCTCACCACCACGCGGCCCGCCCGGATATCGGCCGCGATCACCCCGCGCTCCCCGATGATCAGGGTGTCCTCGGAGCTGATCTCGCCCTTGAATCGGCCGTTGAGCATCACGGTGCCCCGGAAGGTGTAGCGCCCCTCCATCTCGGAGCCCTCATCGATGAAGGCCGTCAGCTCGCTTCGCCGCGGGCCCGTGCTCCCTCGCCTGAACATAAGGGTCGTCCCCTTGCCTTGCTTCGCTGGACTGCCGTCCTGCCGGGCCCCGAGCGGCCCGACTGCCGGAACACGCTGGAAGGGTGGGTCTTGGATTACGGTGTCGCCCCGTATGGTTCTTCTAGCATGCCAATTCGAAGGGTGTCAACCCCCCACCCCGCCCGCGATGGTGCGCTCTATCTCCGCGCGTTTGTTGACAGTCCCGACCGCTCCACAGTATGATCGGTCCGATCGAAGTCCCGGGAGAAGGCCATGGATGAGTTCTACCGGATCAAGCGGCTCCCGCCGTACGTCTTCGCGATCGTCAACGATCTGAAGTCCAAGGCGCGAGCCCGGGGCGAGGACGTCATCGACCTCGGCATGGGCAACCCCGACCAGGAGACGCCCAAGCACATCGTCGACAAGCTGGTGGAGGCGGCCCGCAATCCCCGCAACCATCGCTACTCCGCCTCGAAGGGGATCACCCGCCTCCGGAAGGCGGTC
>Ga0209640_10001607_pt1 | contig 19305 bp, 17 predicted proteins | sample RifCSP10_1_FD_184018 | JGI IMG/M metagenome (GOLD analysis project Ga0209640, IMG submission 184018) | Soil microbial communities from Rifle, Colorado - Rifle CSP2_sed 10_1 (SPAdes) (version 2) | ecosystem: Environmental > Terrestrial > Deep subsurface > Rock core/Sediment | place: Rifle...
CTCGGGGAGTCGGTCGGCGAGCTGAAGGCCCCCGGGCAGGTGCTCGGTTGACGGACCCCCTCCGTCGCGGTACTCCCGCCACGACGACCCGTACAGGTATCCCCGCACTACGCACTCCACCGGGATCACCTCGGCTCGTCGGACCACCATCGCCCGGCCCCGTAGGTAAGCCAGACCGTCTTCGTCCAGCCCTGACAGCCCGGTCAGGTCGGTGGTCAAGAGGTGATTCGGGGTATCGAGATAGTCGAAGAAGTGCAGGCTGAGCCCGGTCAGGACCCGGCCCTTGTCCGGGATCAGCTGATTGAGGATCACGTCGTACGCCGAGATGCGATCGCTGGCGACGAAGAGAAGCCGATCGTCATCGACCTCGTAGAGCTCCCTGACCTTTCCCGATGCGAGATGTCGTAGCGCCGGCACTCTCCGGCAGAGTAGTGGCGAGAGCGATCGGGTCTGACTGCTTCCCGTCGCGCCCGAACCTCAATACCGGAGTCGCCGTACAGCTTCGACGGAATCGGGTCCAATTGCCCTATTGGTGGACCCGGTGTCTCCGTACCTTCGAAAGAGAAAGGAGAAACATGAGACTCCGTGATCTGATGACACGAGATGTCATCACCATTAGCCCTGACGCGTCACTGAAGGAAGCGGCGCGTCGAATGATCGAGGCCGGGATCAGCGGGCTGCCTGTCACCGAAGCCGACGGCTCTCTCGTTGGCATCGTCACCGAGGCCGACTTCGTTAAGACCGAGGCGGATCGGCGTCGCAGGAAGCGGGCCGGTTTGCTCCGTCTCATGTACAAGGACGTGGCGCTTCCCAGCCAGGAGCGTCTGGTGAGGGATGTGATGAGCACCGATCTGACCGTTCTCGGTCCTGATGCCGACCACGCCGAGGCGGCGCGTTTGATGCAGACCGAGGGGATCAAGAGGGTGCCGGTCGTCGCCGCCGATGGCCGCCTGATCGGCCTCGTCAGCCGGTCGGACGTATTGCGTGTCTTTGCACGGTCTGACCAAGAGATCATCGACGAGATCTTGGACTACGTCATCGGTGACGTCCTCTGGATCGACGCCAGACGGGTGGACGTGACGAGCACCGAGGGAAATGTCGTGCTCCGTGGCCGTCTCGAGACCCGAAGCGACACCGAGCTTCTCGCCAGGCTCAGCGCCCGAGTGGACGGCGTGGTGTCTGTGGCGAATCATCTCGAGTTCGAAGTCGACAACACCAAGCTCGAGATGAGCGGCCTTCCAACGGGAATGGGCATACCCAGGAACTGGTGAGGCCGACGAGGAGACGTCTTCCCTTCTAGTCTCGGCTCGTGCCAGGCTTTTCGCTCTCCCGTGTCGAGGGCTTGCTCGAATCGGATGCCTATGCGAGATCGATGGGGATCGGGCTGGTTTCCGTATCGGACGACGAGATCGTCGTCGAGCTCGAAGTCCGCTCCGAGCATCTCAACTTCCTCGAGTTGGGACACGGGGGCATGGTGTTCTCATTGGCGGATTGTGCGTTTTCGCTGGCCTCCAACGCAGCCGGTGACCGTGCCGTCGCCGTCGATACCCATCTGGCGCTGATTGCTGCTTCACGGCTCGGAGACAGACTCCGGGCGACTGTGACCGAAGCATCGAGGGGGAGGGCTCTCGGAACCTACCGGGTCGATGTCACCCGCCAGGACGGCCGCAAGGTTGGCCTGTTCACCGGCACTGTGCACATCACCCCTTCGGCGTGAGCACGCGGCTCTCAACCATGAGGTGCAGGCAGTGATCGAATACGTCGTCCTCCATCCCTGGCGGGTGGCGATCATGATCGTGGCCGGGGTGCTGCTCGGTGCCGGAGCTTTCCTCGCCTTCCAACTGCAGACTGCGCTGAATGCAGTGGCCACCGAGGAGTTCGACCCTGATCTCGCTCGTGACGCCATCGACGACACCGGCGCCGACCTGTCCAACTGGGTTTTTGTCGAGCCGTCGGATCGCTCCTCGGAGGAGACCTTCGAATCCCAGTCCGAGTTGGCCCGCCGCTTCGATCTCGCCGCGGAGCTCGATCCGCACCAATTCAACCCATACGCGTTCGGCATATCCATCGAAGACGAGCTGTTCACGTCCTATCTGCTCGTCGGCACCGACGCCTCCAGCTTCCTCGCCGACGTGATCATTCTCGCTCTCGAGCCGGCGGACGGGAGCCAGCCGATCATCGTCAGCCTCCCTCGAGACCTCTATGTGTGGAACGTTTGTGAGAGCTCCTTCACCCGGCTCAACGCGGGTCTTGGGGGATGCCGGAGCTTCGCCTCCGGGACCGAGATGCTCGCCATCCTCGTCGAGGATTACACCGGGATATCGGTCGATCACTCGGCCCGGATCGACTTCAACGGCTTCATCCGAGTAGTCAACGCGATGGGTGGCATCACGATCTGCGTCGACTATCCGACACGGGACACCAAGTCGAAGCTCGACATCGGGCGAGTGGGTTGCCGACAGGCCGATGGGGCAACGACGCTGGCCTGGGTCAGGTCTAGACACACCGAGCAGTTGAGGAGCGGGAGTTGGGTCCAGGTGGCGGGTTCGGACTTCTCCCGTCAAAGCCGCCAGCAGGATGTCCTGTTTCAGCTGGCGGGCAAGGCGGCGAGGTTCTCGACCCCGGCCAGTCTCGCCAACAAGCTCTCGGCCGTGGTCTCGTCGGTGCGTCTTGACAGCTCTTGGAGCTTCGGGCAGGCGGTGAGCGTCGCTTGGCGCAATAGGGGTGTGTCCAAGGACACGGTTCTCAGGTTCTCCATCGATGCCACCAGCTACCGGACACCGGGTGGGGCTGCCGTGCTCCTTCCCTCCCGGCCGTTCGCCGACCAGCTCGGCGAGGTCTTCGAGATCGATTGACGGCCGATGAGGTGAGTCAAACACACCCCGCCCGAGGTCGGGATCCGGCTTACAGAACGAGGTCCTTCAACCTGTCGAAAACCACCCGCACCCGGTCGTCGAGACCCTTCATCGAGAAGCATGCTTCCAGCTCGTCAGCATCCAGGGGGACCTCGGGGTCTCCAGCCAACAAGTCACGGAGATTCTGATTCTCGCTCCAGGCGGTCATCGAGTGTCGTTGGACTATGCGGTAGGCCTGGTCGCGGGTCATTCCCGTCTCGACCAAAGCGAGCAGCACCGCCTGGCTGAACACCAACCCCCGGGTCGTTTCGAGGTTGGACAACATCCGGTCTTCGTTCACGACCAACCCCTCGATCAGACCGGTGAACCTGACCAGCATGTAGTGGAGAGCGATCGAGGCATCGGGTAGGACCACCCGCTCCGCCGAGGAGTGGGATATGTCGCGTTCGTGCCACAGGGCAACGTTCTCCAGCCCTACGTGGGCGTAGCCACGGAGCAGTCGGGCCATCCCCGTCATCCGCTCGGACAGGATCGGATTTCTCTTGTGGGGCATGGCTGAAGAGCCCTTCTGGCCTCTTCCGAACGGCTCGGCGACCTCCGAGACCTCCGAGCGCTGGAGATGGCGGATCTCGGTCGCCATCCGCTCGATCGACGCACCGACGAGGGCGATCGCCTGGAGATACTGGGCGTGACGATCACGAGCTGTGACCTGGGTCGATGCCGGCTCGACCGCCAGGCCGAGCGCCTGACACACGTGCTGTTCCACTTCGGGGGGGACGTGGGCGTAGGTCCCGACCGCCCCCGAGATCTTCCCCACAGCTACCGCCTCTCGTGCTGCGAGGAGCCGGGTGTGGTCACGTGCCAGCTCGAATGCCCACCCGGCGAGCTTGTGACCGAACACGGTGGGCTCGGCCCAGATGCCGTGGGTGCGACCGATCATGTAGGTGCCTTCGTGCTCCAGGGCTTTGCCCTTGACCGTCCCGAACAGGTCTTCCAGGGCCGCGAGGAGGAGATCCGCAGCTTCCCTGAGCACCACCCCACCGGCGGTGTCGACGACGTCAGACGAAGTCAAGCCGTAATGAACCCACCCGGCGGCGGCCCGTCCGGCGGCATCACCGAGCAGATCGACGAAGGCGGCTAGGTCGTGATTGGTGACCTCTTCCCGCTTAGCCACTTCCTCGGGTGTGGGGCAGCGGGCGGAGCGGGTGGCTTCGGCTACCCCGTCCGGTACTCGGCCAAGGGTGTTCCATGCTTCGAGAGCGAGAGACTCCACCTCCATCCAGGCTTCCAGCTTCCGCTGGTCGGACCAGATGCGGCCCATCTCGGGGAGGGTGTAGCGCTCGATCACCATCGAGATGATGGCAGAGAAGCGGACCGGCTATGTCCGCTAGGTTGCCCGTCAATGCGAAGAGTCACGATCGAACAGGCGCGTCGTTACGCCCTCGCTGCCCAGGGTTTCAACGACGTACGCCCCTCGGGTCGGGTGGATGTCCGCCACTTTCGGAGGGTGGTGGGCCGGATCGGTGTCCTTCAACTCGACTCGGTGAATGTCTTCAGCCGGACTCACTACATGCCCTTCTTCAGCCGGCTGGGCAGCTACGACCGAAACGCCCTGGACGGGTGGCTCTGGGGCTCCGGGGAGCTGTTCGAGTACTGGGGGCATGAGGCGTCATTGATCCCGGTCCAGGATCATCGTCTCTGGCGGTGGAGGATGAACGGGAACTGGGAGTGGGATCGGGTGGAACAGGTCCGTCGCGAGCACCCGGGTTACATGGACGCCGTCTTGGATCAGGTCAGGGAGAGAGGCCCGCTACGGACAGCCGACCTCCATGACCCGGGCCAACGGGACGGGACAGCGATGTGGGGCTGGTCGAAGGGCAAGGTGGCATTGGAGGCGCTATTCATGGAGGGGTTGGTCACAACATCTCATCGCCCCAACTTTGTCCGGATGTACGACCTCACGGAGCGGGTCATTGCAGAGGAGCACCTCGCGGCAGATGGATTGGAGCGTGAGGAGGCACATGCCGTCCTCTTGATGAAGGCGGCCGGCTCACTTGGCGTCGCCACCGCGGACGACCTAGCCGACTACCACCGGATCCGGATGCCCCAGGCCCGGCCAGCGATCAAGCAGCTGGTCTCTGAGGGCCGCTTGGTCGAGGTGGAGGTCCCCGGTTGGGACAAGCCGACCTTTATCCACCCCGAGGCCAGCCTGGCCCGTCGGGTTGAGGGACGGGCGCTTCTTTCTCCCTTCGACAACCTCATCTGGTACCGGGATCGGGTGGAGCGTCTCTGGGACTTCCACTACCGCATCGAGATCTACGTGCCAGAGCCAAAGCGGGTATACGGCTACTACGTGCTGCCGTTTCTTCTCGACGGCGATCTCGTGGCCCGGGTCGACCTGAAGTTGGACCGCAAGGTGGGCGCGCTGCTGGTCAAAGGTGCCTTTGCCGAGCCCGACACCGACATCCTGCGGGTGGGCCGGGAGCTTCGCGCGGAGCTCGAGAGCATCGCCACCTGGCTTGGCGTGGACGACCTCGTGGTGGCCCCCAACGGCGACCTGGCCCCGATTCTCAAAGCGTAAGCAGCAGCCCCATTAGGTGAAGGCGTTGATGCCGGTGATGGCCTGCCCCATCACCAGGGAGTGGATCTCGTTGGTGCCCTCGTAGGTGAACACCGTCTCCAGGTTGGCCATGTGGCGGAAGACGGGGTACTCGAGGGTGATCCCGTTGGCGCCGAGAATCGAGCGGGCGGTTCGGGCAACCTCCAGGGCGTTGCGGACGTTGTCGAACTTGCCAAAGCTGACTTGTTCGGGGGTCAGCGTGCCCTCGTCCTTGCGTCGTCCCAGATGCATGGCCAGCAGAGTGCCTCGCTGGACCGCAACCATCATCTCGACGAGCTTCTTCTGGGTGAGCTGAAAGGAGGCTATCGGCCGGTCGAACTGGTGCCGCTCGATCGAGTAGTCGAGGGCGGACTCGTAGCAGGCCCGCCCGGCCCCGACCGCCCCGAAGGCGATGCCAAACCGGGCCTCGTTGAGACATGACAGCGGCCCCCTCATCGAGGAGACCCCGGGAAGGACGAAGTCCTCGGGGACTCTCACGTCGTCGAGGATCAGCTCCGAGGTGACAGATGCACGCAGCGACACCTTCTTCTTGATCTCGGGCGCCGAGAAACCAGGGGCGTCGGTGGGGACGATGAAACCCCGAACTCCACCGTCGGTCTTGGCCCAAACCACGGCGACGTCGGCGATCGAGCCGTTGGTGATCCACATCTTGGTCCCGTTGATCACCCAGTCGCTGCCGTCCTTGCGGGCGCTGGTGCGCATCGACGAGGGATCCGACCCTGAGTCGGGCTCTGTGAGCCCGAAGCATCCGATCACCTCTCCGCTCGCCATTCGGGGCAACCAGGTCTGCTTTTGCTCCTCGGAGCCGAACTTCCAGATGGGGAACATCACCAATGAGCCCTGAACCGAGACGAAGGAGCGGATGCCCGAGTCCCCAGCTTCGAGCTCGAGACAGGCGAGACCGTAGGCCGTCGCCGAAGTGCCGGCGCACCCGTAGCCCTCGAGATGCATGCCGAGCAAGCCGATGTCCCCGAACGCCTTGGCCAGGGCCTCCTGGGGAAGGACGCCCTCCTCCCACCAATCACCGACGTTGGGCACGATCTCCTTCTGCACGTATTGGCGGACGGTGTCACGGAGGAGGATCTCCTCGGCCGAGAGCAGAGAGTCGGTGGCGAGAAAGTCTCTCGGATCGGGTTTGTCGAAAGAGATGTCACTCATGACAGGGCGATGGTATCCCCTCTAGCCGGCGAGGGTTTTCTCGGCCAGGTCGACCCGATACCGGGCCAGCTTCTCCCGCACTTCCTGATCGCCGAGGGCGATGATGGCGACCGCGAGGAGGGCGGCGTTGACCGCACCGTCGATCGCCACGGTGGCCACCGGGATCCCGGTAGGCATCTGAACGGTGGCCAGCAGCGAGTCGAGGCCGTCGAGGGAGGCGTTGATCGGGACACCGATCACCGGGAGTAGTGACTTGGCGGCCATGACCCCGGCCAGATGGGCGGCTTTACCTGCCCCGGCGATTATCGCCGAGAACCCTTGAGCTGCCGCCGTCTCGGCGAACTCGATGGCCTGGTCCGGTGTCTTGTGTGCTGAGAGCACCTTGACCACACTGTCGATGCCAAATGTGTCGAGGGTGGCAGCTGCTTTCTCCATCACAGGGCGGTCGGTCCCCGATCCCATGACGATGGCGACTCTGTGACTCATGGCACCGACGGTACCCCAGTTGCCCTTCTCCCCGCACTTGAAGTGCAACTCGAGCTAGAATCGAACATATGTTCGTGATGGAGCCACTGCAGCCTTCGCTATTCGGTGAGGGCCCACCGACACCCGATGCCGGGTTCGCCGGGTTGGTGCGTTTCGACCTGGATGGCGAGTCCTGGTTGGACTACGCACCCGGCTGGTTGGCCGGTGACTCCAGTCTCTACCAGTCTCTGGTCGAATCGGTGCCGTGGGAACAGCCCGAGGTCCGTATGTACGAGAGAAAGCTGAAGACACCGAGGCTGGTGGGCCGGGTGGAGGTTGCCTCCCATCCAGTTCTGGGGGAGATCGTCGAGTTGGCCTCCGACCGCTATGAGATCAGGTTGGATCGAGTAAGCGCAGGCTGGTATCGGACCGGCGCCGACTCGGTGGCCTGGCACGGCGACCGGATCGCGAGAGAACGCCCCTATTCGATCGTGGCCACCGTTTCCCTGGGTGGCTCCCGACGGTTCCTCATCCAGCCTAAGGGCGGGGGCCAGTCGAGGGCCTTCGATCTCGGAGGCGGGGACCTGGTGGTGATGGGTGGCGCCTGTCAGCGTCTATGGGAGCACACAATTCCCAAGGTCACCGTGGCACAGCCACGGATCGCTCTCATGTTCCGGCACCGCTACGACTGACCGGCTCCCAAGGCGATGTCGGCCCGGAACTGCATCCCGGGCCATCCGAGGCCGGCTACCGCCTCGTAGGCACGGATCCGGGCCGCTTCGATGGTCGGCCCGCGGCCGACCAGGTTGAGCACTCGGCCCCCGTCGACGACCAGCTTCTTGCCTTTGGCGGCAGTCCCGGCATGGAACACCAGCACATCGTCGGCGACAGAGTCGAGCCCCTTGATGACATCACCGGTCACCGGGGCTTCGGGGTATCCCGCCGCGGCGAGAACCACACTCACTGTCGCCGTGTCGGACCACTCCGGTTTCGCCCCCTCGAGGACGTCGATCAGGTCGGTTTCCATTCTGGGGAGCACTGCCTGTGTTTCCGGGTCCCCGAGACGGACATTGAACTCGAGCACCTTCGGTCCATCCCCTGTCAAGACCAGACCCGCATAGAGGAACCCGCGGTAAGGGTGTCCGTCCTCGGCCATCGTCGCCAGAGTCGGGTCGATCACGTCGTGCATGGTCTTGTCCAACAGCCCCTCGGGCAGATCGTCCACCGGTGAGAAGGCACCCATACCACCGGTGTTGGGGCCCCGGTCCTCGGCCAGTAGGCGCTTGTAGTCTCGGGCCGGCTGCAGCGGTACCGCGCCCCTGTCGGTGCACACCGCGAACACGCTCACCTCGGGCCCATCGAGGAAGTCCTCGATCAGGACCGAGGAGCCGGCAGCCCCGAACCCTCCTCCGAGACAGTGATCGACCCAGCGTGCTGCCTCGGCGCGTGACTCGGTGACCAGGACCCCTTTTCCAGCCGCCAACCCGTCGGCTTTGACCACGTATGGGCCGTCCGTGCCGTCGAGATGCTCTTTGGCCGGCCCGGGCTCGTCAAACGCCTCCGATGCCGCCGTCGCCACCCCGGCCCTGGTCATGACGTCCTTGGCGTAGGCCTTCGATGCCTCCAATCTGGCGGCGGCCCGGGTAGGCCCGAAGACCGGAATCCCGACATCGGAGACGGCATCGGCGGCGCCGGCCGCCAGCGGTCCCTCCGGCCCGATGACGACGAGGTCGACGTCGTGCACCCGGGCGATGGCTGCTATCGCTCCGACGTCGGTTGGCGAGATCCCCTCGACAACGGGGCCCAAACGGGCCAGACCCGGGTTGCCCGGGAGCGAGATCAACTCCTTCACCCGAGGGGAGTTGACCAGTTTCCACCCCAGGGCGTGCTCACGCCCACCGCCACCGACGAGGAGCACTCTCATGAGATCTCGATCAGTTGACTTCGCTCCGGCCCGACGGAGATCCACCGGACGGGCACTTCGACCGTCTCCTGGATGAACTCCACATACGCTCTCGCTTCGGTCGGAAGATCGCCGTACGACCTGACCGTGGTGATGTCTGCACCCCAGCCGGGGAACGCCAGGTATTCGGGCTCGCAGTGATAGAGCACACTCTGTTGGGCTGGGAAGTGCTCGTGGCGTTCCCCGGCGCTGGTGTAGGCGACAGCCACTTTGATGGTGTCGAAGGCGGAGAGGATGTCCATCTTGGTCAGGAACAAGCTGGTGAAGCTGTTCACCCGGTTGGCATAACGAAGTGCTACCAGGTCGAGCCAGCCACAACGTCTCCTCCGCCCGGTGACCGTCCCGTACTCTCCGCCGAGCTCGATCATCGTGTCACCGATCTCGTCTTCGAGCTCGGTGGGGAAGGGTCCGGTGCCGACTCGGGAGATGTAGGCCTTGGCGACCCCTATCACCTCGTCGATCGCTTTCGGGCCAATTCCTGACCCCACCGAGGCACCACCGGCGGTTGGGTTCGACGAGGTGACGAAAGGGTATGTGCCGTGGTCGATGTCGAGCAAGGTGCCCTGGGCGCCCTCGAAAAGCACTTGTTTCGAGTCTCTCAACGCCTGCCAGATCAGCAGGGAGGTGTCGGTCACGTGGGCTCGGAGCCGACTCGCATACCCGGTGTATTCCTCGATGATCTCGTCGGCATCCATCGGAAGGGTGTTGTAGACCCGGGGGAGGATCTTGTTCTTCTCCTCCAGTGCGACTTCCACCTTCTGGCGGAAGATCTTTGGATCGAACAGGTCCTGGACGCGGATCCCGACCCTGGCGTACTTGTCGGTGTAGGCCGGGCCGATTCCTTTCTTGGTGGTCCCGATCTGGTTCTCACCCAGATATCTCTCGATGGCGGCGTCGAGCTTTCGGTGGTAGGGCATGATCAGGTGAGCGTTGGAAGAAACGCGAACCCGGGAAGGGTCGAGGTTTCTCTCGGCCACCATGTCCATCTCGGCGAGGAGCACCTTGGGGTCGATCACCGTGCCTGAGGCGATGACCGGGATGCAATCGGGATACAGGATCCCCGATGGGACCAACGACAGAGCGAGTCGCTGTTCGCCGACGACGATGGTGTGGCCGGCATTGTTGCCCCCCTGGTAGCGAACCACGAAGTCGGCCGACTCGGCGAAGAAGTCGACGACCCGACCCTTCCCCTCGTCACCCCATTGGGCGCCTAAGACGACGGAGGCTGGCATGACGTGGAGCGACGGTAGTCAGGGATTGTCGGGCCGGTGGATTCGACTCTGCGGCGAATCGTCACCAGGCCCGGACCCGCTTCCAGTCGGATCGGTGACGATCCGGCCCACCTGACGCACCCCGCTCGAGACAACCTTGATCGGCAGGACCCCGATCTGGAGGAGACCCAGTCCGACCGACTTCGGTAGCTCGCTCAGCTTGGGCGCTCCGATGAACCCACGGCGGCTGAAGTAGAGCCAGAGGCCGAGACCGAAAGTCAGCATTGCCCCGACCAAAGCGAGGAAGCCCCACTTCAACTCTCGGAAGGGGATCTCGATGAAGTTCATCCCCCACATGCTCGAGATCACCGACATAGGAAGCAGGATGGCCGAGAACACGGTGAGGATCCTCACGATTTCGTTGGTCTGGTCGGCGACGGCGCCCCGGTGTGTCTCCAGGACCGAGGCGAGTAGGCCGCGAGCCCCCTCCAACGAGTCGACGATCTTGAGGTGGTGATCGAAGACTCGGTCGAAGGCACGTGCCGCGCCGGGATCGATCGCCGGGTGCAGGCTCTCAGCGAGCTGGTTGAAGACATCGCGCTGGGGCCCAACGCTGCGTCGGAGAAGACTCACGTCCCGTCGGAGGGCGTGGACTTCGGTCAAGGTGCGCGGATCGGAGGCCATCGCCATCTCCTCGAGGAGATCGACCTGCTCTTCCAGGGCCTCGATGAGAGGGAGATAACGCCGGGTGCCGATCTGGGCGATGAGCGCCGCGACGTGAGCCGGCGTGTCCAGGCTGGCGGTGACGGCCGCGTTGGCGGAAGTCTGTAGCCACTCCACGGCCGGGAACGGTTCCCGGTGGATCGTCACCAGGAACCTCTCTGCGATGAACACGTCGATCTCGCTGGTGGTGAGGCGCTCCCCGGAGCCGATCACGAGACCGTTGAGGACCACGAAGACGTATCCGTCGTGCTCGTCCATCCGGGGGAGCAATGAGATGTCAGCGGATTCCTCCAGCGACACCCGGTCGAGGTCGAGGAGGTTCGCCAGCTCGTAAATCGCCTCGGAGCTCTCTCCCAGGAGGTCGAGCCAGACATAGCCCGACTCGGCAAGGGCTGACTCCAACTCGGCGGCGGGGATCTCGGTCAACCCGGCATCGGAGGACACCTTGTGGAACAGTCGTTGCACGGGTTGATTATGAGACCGACACGTCCTCGTCATGCGGCAATCAGCCAGGCTCCCCAGCCCTTGAAACACAGCGTTAATACTCCGGCAACCGGTGGGAAACGGGTGACGAATACAAAGTCTGGTGTTCACGACCCGTTACCTACCCGAGAGGAGTCACCCGTGAGCAAGACGGCTGCCGACGTCTTGTCCCTTGTCGCCGACGAGGGCTTCGAGTTCGTCGATCTTCGCTTCTGCGACCTGCCCGGCCAGGTCCAGCACTTCACCGTCCCGGTCAAGCAGTTGACCGAGGACTCGTTCGAAGCCGGTTTCGGTTTCGACGGCTCGTCGATCAGGGGGTTCCAGCAGATCCAGGAATCGGACATGATCCTGATTCCGGACCCGAGCACGGCGGTCGACGACCCATTCCGGGCACGGAAGACCCTGATCATCTATTGCTTCGTGCACGACCCGATCACGGGGAGCCCCTACGACCGTGACCCGCGGTATGTGGCCAAGAAGGCCGAGGAGTATCTCCTCAGCACCGGAATCGCCGACACCTCGTATTGGGGGCCAGAGGCGGAGTTCTACATCTTCGACGACGTCCGCTTCGGCCAGAACCAGCATTCGGGCTACTACTTCCTCGACTCGGTCGAAGGTGCGTGGAACTCGGGTGAGTTCGAGGAGGGTGGAAACCTCGGTTACAAGCCCCGCTACAAGGAGGGCTACTTCCCGGTGCCCCCCACCGACCATTTCCAGGATCTTCGCTCCGAGATGACGGCCAACCTCGAGGGCGCCGGCATCGAGATCGAGGTCCAGCACCACGAGGTGGGGACCGCGGGTCAGGCGGAGATCGACATGCGTTTCGACACGCTGCTCCGGACGGCCGACAACGTCACGCTGTACAAGTACATCGTGAAGAACACCGCCTGGGAGTACGGAAAATCCGTCACCTTCATGCCCAAGCCGATCTTCGAGGACAACGGATCGGGGATGCATACCCATCAGTCGTTGTGGAAGGACGGCGAGCCGCTCTTCTTCGACGAAGCGGGTTACGCGGGGCTCTCCGATATGGCGAGGTGGTACATAGGGGGCCTGCTCAAGCATGCTCCGGCCGTCCTGGCCTTCGCCGCACCGACCACCAACTCCTATCACCGTCTGGTCCCCGGCTACGAAGCGCCGGTCAATCTGGTCTATTCGAGTCGCAACCGCTCGGCTGCGATCCGGATCCCCCAGTACTCACAGGCGCCAGGGGCCAAACGACTCGAGTTCCGTTGCCCAGATCCTGCGTGCAACCCGTACCTGTCCTTCGCTGCCATGCTCATGGCTGGTCTCGATGGGGTGCAGAACCGGATCGAGCCGCACGACCCGGTGGACAAGGACATCTACGATCTGCCGCCGGCCGAGCTCGCCGGGCTCCCCTCGGTGCCTGGGAGCCTCCCCGAGGCACTGGAAGCTCTGCGCAGCGATCATGAGTTCCTCCTGCAAGGCGGGGTGTTCTCCAAAGACCTGATCGACGCCTGGATCGATTACAAGATCGAGCACGAGATCGACCCGGTCCGTCTTCGCCCACATCCGCACGAGTTCAACCTGTACTACGACATCTAGTCGGTCGCTCCGGCGATCGGTGAAGGGGCCGAGCGGCAGCTCGGCCCCTTTTCCTGTATGACCTGGGACCCGACACATCCGGTGAGACCGCCCGCCAGCGCTACGGTCTGTCCGCAAGGGAGGGCGCTGTCACCTGGGTTCTGTATTGAAACGGGGTCGCTCGATGATCCAATGTGTCAGGCTCAAACAGTGCGCGGCGGGTGAGCGGCCGTGAGCGACGCTGGTCTACACGTAGTCACCGGCGCATTTGGCTATACCGGCAAGTACATCGCCGCCGAGTTGTTACGGCATCGAGGGACGGTCCGAACGCTGACCAACTCATTGCATCGGAACAACCCCTTCGGTGACGCCATTGAAGTACACCCGATCGATTTCGACGATCAAGACCGTTTGGTCGGGTCACTGCGAGGAGCATCCGTGCTCTACAACACGTATTGGGTGCGATATGACTATCGGCGCGGAGAACACGACTTTGGCTATCAGCTCGCTGTCGAAAACACACGAATCTTGTTCGACTGTGCTCGCCGTGCAGAAGTGGGACGGATTGTCCATGTCAGCGTGGCCAACGCAAGCGGGTATTCCGACTGGGACTATTTTCGGGGCAAGGCGCTCTTGGAGAAGGATCTCCAGGAATCCGAGCTCTCACACGCCATCGTCCGCCCCACGGTGGTCTTTGGTGGCCCCGAGAATGTGCTGATCAACAACATCGGCTGGTTACTGCGCCACCTCCCTGTCTTTGGTGTATTCGGTCGCGGCGACTACCGATTGACACCGGTGCATGTCGAGGATGTCGCTCGTGCCTGCGTCGACACTGCCAAGGATGACCGAAACGTGATCCTCGACGCCGTCGGCCCGGAGACATTCACCTATCGAGAGATGATCCATCTGATGGCAGACGCGATGGGATTACGAAGGCTGATCGTGCCCATACCCGACCCCGTGGCATTGCTGGCAGGACGCATTCTCGGGCTCCTACTCAGAGACATCGTCATCACCGGTCATGAGATCGCAGGAATCCGCAACGAGCTCATGTACACCGGCACCGACCCACTCGGCACAATCAGCTTCACCGAGTGGCTTCACAGCGAGGCCGACACTCTGGGCCGCAGATACACCAACGATCTCGAGCGCAGGCGCTGAACCACCGACCTCCGAGAAGCGGTAGGTGTCGCCCTGCGAGAAGCTCGCTCCCGAGCATCTGATAGAGAACTCCAGCTCCGAAGCGCCGGCAGGCTGTCCCCCGTTGATCGTCAGAAGATCTCAGGACACCAGGGCTGGGGAGACCAGCCGAAGGCTGCGTCGAGAGCAGTCAGTACCGGACCATCGGCGGTGACTCGTCCCACCCTCGCCAACTGGCGAAACCTCGCCCTTCCCAGATAGCAGGCGCCCAAATCCTCCAGATCGAGAATGACGTCTGGCTCGTCGTCGACGCGAGCACACTCCACATCGTTCCCCTTGGCACTCAAACGGTAGGAGCCCGTGATGTCTCCCAACGGGTCGGCGACACCGAGGACGAGGTCTATGGCAGCCGAGTAGGAACGTGAGGAGAGTGCCGCCGGGATGTCCATGATCCGAACCCAGCATGAGTCAGACCTGGTCGCGGCGACCCGGCGCGTCCCGGCGAGCAAGTCAAAGATCGGATCCCATGGAGGTCGGAGGTCGGCCGTGGTCTTGCCCATGAGATCTTGGTTCAAGACAAAGGACCAGAGGCTGGCCCAGGACTCAGCGGTGGTGCCGATCAGTTCCCTCACCGCCAGCTCCCCGGCCCCGTGATTCTCACTCCATTTCAGATTTGCCCGGTACTGGGCGAATCCGGCAATAGCGTCTCCGTCGTCGTCGTCGTCGACGACGACGTACCGGTACGAGCTCATCCCGTTTCGATCGTGCTCGGGATCGGCGAGCCGTCGATGCTCCCACCATGCGGGGGAACGATCGAAGAACCCTGGAATCCCCTGTCTGACCCGATCGAAGAAGGGTGGGAGCAGCCGGCTCGCCTCATCGGCGTCGATGAGCCGGACCTCCCGCGGGGCCGGAGCCAGACGGTGAAAGCCGACGTGCTCTCGATCCACTTCGATCTCATGACAGATGGCGGCGCATCCGTATCCGAATCGGCCATAGATGGCGCTGTCGGTGGCCCACAGCGCGGCGATCGGCTCCTCGTGCTCCCTGACATCGTCCAGATGCGCCCTCATCATCTGGCGCAGGATTCCCTGCCGCCGGTGAGTGGGGGAGACCGAGACGATCGTCGTGCCACCACAAGCAACCTTGCCGCCCGGCACGGTCATCTCGAGCTCAAATGCCGCTGAAGTGCTCACTATCCGCCCGTCGTCGAACCCGCAGCGTGTCCGGTGAAGGGGGAGAGTCGATCTGAAGCGGTCGTCGTCGGGGCGGGGGTCGAAGCTGAAGACGAGGCCGAGGGCCCTTCTCAGGTCGTCGAACTCGTCGGGACCTATGGCTCTGAACTCGACCGCCATCAGGCGTCGGGTGCTGCCCCGCTCGCAGTCCTCGCGTTTGCCACTTCGACGTCGAAATCGGTCACGGCATTGGTGAACGCGGCCACCGCGGCACGGCGCAGGTCACCTGGGTCGGTGGACCTGAGCCCGGTGACCGCCTCGTCCGCAGCGCGGGCGGCGAGGCTGATTCGTTCTGCCAAGGCTGTGTGGTTGGCCTCGAGTCCGGCCGGGGGAGCGAGCGCGGCGACCTCGTCGGAAAGAGCCTGTGACGCTTCGGCCACCGCGTCCATACGAGGCGCCGCCTCGGAGAATTCGATCTCCCGGTCGTTGTCGAAAGCGGTGTTGACTGTGACCAACTCGGTGTTCAGCGCCTGCAGCTCGCCGCTGATCCTGTCGAGCTCACCGAGATAGACCTGTAGGGCGTCACTGTCCACGGTGCCTCCGTTGCTAGGCACGGTGGTGGTCTCCCCGTCGGCCGGTACGGTCGTAGTGGGCCCTGACACCAAAGTGGTGTCAGGAGACGCTTCGGGAAGCGAGCGAACGAAGAAGTAGGTGAACGCGACCATCCCCAATATGACAAGGGGGAGGATCCAGCGGCCCGGTTTCGGGTCGGGGTTGACTGCCATGACCGGCGAAACGATAGCTTCTATCGTCTAGTTCCCGAGGTTGCCTGCTCTGGTGTCGTCAAGGGTCGTCCGGCGGGCAGGCGATGACACGATCGATCCCCTTGAACTGGGCACCGCCGACTCATACCTTCGAGGGATGGACCAGGACAGGAACGAGGTCTACGAGCGCATCCCGTGGGAGACACTCGAAGACAAGAAGGGCGACCGCCAGTGGCTGACATATGGAGTGGCAGGCGCGGTCGTCCTGGGAGCGCTCGCATACTCGTACATGAGTAATCGACCGGTCGCTCTACCAGTTGCCGCGATGGTGGAAGTATCGGAGGTGACCGCGCCATCGACGCCCGCGGCCGTAGATCCGGTACCGGTCCCGGCTGTGTCTCCGACGCTGTCGACGACGCCGGTGTTGACGTCAGAAGCCGATCTCTATGCGATTCACCCCGAACGGGTGGCCGATCGGGTGGCGGCCCATGCCGAGTGGTTCGTAGCCGAATATCTCACTGTGGACGGGTCGGAACAGGGTCGGGAAACCCTCGCTTCGCTGATGCCGGTCGGGGTCCCGCTGCCGGTGGCACCTGAAGGGACCCTGGTGTTCGTGGAGTGGGTGCGCACAGTCTCGGTTGAGGAGATCGCACCGCTCACCTATCGAGCGACGGTCCTGGCCCGATCTCTGGCGACACTGGACGACAGCGGCTACGAACGCCAGGCGCCCCTGGAGGTGACGGTCGAGATCTCGATGACGGAGGAGTCTCCTCAGGTCTTGCTGCCTCCTGAAGCGAGGCCTGCCAGCAGTGGTCCCGCCCATCAGCCCACCCTGATCGCGGTGCCCGATGACGTCGGAGCGGCGGCGCTCGAGATGACGGGCGGGTCGGAGATCGTCGGGGGAACTCCCGGTGAAGGGGGTGGCTGGCGGGTGGTGTTGCTCGCCCCCGGGCTCGATGGGGTGAGCCGACCGGTGACGGTTGCAGTGCCCTGACTCCCCGCCCTCAGCAGTCACCTTCTTTTCTGGGGCCGTCGTCGGCCCGGGATCAGCTGTCGAACTCGCTCTCTAGGATCGCGGTCGCCTCCGGGATGATGGTGTCCCAGCTCGAGTCAGGAGTCTTGGAGATGGTCACGAAATCGGCGGTCAGGAAGATGCTGGTGACTCCAGGCAGCGCGAGAAGGTCACGGGCGAAGGGCTCCGCCGGATCTGAGCCGGTCACATGCGTCGTGGGACCACCGACCGGGGACCCAACGGAAAACTTCATCGCGTTGGGGTTGGGGGATGGAGCGACGGTCACAGGCATGTCGGAGCGAGGCTAATCGGGTGTCGTCGACCATTGGAGTGGACGTGGGAGGCACGTTCACCGATGTCGTCATCTTCGACGGGAGCACGGTGTCGGGTCACAAGGTGGCCACGACCCCTGATCAGTCGGTCGCGGTGGCCCAGGCGATTGCTGCAGCCGGTGTCGGCGCCGACTCGGTGTTTCTCCACGGCACCACTGCCGGGACCAACGCCCTGCTCGAAGGGCGGGGTGCGCGAACTGCGCTGGTGACCTCAGCGGGCTTCGAGGATCTCATCGAGATCGGGCGTCAGGCGCGCCCGTCGCTCTACGACCCTTTCGCCGACCGGCCGTCACCACTGGTCGACCGATCGCTCCGTTTCGGCTTCGACGGAGACCCGACACCGCTCCGTGACGCGATCAGGGCCGCCCAGCCCGAGGCGATCGCCGTCGCCCTGGTCCGCTCGTACACCGATCCCGGTGAGGAGCTCGATCTGGCCAACACCCTGAGCCAGGAGTTGGATATCCCGGTGTCGGTCGGGGCCAGGGTCTCTCCCCTGTTTCGGGAGTACGAGAGAATCGCCACGACGGTACTCAACGCCTTCCTCACCCCCGAGGTCGCCGGCTACCTGGCACGTCTCGATCGGGCGGTGGCGGCTGAGCGGCGGCTGGTGATGACCTCCTCGGGTGGGCTCCTTCCTTTCGGGTCGGCAGTCGGGTATGCCGGGCGGCTGGTGTTGTCTGGCCCCGCCGCCGGAGTGGTGGCGGCGACCGAACTGGGGAGAGCGAAGGGTCATGACTCGGTGATCAGCTTCGACATGGGCGGCACTTCCACCGATGTTTGCCGTATCGCGGGCGGCCGGTCAGGGGGCAGACCTCGGGTCGGGGTCGGAGGCAATGTCAACCGGGTCCCGTCGCTGCCGGTGAGGACCATTGGTGCAGGCGGGGGAAGCCTGGTCTGGATCGACGACGGTGGAGCCTTGCGGGTCGGTCCCCAGTCAGCCGGTTCGGATCCGGGGCCGGCCGCCTACAGGCTCGGAGGAGACCAGGCCACCGTGACCGACGCCAACGTGGTTCTGGGCCGTATCCCTGTCGCGCACCCTCTTGGCGGGTCGGTGACACTTGACGTGGCCGCCGCCCGGGGAGTCATGTCGAGTATCGGCGCCCTTCTCGGCCTGGACATCGAAGCCGTGGGAGCGGGAATCATCGAGGTGGTCGACACCCACATGGAGCGAGCTTTGCGTGCGGTGTCTCTCGAGGAGGGAGTGGATCCGAGAGACTCGGTCCTGGTCGCGTTCGGAGGAGCCGGCGGTCTCCATGCCTCACGACTGGCGAGACGGCTCGGGATGAGGAAGATCTTGATCCCGCCATTGTCGGGGGTTTTCTCGGCGCTGGGGTTGCTATTGGCCCGGCCCAGCAGTGACGCGAACAAGACGGTCATGCTCGACGAGGGGTCGGCGCTGTTGGAGACCGTCGCCGTGGCGATCGAAGCCGAAGCCCGCGATACCTACTCGATGGATCACGGGTCTCCCGGGGTTGGCTCTGTGGTTCGGGGGGAGGTTCGATACGTTGGCCAGTCTCATGAGCTAGACGTGCCGTTGACCACCAGTTGGGCCGAAACACGCCGGACGTTCGAAAGAGAGCATCTGGCTCGTTTCGGGTTCACCCGGGAAACACAGCCGATCGAGCTGGTCAACGTGAAGGCGGTGGTAGCCGGGGAAGCCCCATTGCGCTGGTCGGATCTCCCGTCGCTGCCGGCGAGGGACCGACCGGTCGCGACCCCGTCCCTGACCCGGCTGGGCAGCCGAACGATCGAGGTCGATGTGTGGAACAGGTCCGAGCTGTCACCCGAATTCGAGACGAACGGCCCGGCGATCATCGTGGAGGCCGACTCGGCGGTTTGGCTCGAGCCCGAGGACACTT
>Ga0209640_10001608_pt1 | contig 19299 bp, 17 predicted proteins | sample RifCSP10_1_FD_184018 | JGI IMG/M metagenome (GOLD analysis project Ga0209640, IMG submission 184018) | Soil microbial communities from Rifle, Colorado - Rifle CSP2_sed 10_1 (SPAdes) (version 2) | ecosystem: Environmental > Terrestrial > Deep subsurface > Rock core/Sediment | place: Rifle...
CAGGCGAGCATGGCGCATGCGGCCTACACAGCAACACCGGCGCCCGTGTGGCCGGAGTCGCCGGCGGTGGAGGCGATTGCGGGCGTCAGTTCAACGACGCTTCGGTAGGTGTCGATGGGTCGATCGACGGCACGACCGCCGGCATCAACGACCCGGCGAGCAATTCCTTGAGACGGGTCGCATCAATCGATTCGACGTCGAGCAGTTCTTCCGCCACGACCTTCACGGCATCTCGCTGCCGCTCGATGATCTGCCGCGCGGTCTCATAGCCGCGCATCACGAACGCACGGATCTCGTCGTCTACGCGGCGTGCGGTTTCCTCACTGAAGCCGGCGGCGCGGCTATCCGAGTCCCAGCCGGTCGACGGGCGCCGGAAGTGAAGCGGCCCGAGCGGGGACATTCCGAGCTCGCACACCATCTTGCGCGCCAGTTCCGTTGCACGTTCGATATCGTTGGCAGCGCCGCTGGTCATCTGGCGCAGAAACAGCTCCTCCGCCACGCGCCCGCCCATCAGGATCGCGATCTGCGCTTCGATGAACGGCATCGAGTGCGTATAGCGATCCGCCTCGGGCAACTGCATCGTCACGCCGAGCGCGCGGCCCCGCGGAACGATTGTCACCTTGTGCAGCGGGTCGGCATCGGGCAGCATCGCTGCCACCACGGCGTGTCCCGCCTCGTGATAGGCGCACGTGACCCGTTCGTGCTGGCTCATGGCAATCGACTTGCGCTCGACGCCCATCAGCACCTTGTCGCGCGCAGCATCGAGGTCCTGGGTACCAACCGCAGTCCGGCCGGTGCGCGCCGTGAGGAGTGCCGCCTCGTTGACGAGGTTCGCGAGGTCCGCGCCGGAGAATCCGGGCGTACCGCGTGCGATCGCGCGCAGGTCCACATCCGGCTCCAAAGGCACCTTGCGCGAGTGCACGCGCAGAATCTGCTCTCGGCCGCGCAGGTCGGGGTTGCCGACGGTGACCTGCCGGTCGAAGCGGCCGGGACGCAGCAGCGCGGGGTCGAGAATGTCGGGACGATTGGTGGCCGCCACGACGATGATGCTCTCGGACTGCGTGAAGCCGTCCATCTCGACGAGCAGTTGATTGAGGGTCTGCTCGCGCTCTTCGTGGCTCAACGAGCTGCCGCCGCGATTGCGACCCACGGCGTCGAGCTCGTCGATGAAGATGATGCACGACTTGTGACGACGCGCATCGCGGAAGAGCCGCCGAACGCGCGCCGCGCCCACGCCGGCGTACATTTCGACGAAATCCGAGCCGCTGGCAGAAATGAAGGGCACCCCGGCTTCGCCTGCCATCGATCGCGCCAGAAGCGTCTTGCCGGTTCCAGGCGGTCCGACGAGCAGGATGCCGCGCGGAATGCGGCCCCCCACCGTCGCGAAACGTGCCGGATCCTTGAGGAACTCCACGATCTCGCGCACCTCGTCCTTCGCCTCGTCGACGCCGGCTACGTCGGCAAACGTCACCGGAACTTTTTCGGGGTCGATCGTGCGCGTGCGCTCGAGCGTGGGCACGCGGCCCGTGATCATGCGCACGAGAACGAGCCCGGCAATGCCGAAAATGAGAAACCCGAGCGCGACCGCACCGTAGCGGCCGGCATTTGACGACTGCGCCTGCTGCACGTCGAGACGAATGCCGCGCTCGGCAAGGTCTGTCACGAACGTCGGGTTGGAGGCGATGTAGCCCTGAGGCGCAACCGTATGGAACGGCGTCCCATCACGTCGCTCGAAGAGCACGCCATCCGACGTCACCGTCACGGTGGCGATGCGGCCCGCCTGCACGTCGCGAAGAAAATCGGTGAACGCCACCGACGTCGGCCCGGTCGCGCCGCTCGAGCGCGCAGCCAGAAACGCAACCGTGAGGAGCGCGACGATGGCGAGGATGCCGCCTGTCCAGAACAGGCCGTTGCGAGAGAATCTGCCTCCGAGCACGCGGGTCTCCCTTAGCTGGCGCGGGTAGTCGGAGACCTCGAGGTCTCCGGTAGCCGGAGCCCTTCAGGCCTCCGGTCGAGCCGACCACAACCGGAAAACCCGGGTGCAACACGGCCCGATTTTTGTGGGAACACATGGTCGAGGGACGAGCCGCGACCGATGCGCCCGATTATTTTAGCCAACCCCTTGCTGCGTGTAAACAGCTATCCCTCAAACAGTTAAGGAGCACGACGGTAATGCGCACCGGAGGAATCATCCGCATTGGCTGCTCGGGCTGGCAATACCGCCATTGGCGAGGCAACTTCTATCCCGCAGAGCTGCCCCAGGCCCGCTGGTTTGCGCACTACGCCCTCCACTTCGATACGGTTGAGATCAACAACAGTTTTTATCGGCTGCCGGAGGCTGCGACTTTCGCGAAGTGGAGCGAGCAGGCGCCCCGACGTTTTGTCTACGCGGTCAAGGCGAGCCGCTTTCTGACGCATATGAAGAAACTGAAGGAGCCGCACGACCCCCTCGTCCGTTTCTTCGACCATGCGAAGCATCTGGGCGCTCACCTCGGGCCAATCCTGTATCAGCTGCCGCCGCAATGGCCGCTCGACGTCGAACGGTTCGAGATTTTCCTCCGCGCACTCCAGGACGTGTGGCCGTATCCGGTTCACGTAGTCGAATTTCGCGCACCGAGCTGGTACGACGAGCGCGTATTTGCGCTCATGAATCAGTACAAGGTGGCGCTCTGCCTGCACGACATGAAAGGGTCGACCAGTGGAAAGCTGGCGGTTGGCCCATTCACCTACGTTCGCTTTCATTGTGGCGAGAAGAAATACGGCGGGGCCTACGACGACCGAAGGCTGGAGGAGTGGAGCGACTGGCTGACACAACGTGCCGCAAGCGGACACGATGTGTATGCGTATTTCAATAACGACCTCGACGGACACGCGCCGCGCGACGCCGTTCGCCTACGCCGGCGTGTGCAGCAGCGACTTGCGGCGTAAGATAGTGCCCCCCCCAAATGATGACGTCCATGGAGACGCGCAATCCGCTGGCGCTGGCGCCGGAGATAGACCACTTCCGACGACAGTTCGAGCAGTTGACGGCCGAGGCCGACGCCCTGGTCACGCCGCTGAGCGATGCGCAGTTCGCGTGGCAGCCGGGGCCCGACCGGTGGTCTATCGCACAGTGCATCGATCACCTCAACGCCACCGCGCGCGTGTATCTCCCCGTGCTGGACGAAGGGCTCGCGGATGCCATTCGACGCGGATTGTTCGGTCGGGGTCCATATCGATACAACTGGATCGGGCGCCTGCACGTGTTCCTCATGCAGCCGAACTCGTGGGTGCGCGGCAGGGCGCCTCGGGCGTTCTATCCGGCGCCGAACCGCCCGCGCCAGGAGATCATGGCGGCGTTCCGCGCCTATCAGGTTCAGTACGTCGACCGCCTGCGACAGGCGAACGGGCTGGATCTCGCGCGCGGACGCGCGGCGTCGCCCGTGGTGCGCTGGCTGCCGATGCCTCTGGGGTCGGTCTTCGCGCTGCTGATCACGCACGAGCGGCGGCACCTCCTGCAGGCGCAGCGTGTGACGCAGGCGCCCGGGTTTCCATCCACGACTTGACGGATTTGCCACCCTCTGGCTCCCCGGAGTACTCAACTCTGAACGTCCCGCGGCAGAACAAATCGAACATTCCCTATGGATCGAGTGCGATCGTTTTTTGCGTGGTCCATGGGCCATGGCCGACGAGGACGTCCTTCGCGAGATTGCCGATCTCCTGGCGAGGCCGAAGTCACGCAGCGAGATGGCTGGCGAGTTCCTGCGCGAGGTAGCTGTGCTCGTGATGGTATTCGCGCCGCTGGAAGCGTTGTTCAACCCCGGTCAGCTTGCGTGGTGGGAAACTGCCGGGATCGTACTCGCAGCGTTTGGCTTAGGATATTGGGGAATGTGGATGGAGGAAACGCGCAGATGATGAAAGCGGTCCTGCCGATGATCATCTTCGGCATCCTCATGGGGCTTTACGGCACATACTGGGCCAGACGCGAACGGGAGGAATGGCGTGCGCGTCACCGGCGTTAGCGAGCCGCTTGTCCACTCGCTCTTCGTCCAGATCGCACGTCGCACCCTCGCACCGTCGCACCTTCGCACCCTCACGCCCTCACACCCTCGCACCGTTACGGCAGTCGTGCCTTCAGCTCTTCGTGCCAATTCAACACGACGATGATGCTCGCAGGCGCTGAGTTCGTAGCCTGTTCAGGCGCCTGCGTGTCTTTGATCATCAGGAAGCGCTGGCCGTCGGGCGACACGTCGTAGCTGCGCGCGTTGAAGGCGGAGGGATAGCGCGTGTCGAACAGCTTGGTCGGGTTGCCCGCGCTGAAGGTCGGCGTCGTCTGGATCGAAACCGCGGTCAGGGCCCCGTTCGCGTCGAGATAGAAGAGTTCGCGCCCGCTGCGCGCCCACACCGGTTTGGTGCCTCCACCGGGGGACACTTGCCAACGCCCGCTGTTCACGTCGGGGAACGGTCGGACGTAAATCTGGTACTGGCCCGATTCGTCTGACTGATACGCCAGCCACCGGCCGTCCGCTGAGATCTCTCCGAGACCTTCGTTAAACGGCGTCTGCACGAGCGGTGTGGCCTGTCGATTTCCGTCCATAGGCACCAGGTGGATATTCCCGCCCTCCGTGATGACCAGATTCCTGCCGTCAGGTGCAAAAGACATCGGAATTCCGCCCCCGGTGCGCACACGCTCCTCCGCCCCCGTGCCATCCGCAGACCGCGACACCAGCGCATTCGCTGCGACACTCCTGAAGACGATGCGACGTCCGTCGGGCGTCCAGACCGGGAAAACGTCCCCAGTGCGGGCGAAGGTCAGCCTGGTGAGCGTTTGGCGCACGAAGTCCCAGATCCAGATGTCTTCTTCCTGGTCGCGGATGTCGAGTACCACGCGCCCGGCATCGGGTGAAAGACGCAGCGCAAAGTAGGCGCGGAGTGGTCCCCCGACAGGCTCTTCACGCCCCTCTCGATTAACCCAAACAAGTGACCTCACCGAAACCGACTCGGTGGGTCCGACTGGTACAAACACGAGGGCACCCGTTCGCGACACACTGAACCTTGGGATTCCGGCGATTCCGATCGACACCTGTTCGAGGACGGGCACGGGATCGCTCAACACTTCGAGGCCCACAGGATCGAACCGCACGGCGCGCAGCGTGCCGGCGGCAGCGTACACGAGATGACCCGAATCGACGTACTCGGCGCTGCTGCCGCCGCGGATGAGCGTCTTCTGCTGCCCGGTGTCGAAATCCAGGACCGCGACCTGCGCATCGTCGATGCCTTCCGGGGAAGTAATCGTGAAGAGGACCGCACGTCCTCCCGGCAGTACGGAAGGAAACAGGTGATCGTTCTCGCCCCGCGCGGCGTCCGGCTTCGTCAATATTCTCGGATCGCCCCCACCGGCAGGCACGCTCATCAGGCCGGTCGCTACATCGCCGGTCGCAAATACAATCGTGTCGTCGGAACCCCAGCTCGCGCCCCGTGGATCGACGCCGCAGTTGCACAACCTAATCGCCGGTCCGCCACTAATCGACACTTTCGTGAGTTCCGCGCCGCCGCCGCCCGAGAAAAACCCGACCCATCGCCCGTCGGGCGAGAAGAAGGGCCAGCGGGCGTTTTGGCGGTGACGCCTAGCGGCTCGGCCTCGAGGCGGTCGAGCGCACGCACGAACAATCGCTGAGGGAGACCACCGGCGCCGCCACCGGCGACATAGACCAGACGCGCGCCGTTGGGCGAAATCGCCAACTCACGGTCGCCCGCGCTGAAGGCGAATGGTTGTGCGGCCGGTGGGACGACCGCGAATCGCATCGTTGCAGCGGGCGCTTCGGCTTGCCAGGGCGCCCACAGTGCAAGCACGACCACCAACGCCACGCCACACGCGCCAGCAAACGCCCACGGCAGCACCCGTCGGCCGGCTCCTGCGGACCCGGCGCCCTGCGCGGCTGTGGTCCGAGCGTCTCCGACCGTGCCCTCAGCCATCCATTTCAGCTCGCGCTGCAAATCGCGGGCGGTCTGCCAGCGGTCGTCCGGCTCCTTGGCGAGGCAGGTGGTGACGACGCGATCGAGCGCGGCAGGCACACCCGGCCGAATCTTCGAGGTCGGCGGCGGGTCGTCCTTGAGAATCGCGCCGAGGAGGCTCGCCCGCGTCTTTCCTTCGAACGCGGGCCGCCCGGTCAGCATCTCGAACAACACCGCGCCGAACGCGAAGATGTCGGTCCGCGCGTCGGCCTCGAGCCCTTCGATCTGCTCCGGCGCCATGTACTGGAAGGTGCCGAGCAGCGTCCCCTGCGCGGTCATGCTGGGTGGCGTCGTCGGCGCCATGCTGGCAGTAACCGCCACGGCCGGCGTCGCGACCTTCGCGAGCCCGAAGTCGAGCAGCCTGGCGTCGGGCGGGCCTGAAGGCCCGCCCCTACGGACGAGCATGATGTTGCCCGGCTTCAGGTCACGGTCCACGATGCCCGCCCGATGCGCCGCGTCGAGCGCGCCGGCAATCTGGATCGCAACAGACAGCGCCTCCTCGAGCGGAAGGCCGTTGTGACTTGGGCTTTGTGACTTGTGACTTGTGCCTTGTTCGATCCGCCCGGCGAGCGTCTCCCCTTCCAGGTACTGCATGACGAGATACGCCGTGCCCTCCTGCTCGCCGACGTCATACAGCGTGCAGATGTGCGGATGATCGAGCGAGGAGATGACGCGGGCCTCGCGATCGAAGCGCTCGCGGAACTGCGGGTCGCCCGCGAGGCTTTCGGGCAGGACTTTGATCGCGACCGTCCGATCGAGCCTCGTATCACGGGCGCGATAGACCTCCCCCATCCCGCCCGCGCCTAGAGCGGATTGAATCTCGTACGGGCCGAGTCGCGTTCCAGAACCCAGTGACATCGGATCCGTGGGCAGCAGTCCGTCACATTCACGAATCGCAAATCGCAGATTCTCAAATGTCGAGGCCAGATTGTGCCATGAGATGAGGGGCGCCGGGTCCGCCGCGCTTCGCCGGGTCCAAAGGACCCGGCCTACCAAAGACCAAAGACCTGAGACTAAAGACTCCGTACGGCGGCGACGATGTGGCGGGCAGAGATACCGTACCGGTCGAGAAGCTCAGCGGGCGTTCCACTTCGCGGAATCTCGCGCACGGCGAGACGATGAACCGCGAACCCTCCGGCCGCAACGGCTGACGCGACAGCGTCGCCCAGACCACCGCAGGCATAGTGATCTTCCACCGTGATCAGGCGCCCTTTCGTCTCGCGCGCGCACCTCAGGAGCGTCGCTGCGTCGATCGGCTGCAGCGAGTACAGATCGATCACCCTGATGCTGACTCCCTGCTCCTTCAGCTCGTCATATGCCTTGAGCGCCTCGAAGAGCGTGACGCCCGCCCCGACGACGGTCGCGACATCTGAGTCGCTTTCGCGCAGCACTTTCAGGCCGCCGATCTCGAACGTCTCGTCGGGACCGTAGATAACCGGCGTCTTCGGACGCGTCGTCCGCATGTAGACCGGCCCTTGATGGTAGGCCATGCGTTCGATCAACCGTTCGGTGCTGACGCCGTCCGACGGATACAGCACCGCCACGTTCGGCTGCGCGCGCATCATGGCGAGGTCCTCGAGCGCCATCTGCGAGGGCCCGTCCTCGCCAATCGATACCCCGGCGTGCGATCCAGCCATCTTGATATTCAGCTGGCTGATGGCGGCCATGCGCACGAAATCGTACGCTCGCGTCAGAAACGCTGCAAACGTCGATGGAAACGGAATCGCGCCGCGGCTTGCCAGCCCCATCGCGACGCCGATCATGGCCTGCTCGGCGATGAAGGTTTGGTAGAAACGCTGCGGATACGCTTGCTCGAACTTCTCGCTGAACGTCGAATTCTTCACATCGGCATCGAGCGCGACAATGCGCTCGTCGCCGGCGGCGAGGCGGGCGAGGGCAGCGCCGTACGCTTCGCGCGTGGCCACGCTGTCTCCACGCTTGTAGATGGACGGCCCTACCGTCGCCTGCCTCGGTGCGCCGCGGCCAATGCCTCGCGGCGGCTGGGGCTCGGGGGCGGGACCCTCTTCGGGGACGAGCTGCGACTGGAGCTCGGCCAGCGCTTTCTCCAGCTCCTCGCCTTTCTTGAGCGGCTTGCCGTGCCAGCCGCCCTTCCCTTCCATGACCGATATGCCTTTGCCTTTGATCGTTCGGGCGAGGATCATCGTGGGCCGGCCTCGCGTTTGCCGCGCTTTCTCCAGTGCGTCCAGAATCTCCGGGACATCATGCCCGTCGACGGTCATGGCGTGCCAGCCGAATGCCCGCCACCGCCCGGCAAGCGCTTCCATGTCGTGCTGCCACTGCGTGGGCCCACTCTGACCGAGCGCGTTGACGTCGGTAATGCCGCACAGCGAATCGAGCTTGCCGGCGGCCGCGACGCTGGCCGCTTCCCATACAGCCCCTTCGGCGGTCTCGCCGTCGCCAAGCAGCACGTACGTGCGATAGTCGGAGCCTATGAGGCGCGCGTTGAGCGCGATGCCCACCCCCGCGCACAGCCCCTGGCCCAGAGAGCCTGTCGCGACGTCCACGAACGAAAGGCGCGGCGTGGGATGCCCTTCGAGGTCTGAATCGATTCGCCGCAGCGCGAGAAGATCCTCCCGCTTCAGCAATCCTGCCTCTGCCCACGCGGCATAAAGGAGTGGGGCCGCGTGACCCTTCGACAGCACGAACCGGTCGCTGTCGGGGTTCTGCGGATCGCGCGGGTCGTACCGCATTTCGGCAAAGAAGAGCGCCGCCACGATCTCGGCGGCGGAACAGCAGGTGCTCGGGTGCCCGCTGCCAGCTTCTGAAGTAGACCGCACCGAGTCGATACGCAAGCGCGTGGCGATGTTCATGAGCGCGGGCACGCGCACAGATGTCTGAACCGACAAGAAGTCCTCCGGGTCGGAGAATTATAATCTCGTGGTGCTCGCGCTGCGGTACGTCTACGTCCTGACGCTCGTCATCTGGCTCGGCGGCATGGTCATATTGGGCGCGCTCGTGGCGCCCACAACCTTTCAGGTGCTGCAAGATAGTGCACCTGTTGCCGGTCGCGAGCTCGCGGGCGAGCTATTCGGAGCCGTCCTCGCGCGATTTCATTACGTTGCGTACGCCGCAGGCGCTCTTCTGCTCGCGACGCTGTTTGCCATGCGGCTGCTCGGCCCACGACCGCACGCTTTCGGCGTCCGGGCCGCCCTTGTCGCGGCTATGCTCATGGTGGCGCTCTATTCCGGCCTGATCGTGCTCCAGCGGATCGACGCAGTGCAGCGGGAATCAGGCGGTTCGCCGTCGAGACTGCCCGCGAGCGACGCGCGCCGTATCCGCTTCGACGAGCTTCACCTGCTCTCCACGCGCCTGATGCTGCTCACTATGGCCGGGGCGCTCGTCCTGCTGTATTGGGAGGCCAGGGAAAAATAGACCAAGTCACAAGTCACAAGTCACAAGTCACAAATCGCCAGGTCAAGGTGAAACACACAATCACCCTTATTCCCGGTGACGGTATCGGCCCGGAAGTCACGGCGGCCGTCGTCACCATCCTCGAACGGGCCGGGCTCGACGTGCAGTGGGAGTCGCATCTGGCGGGGGCGGCCGCGCTGGATCGCTTCGGCGTGCCACTGCCCGACCATTTGATCGACTCCATCCGCGGTAACAGAGTTGCCCTGAAAGGTCCGGTGGCCACTCCGGTAGGCGGCGGGTTCACCAGTGTCAACGTCAGCCTTCGCAAGGCGCTCGATCTCTTCGCGAACCTCCGGCCCGTCCGGAGTCTCCCGGGCGTCCAGACGCGATATCAAGACGTCGACTTGGTCATCGTGCGGGAAAACACCGAGGACCTGTATGCCGGACTCGAACACGAAGTCGTGCCGGGCGTCGTCGAGAGTCTGAAGATCACCACGGAGGCCTCCTCAGCGCGCATCGCACGGTTTGCGCTGGACTACGCGACAACACATCACCGAAGGCGTGTGACAGCGGTGCACAAGGCCAACATCATGAAAAAGGGCGACGGTCTTTTTCTGGAGACGTTTCGTAAGGCGGCGACCGACTACCCCGACATCACATCCGACGATCGCATCGTCGACGCCACGTGCATGCAGCTGGTCATGAATCCGACGCAGTTCGACGTGCTCGTGCTGCCGAATCTGTACGGCGACATCGTCTCCGATCTGTGCGCCGGGCTCGTCGGCGGCCTTGGAGTCGTCCCTGGCGCGAATATCGGCACCGACGTCGCGGTGTTCGAGGCCGTGCACGGCAGTGCCCCCGATATTGCCGGGAAGGACGTTGCCAACCCGACGGCACTGCTGCTCTCGGCGGTACTGATGCTGCGGCACATAGAGGAGGCCCGCATCGCGGACCGCATCATGGAAGCGCTGGATAAGGTACTCATTGACGGTCGCGTTCGGACGCGCGATCTCGGCGGCAGCGCCAGCACGACGCAGTTCGCCGATGCGATCTGCGCACGATTCGCCGGTGCTTAGTGCTTCGTGCTCGGTGCCTGGTGCGGGCTTGGTGCAAGCACCAGGCACCAGGCGCCGGACCAGGCACCAAGCACCAGGCACGAAGCACTGAGAGCGTCAGGATGGTATAGTCCCAGTGCCGATGATCGACGAGATCACCGAGGCTGTGCTAGCGCGAGAAGAGGTAGCCCGTTATATCGAGGGCGGCCACGGCCAGGGGAGAGGCGACGCGCGCGAAAGGATCGAGGCCTACCTCGAGGAGCTGCGCACCACACAGCGCTACCCCATCTACCGCGCTCTGAAGCATCCCCTCTATCCGATTCTTCGCAAGATCGAACGCATCCCGGAGCATGTCGAGCGCGCCCGGTCGGCGACGCGCTCTGGACGTGTGGTCTACGCATCGAATCACAAGAGTCACACCGATTACCTGGTGGAGCTGCTGGTCCTCGACGAAAACGGCGTGCGGCCGCCGATTATCGCCGCGGGCATCAATCTGTTCGGCGGACCGCTCGGTCTTCTCCATCGCCACGTCACCGGTGCCATTCCAATCCGCCGCAATACCAAGGACCCTGCGTACCTGATCACCTTGAAGGCGTACGTCGCGGAACTGCTGCGGAAGCACGACCTGTTCTTCTATCCCGAAGGCGGGCGCAGCTACAGCGGCGAGATCAAGAGTCCGAAGACGGGACTGATCCACGCGGCGCTGCAGGCCGATACCTCACAGATGATGGTCGTGCCGGCCGCCGTCGCGTACGACTTGGTGCTCGAGGATCACGTGCTGGCGCGGCAGCGGGTGAAGCGCGCGCAGCGTCCCTTCAGCCGCGAGCTGGCGGAGATGGTGCGCCACGCAGTTGGCTACAAGTCGCGGGCCTTTGTGACCTTCGGGAAGCCGATCGCCATCGACATCGACCGGTCATCCCGCCGCGACGTGCTGGAATTCGCGCACACCGTGATGGATGCCATCGGTCGCCTCTACAAGGTGCTGCCTACCGCCGTCGTCGCCAATGCCATGCGGCCGTCCATCTCGCGTGGCGATCTCGAAGCCCGGGCAGACGCGGTCATCGAAACGCTGCGCTCGAAGGGCGCCAACCTTGGCGTGACGAGCGGCGAAGAAGCGATGGACGCGGGACTCGAGCTTCTGGAAACGCGCGGCATCATCGTCGTGGAACAGAGCCGCATTCGCGTCCGTGAACGAAACGTGCTGCGCTATTACGCCCGCACACTGGACCACCTCCTCGCCTCGCCCTCGCGCCATACGCACTGATGTACGCCGGTTCGAAGGCGTTCTTCCACGCGCTGTCGCGCAGCGCCCTGCTCAAACGGCTTGCCTCCCGCTACGGGCTTGCGACGAGGGAAAGCTTCGCCAGCCGCTTCATCGCCGGCGAAACCATCGAGTCGGCAATCGAGGCATCGAGGCAACTGCAGGGGCAGGGATTCCTGATCACCCTCGACCACCTCGGCGAAGGCGTGGAGACACTCGAGGCCGCTGCGGCTGCGACCAACGAGTACGTCCGCCTGATGACCGTCATCGTCGCGTCGGGGATCGAACGGAACATTTCTCTCAAGCTGACGCAGCTTGGCATCGATGTGGACCGCGCGACATGCATCGACAATCTGCGCCGCATCCTCGAACCGGCCTCGCGGCACGGGTTTTTTGTCCGCATCGACATGGAACACTCGGCGTATACGGCACGGACGCTCGAGATTTTCGAGACCCTCTGGGAACAGGAATACCGCAACGTTGGCGTGGCGCTGCAGGCCTATCTGCACCGCACGCCGAAGGATGTGCAGCGGATGAACGAGCTGGGCGCGCGCGTCCGCCTCGTCAAGGGAGCCTACAAAGAGGCAGCGTCGGTCGCATATCAGCGTAAGGACGACGTCAATGCCGCCTTCGTCCGTCTCGCGGGACAGCTGCTCGACAGTGGAACCTATCCAGCCATCGCCACGCATGACGAAGACGGCATCGCCCAGGTTCGCGCGTACGCAACGACACACGCCGTCGCGAGCGATCGATTCGAGTTCCAAATGCTGTACGGAATCCGACGCGATGTGCAGGCGTCGCTCGTAGAGAGCGGCTACCGGATGCGCGTGTACGTCCCGTTCGGTCGCGAATGGTTTCCGTACTTCATGCGCCGGCTCGGCGAGCGCCCCGCCAACCTTGGCTTTGTCGTCAGAGCGCTCTTCCGCGAACGGTGAGGACGTGTCTCTGCGTCTCTGTGGCCCGTGGGGAGGTAAGCCCCGCCAACCGCCGCATACTTGACAGGACAAATGCCACGTGTACCGCGACCAATGCCCGCGGCATACGCTCCAAACGCCTTACACTCTTGTATTCGCATCCCGGGATTACCCAAAAACGCGCCGGATCCTTGTGGCACCAGTATTGAAAGAGCTGGGCTGCCACGCCGCGAGGCGACGAAGACGCAGGGCGGTCGCTTGATGGGCGTGAAAGGGGATCAGGGCAATGGCTACGGACTCGGCGCAGAAACGAACTATCGCACTCGCACCGCCCTCCCATGGGTTCATCGGCCGTGCGACACGACGCGCGCGGCAATTGCTGTGCGGGATTGGCGGCCACGACTCGCTGATGCACTTCGAGCGTGGGCGACTCTCACTGGTGTGTGTCTCGTGCGGCCACGAAACGCCCGGTTGGGACGTAGGAACCGCGCCAGCGCGCCGGCAGCGCGCCGGATCACAATCGGTGGTGCGAGTGCTCGTCAGCGAGCGCCGCGCGGCCTGAACGCATTCGGTCTCATTGCAAGTACGCCCGCGCCAGCGCCACGAGCGCATCGCGGCACACGCGAACGTCATCAATCCGAACGTATTCCTCCACGCTGTGAAGGCCTGCACCTCCAGGCCCGTACAGCACCGTCGGAATGCCCGCTGCGCTCAAGATTGCCGCGTCGCTCCAGAAGCTCATGCCGACGCGCCGCGGATGGCCGCCGGCCGACTCGGCGGCCCGTGTGAGCATTTCGGGCAGCGGATGGGACGGCTCGAGCTCGTAGGCCGCGCGACTGAACACCAAGGTCGCGTCGCCCACGAAATCGCCATCCGCGCGCCGCAGCCGGTCGAGAATCGCACGAACTTCCTGCAACCCCGCGCCGACACGCTCGCCCGGCAGGGTGCGCCGCTCGATTTGCAGGCTGCATCGCTCGGGATAGCTGCTCAGTTCCCGGCCGCCGTTGATGATCGATGCATGCAGCGACCCTGTCCCCAGCAGCGCGTGTGGACGCTGAGCCTGCAGCCGCCGATCGAGTGACTCCAAACGGCTCAGGACGCGGCCCATGCGCAGAATGGCGTCGCGGCCGTCGCGCGGCCGGCTGCCGTGCGCGGCTCGGCCGTGCGTTTCGACACGGATCCATTCGAACCCCTTGTGCGCCACCGCGATGTCGAGATCGGTCGGCTCAGTGACGACGGCGGCGTCGGCACGCCAGGCTTCCGCCAGCGCTTCCGCGCCGATGCTCGCGTGCTCTTCATCGACCACCGCGGCAACGATGAGGCGTCCGTGTGCACACCCGCCTTGTTCGACGACCTGCCGCGCGGCGCCAAGCATGGCGGCGATCCCACCTTTCATGTCCTGCGCCCCACGTCCGTATAACCGTCCGTCGCGGTGCACGGGCCGGAAGGGCTGCTCCATTCCCGCGACGCCCACGGTGTCCACGTGCCCGCAAAACATGAGTGTGGGTCCGGGGTTGCGCCCTTCGAGCACGGCAACGACGTTCGGGCGGCCAGGAGTGACCTCGTTGACGCTGACCGAGAGCCCCGCGGCCCCGCATTCGGCCGCGATGCGCCGGGCAATCTCTTCCTCGCCGCGCGCGCCCGACACGAGTGACGGGTTGACCGAATCTATGGCGACGAGGTCCTCCAGAAGCGCGATGGTGGGGTCGCTGTGGGGCACGGGGGAATTTTCCTTTTACGCTGTCGATCGAAGCACAATCACTAGCGCAATGTCACTCGCCCTCGCTTCTACCATAGCTGCCGCCGTTCGCGAGGCAGGCGGCCGCGCCCTCGTCGTCGGCGGATGGGTGCGCGATCGGCTGAGGGGGCGCCCGTCAAAGGACGTCGATCTCGAAGTGTTCGGCGTCCCGGAGGAGCAGCTTGCCGGGCTTCTCCAGCGATGTGGCCGCGTCGAGGCCGTGGGGCAGAGCTTCGCGGTCTACAAGGTGATCGGGAAGGGGGAAGGGGGAAGCGAGAAGGGGGAAGGGGAGAGGGGGAAGGGGGAAGATGCCCTCGACGTATCCCTGCCACGCCGCGAGTCCAAGTCCGGGCGTGGACATAAGGGATTTCGGGTCGTCGGCGACCCATTCATGACGATCGAAGAGGCGGCGCGGCGGCGCGACTTCACGATCAACGCCATCTCCTGGGATCCGCTCGCCGACGTCTATGAAGATCCGTTCAACGGCCGCGCCGATCTCGACCGGCGCGTGCTTCGGGCCGTCGATTCTCGGACGTTTGGCGACGACAGTCTTCGCGTCCTCAGGGCAGTCCAGTTTGCGGCCCGCTTCGAGTTCAGCCTCGATGACGCCACCGCCACACTGTGCCGCCGCATCGGTTTGGACGATCTTCCCGCCGAGCGAATCTGGGGCGAGCTGGAAAAGCTGCTCCTCGCTGCGGAGCGTCCGTCGATTGGGCTCGCGCTGGCGCTCGATCTCGGCGTGATCGACGCGGTCCTGCCAGAACTGAAACCGCTCGTCGGCTGCGCACAGGAGCCGGACTGGCATCCAGAGGGTGACGTCTGGACGCACACGTTGATCGTGGTCGACAAGGCGCACGAGTTGAACGCCGACCTCGCTCGCCCTCAACTCATTACGCTGATGCTTGGCGCCGTGTGCCACGATCTCGGAAAGCCGTCGACGACACAGATGATCGACGGACGAATCAGGTCGATGAACCACGAAGAAGCGGGGGTCGAGCCGACGCTCCGCCTGCTCGATCGTCTGAACGTGCACACGGTCGAGGGGTTCGACGTGCGAAGTCAGGTTGTGGGCCTCGTCGCACACCACCTGAAGCCTGGTATGTTTCACAAAGCCGCGCAGGTCAACGATGGAGCGTTCAGGCGCCTGGCGCAGAAGGTCGATCTGGAGCTGCTGGCACGTCTCGCGCGCGCAGACTGTCTCGGGCGCACGGGCGAGTTCGATTGTTCGGCCATGGACTGGTTCATCGCGCGCGCGCGATCGCTCGGCGTGGAGCATCGTCCACCCGCACCGTTGCTCCTTGGCAGGCATCTTCTCGCGCTCGGGTTGTCACCAGGACCAGGCGTCGGCGCGATTCTGAAAGACGTCTACGAGAAGCAGCTAGATGGCCGGATTACGACGGTCGAGGAAGCGATTGACGAAGCAAAACGACGGTTGCCCCCGACGACCGCCGTAGCGACCGAGAGCCAGTCGTAGATATCGCCGCGAGTCGCCTTCTATTCGATGTAGCGAGCGTAGTCCTCGGGCGAGACGTTGCCGCCCGAGATCACGGCTACGGTTTCAGGATCGATTGCGGAGGACTGCAACACTGCGGCGACAGTCACCGCGCCGCTCGGCTCGGCCACGATCCGCGCCTCGCGAAAGAGCCAGCGGACGGCAGCCGCAATCGCGTCATCGTGAACGGTGACGATGTCGTCGACGAAGGCCTGGACGTGCGCGAAGGTGAGATCGCCAGGCTGCAAAGGCAACAGGCCGTCTGCAATGCTCGACGTGCGCTCCATCCTGACCGGATGACCCGCAGCGCGTGATGCCGACATCTTCGCGGCGCCAGCCGGTTCCACGCCAATCACACGGGCGGAACAGCCGCTCCCTCTGAGGGCGGCGGCGATGCCGGCGACGAGGCCGCCGCCCCCCACGGGAACGTACACGGCCGATAGATGCGGTCTCTGCTCGAGGATCTCGAGCCCGCACGTGCCGGCGCCTTCGATAATCCACGGGTGCTCGAACGGCGGGATGATGGCGAGACCGCGGGCAGTCGCTTCGGCCTCGGCCTTTCTTCGACGATCGAGCGACGTGGTGCCAGCGAGAATCACTTCACCCCCATAGCGGCGCACGCCGTCGATCTTCACGCGCGGCGCGGTCTCCGGCATCACGACCACCGCAGGAATACGGAAGCGCCCCGCTGCGAGCGCTACAGCCTGCCCGTGATTGCCGGACGAGTACGTGATCACGCCAGCGGCTCGGACATCGGGCGACAGGCGCGCGATCATGTTGTACGCGCCACGGATCTTGAAGGCGCCCATCGGCTGGAAGTTTTCGCATTTCAGCGCAAAGGTGGGATCGACCCCGACGTCGACGATCGGAGTGCGCACCGCCACCCCGCGAATGCGCTCGGCGGCAGCTTCGACGTCCGCAGCGGCGATGAGCGTCGCCGTCATCGCGTGGAATTCAACCTCGGTCGCGCGAACTGATCACCCTGGTGATACGTGGGCATCTCTGGTGCGTTGGCGATACGCCATCCCAGTTCCGCCAGAAAGCGCATGTCGTTGACGGCGCCGCTGTAATCCCACGACGGCAGCACTTCGTCCGCCGGCTGATGGTAGCGCTTCGCGTCGTACTCCTCCTTGAGCTTCTTCCCGGCGTCCGGATCGCTCCCCACGAATTCGACCGGATCGCTCAGCGACACCGCCGGAACTCCAATTTTCGCGAGAGGAAAGTGATCGGATCGGAAGAAATAACCGCGCTCAGGCTCCGCGTCTGGACCTACGACCCTCGTCCGTTCGCCCGCGAGTCGAGACGCAATCGTGCCGATCGTCGAGCGGTCCGCTCCAAGCAGCACGACGTCGCGGCTTGGTCCGCCCATATTCAGCGAGTCGATGTTGATGTTGCCGGCCCATCTGGCGGGAGGGAGCGCAGGATGCGCGGCGAAATATTCCGCGCCGAGCAGACCCGACTCCTCCGCCGTCGTGAACAGCACATAAACCGACCGTGCCGGACGTGCTCGTCCGCGTACCAGCGCCTGCGCAATTTCGAGTGTCCCGGCAAGGCCCGAGGCGTTGTCGGTGGCCCCGTTGTAAATCCGGTCTGCGTCTGGCGCGTCACCAGGTTGAGCGTCGCGCATGCCCAGGTGATCGTAGTGAGCGGTGTAGATCACAGCTTCCGACGGGTTGGTGCCGCGAAGAACGCCGATGACGTTTGGCGATGTCTTCTGTTCCACGGTCTGCGCTATGGTCGCGGAAGCGCGGATCCCGAGCGATACCGGTCTCGCGCTGCGACCGATCGCTGCCGTCCGCAAGGCGTTGAGGTCCTTTCCGCCGCGCTTCGCGATTTCGCGTGCCGCTCGATCCGTGACCCACGCCTTGAGTGCCAGCCGCGGGGCACCCGGAACCGCTGGAATCGAATACTGTGTGCCACTCCACGAGGACTGCACGACCTGCCACGGATATGTGGCGGACTCATCGGTGTGGATCAGGATGGCACCGGCAGCGCCCTGGCGCGCCGCCTCTTCGAACTTGTACGTCCAGCGTCCGTAGTACGTGAGCGCCCGTCCACCGAACAACTGCGGTTCCTCCGGCGTGGCAGGCGGATCGTTGACCATGATCATCGCGATCTTTCCGGCAACGTCGATGCCCGCGTAGTCGTTCCAGTTGTATTCGGGCGCGACGATGCCGTGTCCGACGAAGACGATCTCACCCGACACGCTGACATGCGGGTCGTGCAGGTCGCTGAACGCCACGACGTCCTCGAGGTACTTGAAAGGCGCGCCCGAGCCGGCCGCGAGGGCGAACGACGGGTTGACTACCGACTCGACAATCGCAACGTCCTGGAAGTAGGTGCCGTTGTCTCCCGCCGGCTCGTAGCCAAGAAGCGCCAGTTGAGCCGCGAGATATTTTGCTGCCAGCTGTCCGCCGCGCGTCGAGGGGGCGCGTCCTTCAAGCAGATCGCCGGCGAGGAACTGCAAGTGGGCGGCAATGTCGTCACCGCGAATCTCGTCCAAAGCTGGTCCGGAAGAGACCATGGGGGTTGGTCGAGGGGACCCAGGGCGATCCTGGGCGACGAGAACACTTGCGATGACGATGGCAGTGACGGCCGCAAGCCAGAAAACTCTTCGCATGCGGCCAGTATATGGGGTCAGACCCTGGAACAGGACGACTCAACCCTCCGCAGGAACCTGATTTGCACAGACCTCGCGTGTGCCCGACTCGACAGTTCCCAGTGACCTCGGGGGCGCAACCCCAGCCGGGACTGACGCCCAGCCCTCGACCGAGGCCCCCGCGCAACCTTTGCCCACTGAGCCGCCCACCGAGCCGCGATTTGTGCCCCAGCGCGGACCTGCAGAGCAGCGCTCGCAGGTGACTTCCTACGCGCCTTACCGCGACCTCAACGACCGGCTGGTGTGGGATCTGATCGATGCGGTCAAGGCGGTCCTTCGGAAGGAAGCATCCGACCGGCTGCGAGATGTCTACCTGATTGGAGACATCGAGAAGGATCCCGCCCGTGGTGTGATCGAGCGGCTGCGCGAGCTCGCCAACGACGACAACCGGCCCATCACCCTGTACATCAACAGTGCCGGCGGCAACGTGACCGACGGTCTTGCACTGCACGACTCGATACGTCAGATCGTCCGCCGGGGCATCGAGGTGACGATCGTCGTTCAAGGGATGGCGTATTCGATGGCGTCAGTGGTGTTGCAGGCCGCCAGCCCCGGCCGCCGGCTGTCGCAGCCGCACTCGTGGATCATGATCCACGAGCCCGCAAAGTGGGCTGGCTGGCAATCGACGTCCGCCGCGGCGCAGCACCTCGACCGGCTCAAGCAGATGCAGACGCAGATTTACGAGATCTTGTCCAAGCGGTCGGGCCGTCCACTCAACAAGATCATCCGCGATACCAAGCGCACCGATTTTTATCTCGACGCGACGAAGGCGCTGGAATACGGGCTGATTGACGGTATCGTCGACGGGTGAACG
>Ga0209640_10001609_pt1 | contig 19298 bp, 15 predicted proteins | sample RifCSP10_1_FD_184018 | JGI IMG/M metagenome (GOLD analysis project Ga0209640, IMG submission 184018) | Soil microbial communities from Rifle, Colorado - Rifle CSP2_sed 10_1 (SPAdes) (version 2) | ecosystem: Environmental > Terrestrial > Deep subsurface > Rock core/Sediment | place: Rifle...
TGAACGAGCCCGACGCGGCCTGCCGTGAAATCGAGCGCGCGTTCCGCCGGCTGGGCCTGTGCGCCGTTCAGATCTTCACCAACGTGAACGGCCGGCCCCTCGACGCGCCGGAGTTTCGTCCCGTGTGGAAGACGCTGGCCGACCTCGGCGTGCCCGTCCTCCTCCACCCTGCGCGGAGCAGCAAACACGCCGACTACGCGACCGAGCAGGACTCGAAGTACCTGATCTGGCAGGTGTTCGGCTGGCCGTACGAGTCCACGGCCGCGGCGGCGCGCCTGGTGTTCAGCGGCATCATGCAGACGCACCCCGGCCTGAAGGTCCTCGTGCACCATACCGCCGCGATGATCCCGTTCCTCCACGGCCGCATGAAGTCGATGTTCGACATGTTCGCGGAAGATGTCGCGATCCAGACCGAGGGCCGCCTGACCAGGCACCCGATCGAGTACTTCCGCCGGTTCTACGGCGACATTGGCGCGTTTTCGGCGGGCGCCGTGAACGTCGCGCGCGACTTTCTCGGCGCCGATCACCTGGTGTTCGGCACCGACGCGCCGTTCGACGCCACCGGCGGCCGATCGTCGATCCGCGAGAGCATCGCCGCGGTGAACAACTCGGCGTGCAGCGCGGAGGAAAAGGCGAACATCTTCACCACGAACGTCGAGCGGTTCTTCAACCTCGCGCGGGCGTGATGGCGCCGCGGCTTCCTGCCCTGCGGAGTCCGTGGTGGGTCGTCTTCGGATCCATGGTCGGATTGATCGTCGGAAACGGTCCGATCGTCTTCTTCACCTTCGGGTTGTTCCTCGGGCCGGTGACGCGGGAATTCGGGTGGGACCGGGCCACGTTTTCCACGTCACTCCTTGTTGGCCACGCGCTCGCGGCGCTCGCCTATCCGTTTCTGGGCCGCGGCATCGATCGCTTCGGCATCCGCAGGATCTCGTTCACCTTCATCCCGCTCTTCGCGCTGTCCATGGCGGCGCTGTCGCTGACGCCCGACTCGTCCGCGGCGTTCATCGCGATGGCCGGGCTGGTCGGCCTGCTCAGCGCCGGGCAGGCGCCGCTTCCGTACGCGAAGGCCGTCTCGTCGTGGTTCGACGAACGCCGCGGCCTCGCGCTTGGCATCGCGATGACGGGGATCGGGATCGGCGCCACGCTGGTCCCGCAGTTCGCGCGAGCGGTCATCGACGCGTACGGGTGGCGCGCGGGGTATGTCGCGCTTGGCGCGCTGACGTGTGCCGTCGCCTTCCCTGCCGTTGCCGTTTTCATTCGTGAACCGGAGAGGCCCGCGTTCAAATACGGCGAGGCCGTGTTGCCTGGACTGACCGTCTTCGAATCGCTGCGGTCGTCGAGTTTCTGGCTGCTCGCCATCCCGGTGTTCCTCGTCGTCACGACGATCAACGGCATTGTCGGCCACCTGGTGCCGTTGCTCACGGACCGCGGCCTCGAGGTCCGCCAGGCGACGGCCACGTTGTCGGCGGTCGGGTTATCCACGATCGCCGGACGCCTGATGTCCGGGTACCTGCTGGATCGATTCTTTGCGCCGTACGTCACCGCAGTGCTGTTCCTGCTGCCACTGGTGGGCGTCAGCATTCTTGCCGCGGGTGCGGGCGGCTCAGCGCCGCTTCTCGCGGCAATCACGCTCGGCTTCGGGCTTGGCGCCGAAGTCGACGTGATTGGCTTCATGGTCAGCCGCTATTTCGGCTTGCGCGCGTACGGCGAGATCTACGGATGCCTGTTCGCGATTTTCACCGTCGGGACCGGACTCGGTCCCGTCCTCATGGGACTCAGCTTCGACGCCACCCGGTCTTACAACGGGGCGCTGACTGTCTTCGGCGTCGCGCTGATCTGCGCGAGCATCGTGGTCTCTCGACTCGGCCGCTACACGTTCCCGTTCGTTCGAAGCCGCGGGTAGCGCGCGCATGGCCGGCCGGGAGTGCTTTCACTGCAAACAGTGGATCGAGGAAGGTGAGAAGCACGATTGCTGGACGACAACTGAAGCGGCGCTGACGGCAGATCTGTCCGAGGATCTGCGGGAGGCGTGGGAGCGGCTGCGCGAGACCGCTGTTGACTTCGGCGCGCAGCGCATCTATGCCTCGCACAGCTCGGTCATGTTCTCTCGGAAGGCGTGCTACTTCTTCGTGCGCCCGAAGCGATCGTTCCTCGAGGTCGTCTTCTTCCTCGGGCGCACGTTGAAGTCAGCCAAGGTGCGGCAGACGGTGGAGGCGTCGCGCGCCAAGGTCGCACACATCGTCCGCGTCACCCATCGCGACGAAGTGGAGGCGCCGCTGACCGACTGGTTGAAGGAAGCGTACGAGGTATCAGGGCACCGCTGCGTAATCAGTTCGTGAATTTTCTCTTTCTTTCCGGCTGCCTGCGCCAATGTCTCCGGCGCTAACTCATCGAGAACGGATTCAGATACGTGCGAGAAAGGTCCGTGCCCAGTATCGTGTAACAGCGCCGCGAGTCGGATGATACGGGTGTGGTGCTCGTCTATCCCCAAAGCCTTGCACATTCGTCCCGCGACATGAAGAACACCGAGTGTGTGGTCGAACCTCGTATGAAGCGCTCCCGGGTAAATGAGATGTGCCATCGCCAGTTGTCGGATGGCTCTTAGACGCTGGAGAGGCACGAGGGAAAACGAATGCACAGCGAACAGCCACACTGGCCTCGACGAGAGGCGGTAGACGCGATCAATGAGTCATCGCGTACATCATGATGTCGATGCCCACTGAGTACGCGTTAGGCGAGAAGAGGTAGAAGTACTCAGGATCTGCCGCTTCGCGCTCCCATCCGTCTGGAATGTCCGAGTTATGGATCATCAGGACCATGAGCCGGCCGTGGTCGTCGGCAATCCCCCGCGTGTGCACGACGTCGCTGTCAAATCCGCGCTCCGAGGTGCTGCCGCCGGTGCGCCGCCAGGACTGGATCGACGGCATCTGCGGTACGTGGTCGACCTCGAACTGCGTGCGCCAGATGGGATGGTCGTTCGGGATGTCGACGATAGGGTAGCGCTCCAGTGGAAGCACGCGTCCGATCTCCTGTTCCCACTGCCTCCCTGCGCGCGCGCCCCAGTAGTCGGACGCGAACAGGAAGCCGCCTTTCAGCAGGTACTCGCGCAGCTGGATGACCTCCTGGTCGCTGAAGTGCGCGCCGCCGCCGTCCTCGACGAGCACGAACGGGCACTGGAAGAGCGCCGGGTCGGTCGCCCGCACGACGACGTGGTCGGGCTCGCCGTCCTCCGAGGCGTCGATCATGCTCACGCGCGTCTTGGTCAGCTCGGCGAGCCGGATGCTGAAGTTGATGTCGGCCCCCGGGTAGTCGGTGTCCCAGCCGCGCTTCTCGCGCCGGTTGCTCTGGAACATCAGGCGGCAGAAGTTGAAACCCTTGCCGAAGGTTGTCGCCGTTGGAAATCTCGGAGCCGTGTAGCCGTAGCCGCCGTTCCAGACCTGTTGCTGCGCGTGGATGATCGCGGCGCCGAGCGTGAGCGCAATCGCAAGGCTCGCAACCGCCCACGGTACACGGCTGCCGGCGGACTTCATACCGCTATCATAGCGCGCGATTATTTCGCCAGTGTCTTCATCCAGTTCACCGCCACGACGATCGGCGCACTGGCGCTTTCGATGGCGGTGTTCAGCAGGAAGCGCCCGTCGCGCGACACGGGCCACGTAGAGGATCTCTTTGCCGTCGATCCGCCGGTCTCCCACGTTTTCGCCGGATGCCAGCGGCACGAGCTGGCTGCCCCACCGGATGGCACAGCCTGAAACTTCTGCCGGCCTTCCGTCGTCTTCTACCGCATGCGCCGAGAACGCGTAGCCGAAGCGGTGAACCGTCCGTATGACCTGGTTCTCCTCGTCCCCATCACTGACAGCGGCCCGGAGCTCACTGATGAGCCGGGCCAGCGTTGTCCCTCCCATCATCGTGTCGGGCCACAATGTTTCCCGGAGGTCTCCGTGCGAGACCGCGTTGGAAATCGGAGCGAATCGGGAACGACTTCGGCCCCGGCGTGCTGCTAGTCTGGGGCCGGGTTGTAGCACCGTGCCCTGCTGGCCAAGGCTCTGGTTGTGCGTCGCGCTCGCCGCGTGGTCCGTTCCCGGGAGCGGCTTCGCCCAAAGCTTCCAGCCCACCGATTCGCCGGTGTCGTTGAGCGCCCACCGCGCGGAAGCTCCGCCGGCAATTGATGGCCGGCTGGATGAACCGGCCTGGCAAGCCGCGGACGCGGCGGGCAACTTCCGGCAGTACGAACCTGCCGAAGGCGAGCCCGCGACCGAGCCCACCGAGGTCCGCGTGCTGTACGACAACGTCTCGCTCTACGTCGGCGTCCGTCTGTACGACAGCGACCCTTCCAGAATCGTGGCGCGGATGTCCCGCCGGGATGAAGGCCCCGACGCCGACAGGTTCACGTTCTATGTCGATGCGCTCCACGACGGGCTGACAGGCGCGTCATTCGAGGTCAGCGCCGCCGGCGCGCAGCGCGACGCCATCATCTCCAACGACACGGGTCTCGACAACTCCTGGGACGCCGTCTGGGAGGCCGCGGTGTCAATCGACGAGGAGGGCTGGATCGCCGAGATGCGCATCCCGCTGTCGCAGCTGCGATTCCTGAAATCGGAGCGCCAGACCTGGGGCTTCAACGTCGAACGCTTCATTTACCGGAAGAACGAGCGAGTCTGGCTCGAGCTCGTGCCCAAGGCAGAAAGCGGCCTGGCATCCAGGATGGCGACCCTGACGGATATCGACGGCATCGAGCCTCGCAGGGCCCTCGAAATCACGCCCTACACCGTGCTTCGCAGCGAATTCATCGAACCGCCGGTTGCAGGAAACCCATTCAACGACGGTTCACGCTACTTCGGCGCCACGGGTGTCGATCTGAAATATGCGCTGCGCTCGAACGTGATTTTCAACGCGACGGTGAATCCCGACTTCGGCCAGGTCGAGATCGATCCCGCCGTCGTCAACCTTGGCGCCTTCGAAACGTTCTTCCCCGAAAAGAGACCGTTCTTCATCGAAGGCAACCAGATCTTCTCGAACTTCGGCAATCTCGGCTCGAACAGCAGGTTTGGTTTCAATCGCTCAGAACCCCTGGTGATCCACACCCGGCGGATCGGCCGATTCCCCCAGGGCACCGCGTCGGGCGACTTCGTCGACGTCCCTTCGTCAACCACCATCCTCGGAGCCGCCAAGCTCACCGGAAACACGACGCGCGGGTGGAGTTTCGGGATCCTTGAAGCCGTGACCGACAGCGAGCACGGGCGCGCCGAGGCCGGCGGCCGGCGCACCAGCACCGAAATCGAGCCATTGACCAACTACTTCGCGGGGCGCCTGCTCAGGGAATTCGGCGGCGGGCGCGCCGGCGTCGGCGCGCTGGTCACGAGCGTCAACCGTGAATTCGGGTCTCCATCGCTGAAGGATCTGCTGCCAGGGCGCGCGCAGGTCGCAGGTGTCGATGGGTACCACTTCCTCGACCCCGGCCGCGAGTGGGTCGTGAACGGCCAGCTGATTGCCAGCCAGGTTGCGGGAAGTGCCGCCGCGATCGAGCGCCTGCAACTGGCGCCGCAGCGATATCTTCAGCGGACGGACACGCCGCACATCACGTTCGATCCGTCGCGCACTTCGCTGCGCGGGTGGAATGGCCACGTCAACCTCAATCGCAACCAGGGCGCCTGGACCGTGAACTCGGCCCTCTGGGCCGTCAGCCCGGGATTCGAATCCGGCGACATGGGGTTTCATTTCGACGGAGACCGCTGGGGCAATCACGTCGTGTTCGCGTGGAAACAGATTCAGCCGGACCGCGTCTCGCGCGATCGCAATGTGATGGTGGGGAAGTTCTACGTGTGGAATTTCGACAACACGCTGCTGTCGGACGGGCTGATGGCCTTTCCGAGCCTGACGTTCCTGAACTACTGGAGCATCAACGGCAACGCGGGATGGTTTCGGCAAGGCCAGGACGATCGGCTCACACGCGGAGGGCCTCCGTCGCTCAGCTTACCCAGCGCGTCGGTCGGCCTCTCGGTGAACAGCGACTCGCGCAAGCCCGTGGTCCTGCACGTCAATGCCGGCAGCGAGTGGGGCGATTCGGGCGGAGGCCAGGGCAACGGGGGATTCAGCGTCGACTGGAAGCCCTCGTCGCGCGTGAACCTCTCCACGGGGCCGTCGTACTCGCACGGCGTCAACCCCGCGCAGTATGTGACGGCAACAGAAGACGCGACTGCGATGGCCACGAGCGGCAAGCGGTACGTCTTTGCGCGGCTGCAGCAGAAGCAGCTGTCGCTGGATACGCGGGTGAACGTCCTGTTCACCTCGAAAGCCTCGCTCCAGATGTTCATGCAGCCGCTGGTCGTCGTCGGCGATTACCTGGACTTCAAGTCGCTGGCGGCTCCGAAGACCTTCGACTTCGACGCGTACGCGAATGTGTCCTCCGACCCGTCGTTCAACTTCAAGTCCCTGCGAGCAAACGCGATATTCCGGTGGGAATGGCGCCTGGGATCCACGCTGTACGTGGCATGGACGCAGCAGCGTCAGGATCTGAGCAACCCCGGATCGTTCCAGGTGGGCCGGGATCTGGGACGCGTGTTCACCGGCCCCGCCGACAACATCCTCCTGGTGAAGATCAGCCGCTGGTTCGGCCGCTGACCGTCAACTCCCAACTCCCAAAACTCCCAACTCCCAAGACGCCAACTCCCAAGTTGGGCGTTGGGAGTTGGGCGTTGGGAGTTGGGAATTGGGAGTTTACTGTCCGCATTGACCGAACTGTGCTGCGGATGTATCGTCGGGCAGCTCGCGGGAGGAGGTCAGACAGTATGCGGAACAGAGTGCCGTCTCTTGGAATGGTGGGCGTTGGCCTCTCCGTCTTCCTGATCGCCTCGCTGGTCGGGATCAGTGCCTTCCAACTCACCGGCGAAGCAGTCCCCATCGACAACGACGACCTTGGCGGCGTCGTGAACGGCCCGCGGGGGCCCGAGGCGGGCGTCTGGGTCATCGCGGAAACGCGCGACCTGCCGACGAGGTTCGCCAGGATCGTGGTCACCGATGACCAGGGCCGGTATCTGGTGCCCGATCTTCCGAAGGCCACGTACAACGTGTGGGTCCGCGGCTACGGGCTGGTCGACTCGCCGAAGGTACAGACCGGTCCGGGCACGCGTCTGAACCTGGCGGCGGTGGCGGCGCCGAACGCGCGCGCGGCGGCGGAATACTATCCAGCCAGCTACTGGTATTCGCTCGCGCAGCCGCCGGCCAAGAGTGAGTTCCCCGGCACAGGCGCCAACGGCAACGGGATTGCGGAAACCATGAGGAGCCAGGCCGATTGGCTCAGCGAGATGCGATGTGGGGCGTGTCACCAGATCGGCACCAAGGCCACACGCGAGATCCCCAGGAGCCTGGGCGCGTTCGATTCCTCGGCGGCGGCATGGGATCGGCGTCTGCAATCGGGACAGATGGGCGGCAACATGGCCGCGACGCTCACGCGGTTCGGCCGGCAGCGCGGGCTGGCCATGTACGCGGACTGGACCGATCGCATCGCGGCGGGCGAAGTGCCGTCCGCTCCGCCCCGGCCGCAGGGCGTGGAGCGAAACGTGGTCGTGAGCCTGTGGGACTGGTCCGACGACAGGGGATTCGTTCACGACACGATTTCGACCGACAAACGCAATCCGACGCTCAACGCCAACGGTCTCGTCTACAGCATTTCGCGGTTCAGCGCTCCGGAGATGAACATCCTCGATCCGACGCGGCACCAGGCAACGGGATTGACAGTGCCGGTCCGCGATCCAAACACGCCATTTGCCACGCCGCAGACGATCACGCAGCCCTCGCCCTATTGGGGCGGGGAAATCATCTGGGCAAGCCGTCCCAGCCTCCACAACCCGATGATGGATCACACGGGGCGGGTCTGGCTCACGCATGCGATTCGTCCAAACGCCAACCCGGATTTCTGCAGGCAGGGATCGAGTCATCCCTCCGCGCAGGCGTTTCCGCTGGACAACGCCAGCCGCCATCTCTCGCTCTACGATCCGAAAACGAAACAGTTCACGTTCATCGATACCTGTTTCACGACGCACCATCTGCAGTTTTCGGAGGACCCGAACAACACGCTGTGGTTCAGCAGCGGCGGCGCCGGCGGCGGCCGGCAGGTGCTCGGCTGGTTCAACACGAAGCTGTTCGACCAGACCGGCGATGCGCTGCGGGCACAGGGCTGGACGCCGTTCGTCATCGACACCAACGGCAACGGCAAGCGGGACGCGTACGTGGAGCCCGATCAACCGATCGATCCGGGCAAGGACAAGCGGATCCAGGGCGGCAGCTACGGCGTCATCCCCAACCCCGTCGATGGGTCGATCTGGACGGCGGCGCCGGGAGTACCCGGGGCCATCATTCGCGTGAACCCGGGGCCGAACCCGGCCACGACGGCTCTGGCGGAAGTCTACGAGCCGCCGTTCAACAACCCGAGGTCACGCGTCAACGGGTATCTCCCGCGCGGGATCGATGTCGATCGCAACGGCGTCATCTGGACTGCTCTCGCGGGCAGCGGACACCTGGCCAGCTTCGACCGGCGCAAGTGCAAGGTCCTGAACGGCCCGACCGCGACAGGACAGCACTGTCCCGAAGGCTGGGCGCTCTATCTGACGCCAGGGCCGAAGTTCAAGGGCGTCACCGACGAAGCCAACGCCGACATGCTCTACTACAACTGGGTGGATCAGTTCGACACGCTCGGATTGGGCAGGAACGTGCCGATTGCCACCGGCTCCTATTCCGACGCACTGCTGGCCCTCTCCGATGGCAAGTTCGTCGTCCTGCGCGTGCCGTATCCGATGGGGTTCTACCACCGCGGCGTGGAAGGGCGGATCGACGATCCGAAAGCCGGCTGGAAGGGCCGCGGACTGTGGGCGAACTACGGCAGCTACAATCCGTGGCACTACGAAGGCGGCAAGGGCACAACGAGCAAGGCGGTGCACTTCCAGCTTCGGCCAAATCCGCTCGCCAAGTGAAGTCATATACTTGCCGCCGCATCCAGCCACTTCACGCCTTGGAGGGACTCTCATGACTCGCGCAACAGCGATCTTCGGTGCCGTACTGCTGGCACTTGTGACCGTGGTTTTCAGCAGCTGTTCTTCGGGGACCCCTTCAACGGACAACCAGGCCGCGACGGCCCCTGCCAGCGACGGTGAGGGGAATGGGGCGCCGCGCCCGGAACAGGCGCTGCTCGAGGACCTGACGATCGCGAATCGCATCCTCGCGCGGGAACTCGGCATCCTCGACATCCAGGGGCACACGAGCGTCCGCAGTAAAGCCGATCCAAACCACTGGTACATGCCGAGGTTCGTGTCGCCCGGCGGCGCCGCCGTCGGGGACATGATCGAATACGACCTCGACAGCAAGGAGGTCCACGGACCGCGCACGGACAACGCGCGGGAGATCTACCTGCACGGAGAGATTTACAAGGCGCGGCCGGACGTCATGGCGGTCGTGCACGCGCACACGCCGGAGTTCGTGGCCTTCGGTATGAGCTCGGTGCCCCTCTATGACGGCGACATGCCGCTGCCGGTCTGGGACATCCGCCCGTTCAACAGGGGCCGCAGCGGAGTCGTCAGCACGCTGGCGCTCGGGACGGCAATGGCGGAAAAAATGGGGAAGGCGGAGGCGGTTCTGCTGTGGGGCCACGGCATCGCACTTGGCGCCGCGTCGCTGCCTGACGCCATTGCCCGCGTCGACGCACTGCGCGACTCGGCGCAGCTGCAGCAGGCCACGATCGCCATAGGCGGCACCTGGAAGCCACAGCCCCTCCCGGCGAAAGCCGAGGGCGCCGTGGAACGCACGTGGGAGCACCATAAGAAAGCGGTGCTCAGGGCGAGCGGAGGCAACGTGCCCCCTTCGCCGGAGCCGACGCCTGAAAAGCCCTCTGACCCGGACCAGGCGACTGCGCATGACGTGATGCTCGCGAACCGCATCCTGGCGGACGAGCTGGGGATCCTCGATACGCTCGGCCACATCAGCCTGCGGAACCCGCGGAATCCCAACAGCTACTTCGTCGCGGCTGGCGTCGCCCCTGGCTCCGTCACGCGCGGCGACGTGCAGCAGCGCGACATCACGAAAGCCGAGGCCGACACCCAGAACCTTTCCATCGATGACGAGATTTACAAGGCCCGTCCGGACGTGAATGCGATCCTGTACGCCCGGACCCCGGAGATCGCGGCGTTCACGACTGGTGCCGCGATGCTTCGTCCTGTCGTGAACGGCGGCGCGTTCATCGGCAACGGGTTGCCGATGTTCAGCCTGCCGGCCCTCGACGGCCGCGCTGTCGCCGAGGCGCTCGGGATGGCGAGAGGCGTACTCCTGAGCGGAAACGGTTTCGTGCTGACAGGAGGATCGATTTACAACCTTGTCGATCAGGCGTACCAGCTCCGTCAGAACGCGGTGATCCAGCGGCAGGTCATCGGGCTTCGCGGCCGCGTGTCATATCTCAATGAACGGCCGGCGGATCCTGCGCCGGCCGGCGGCCGCGGTGGTGGGGGCAACCAGGGGCAGCAGGCGGGACCGACCGGACCGCCCGAAGGACGCTCCTGGATCTATTGGAGCCAGAACGTCTCGCTCGAATAACCGTTCCGCCCACTCTTTCCGTTAGATCGAAATCAGATTCGTACGGGTCGCCGCTTGGCGACGACCCGTAACCTGAACACCACGAAGAACACGACGAACACGAACCTGGATTGGATTATTCGTGATCGTCGTGACCTTCGTGGTTATCTCTAACGCCCCAGATCTCCGAAAAATGAGAGGTAGTTATCGTCGGCGAGGTACCCTCGCAGCGTCGCCACGCCAAAACTGGCGACCGGCAGGTTGTCGTTCAGGGTCGTCCCGGGGGAAAGCACGATCCCACTCTGCAAGTGCTGGCCTTCGCTGCCGTCGCCTTCCACATTCAAGGTTGTGAGAAGCCGGAGTCGGGTTCCCGTCGCCGACGGCGTATTGCTGTGAAGTAAGTAGTTCACCGTCATTCCCGCCTCTCCAGGGCCTCGCCGGAAGACCACATCCGCATCCGTGAGGACCAGGACGCGCCCCTCGGGGACGACGTAATCGGTTCCTGCGGAACTGCCATCCGGGAACTGCTCTAAATAGCCGGCGTTTGACGGGGCCAGGTGGACGAGGGTCACGAACTCGCTTGGTGGCCGCCCGAGGAGCGTCAACGTGCCGGCGACGGGGACGGGGTGAGCCGCGTCGTTGGTGACGAACACGCTGGTGATCTTGTCGGCAACGGCTCGCACGACGGTTGCGGACGAGAACGCGAATGCGAGGGTCAGCAAGCAGAGCAGCAGTCCTCCCGCGGTCAGGGCGTAACGCTTCAGTCGTTCCATTGGTGGCGCCTTCGTCAGTTGGTGTGCCGGGTTTCCCAGGGGCCGGAAGATTGTATGCTGTGCGCCGGATCGTGATGCGTCGCCTCCACTTCGCCCGGTTCGGCTCGGTGCTGATCCTCATCGCCCCGGTGATGATCCTGATTGGCTTTGATCGGGAAGCGTCACGCACAGACTTCGAGCGGCCCTTTGTCGGACTCGCCATCTACGCCTGCTTCGCCGGCGTCCTGCTGCACGCGATTGCGCGCCGCGCCCACCACACGCACGAGCGCCGGGCGATCAGCGGGAATTAGGCGTCGAGGCCGCCTTCACGTTTGGTGGAACCGGGAACACCAGGTAGGGATTATTGGTCTCCCACGTTTTCACCTCGAGATCGAGGATGGTGCGTCCGGCCTGTCTGCGGACGATGCGGCCGGGCGTTTTGATGTCCGTCAGAATCTCCGCGCGGTCTGCGTAGTTGGAGAAGTCCGTCTGCGTCGCCAGGGTGGCGAGCGCCGGGTTGTCCGACCGCGTCTCCACTCGGGTGACCAGGCTGTTCGCGTCGAGCGTGGCCCTCACCGTAATCCCGGCAAGCTGCCCGGTCAGAGGGAAGGTGATGGACGTGGCGCCGCCATCCGTTGAGACCGTCGTCTTATCGCCCGCCGCCAGCGCCGCTTTCACGACGCCGTACGGAAGCGTCCAGAGCTGGAGAAGCCGTTCTCTTAGGGCCGCGGTTGTGGGCGTGGCGGTGCCCTTTCCGGGAATCAAGCCGGCCCCGATCTCGGATTCATCCCAGGCGTAGGTCTCGCGCACGGTTTGGATGGCGTGTTGCGGCGCTCCACCGTCCGCGCCCGGGCGTGTCACCTCCACGCGCATCGCCGGTGGGTTGTAGCCGATCGCTGCGTGGTACTCGATCTTGACCGGCCGGCCGGAGCTCTCCATCGTTCCGCTGCCCTGAAACTCCATGGTATTGACGATGTCGATCGCGGGGAGGCGCGTGGTCGCGCTGCCGATGTCCGACCACCGCGCCATGCCCAGCGCGTATGCCGCCGCCTGCAGCACCTTCGTCCGGTCGCCCGCGTTCTGCGCATGCGCAGACGGGATCACCAGCGCGGCGGCGATCGCGATTGTCAATGCCGGTCGACTCGCGGCGTTCATCTAGTGATGTTCCTTCGTGACGATGTGGCTGAGATCCCGCTCGCTGCACGGCAGCGATTCCGGCAGGACCGCGTCCGCCCGCGGATTGAGCAGCGCCACCCGGGGCGTGGTGGTCCAGGGCTCGAGCAGGTAGTCCGGGTCTTCCACGGTCGCTGTCCACGTGAGCGTGTTGCCCTCGCGGCGGAAGCGCTCGACGACGTGCATGTTCTCACCGTGGGCGTAGCCGCCGATCTGATCGAACCAGGTGTTGGGCGTGAATCCCCACGAATCCACGACGAGCGTGTCGCCCTCCCAGTGGCCGATGCCTTCGCCGGTATAGCTGCCGTCCAGCTCCTGCAGCGGCGTGTGCCTGCGGCCGTCGGTCGGGATCATCCGGTACATCGTCTGGGTCGCGATCAAGCCGCCCTGCCCCGGGTAGATGAAGATGACGTAATTCGGAAACTGGCCGATGTACGAGGGGATGCCGCCGCGGGGAATCCCGGCGGGCATGCAGTTGTTCGACGGGTCCTCCTCGTTGGAGTTGTGGTCGAAGTTCTTGATCATCTCCCAGTGTTCAGGCTTGTACACCGGCCTGTTGGAGCCGGAGCGGCGGAGCAGGGAGGCGGCGCGTTCGGCCTGTTCCTCGTTCAGGACGCGATTGGTATTCCGTGGAAACACCGCGATGGCCAGCCCACTCTTCAGATCGCGGGCCGACGTGTCGCTTTCAATCACGACGCCGTTGTTGGCGATCTGATTGGGTACGCCGTTGAGATTGTCGCCGAGCGCGTTCCAGACGCCGGTGAGGTCAGGATGTCCGCCAGCCGCGCGGGGCGTGACACCCGACGGCTTCGGCGGAGCGTTCGTCGTCCGAAGCCGTGGAGCCTCCTGCGCAACTACCGCGGCAGAGCAGAGACAGAGCGCGCCGGCCGCGGCAATGATTCGGCTACATGCGAGCACACGCATAGAGACCTTTCCGCTCGTCACTGAGCTTCAGTTCCATCAGGCCGGAGCTTGAACACCCGGCCATCTGCGGTCGTGATTTCCTGCAGCAGGCCGCTGTTCGAGCCGTCCCTCGCCGCGAGTGCCTTGATCGTGACGGCGTCGCCGGCCTTCAGGCCGCCGCGGTCCGCGCGGCTCAATCCCGTCCGGCGGAGCTGGCCCGCGGCCCCCATTTCAAACGCCCACTTCTCGACCTTGCCGTCATCGGCCTTCACGTTCAGCGTCAGGTACGAATGGGGATTGATCCATTCGACCTTCGCCACGCTTCCGGCGATGGTGAACGACTTGTTGATGTCGAACTGCGCTTGGATCGAGTGGTGCGCCGAGACACCCGCCGCCGCCAGGGCGGTGAAGGAAATCGTCAAGAGCGCAGCGATTCGGAAACGGCTCATGTTGCCTCCGGCGTTTGGCCTCGGCAGATCCTATACCGGGCGCAGCGTCCGGACAATTCGCCCAGTACGCAGATTTTGCGTACCCACCACGACCGAACGTACGCAGAAATTGCCACATTGAATCACGGCGGCGCGAATTATGGGGCAGAACCGCGCGGAACAGGGCTTGCTCGTCGAGCGGCCCATGGAAATCCAGGACGGGTTCATCGTCGGCATCTTCAATTACTGCGATTCCTGGTGCGCGGCGTGCGCGTTCACCTCCCGGTGTCGCGTGTTTGCCGATAGCGCGGAATTCGAAGCCGGTGTGGATCCCACGCTGAAGCCGGTCGTCGATGCGCCGCCGCGGCCGGAGGAGGGTCCGCCTGAGCCGCCCGCGTGGATGCAGGAGCTGCTCGAGGAGGCGGAGAAGGCCGTACTCCAGGCACGCACCGGCGGCAAACCGAAACCACCGCCGCCGAAGCTGCCGGCCGATCATGAAGCCCTTTGCGAACATGCCAGGGCATATGTCGACTGGGTGTATGCGTGGCTTCGCACGCACGATGCGTTTGCGGAGGTGTCGGATCCCGACGACCCACGGGCCGTCGTCACGTGGTTCTACTCGATGATTTATGTGAAGGTCCGCCGCGCGCTGCACGGCCTCGCTGAAGACGAACCGGCCGAGCGAGACTGGCCCGCCGATCACGACGGGTCGGCGAAGGTGGCGCTCCTGGCCGTGGAGCGGTCGCAGGCGGCCTGGCTGCAGATCATCGAGCGCGGCCTGGCGACGTGGAACGAGGCGGCGCCGTTCGTCCGGCAGCTCCTGTGGCTTCGCGACGAGATCGAGCGCGTCTTCCCGAACGCGCGCGCGTTCGTCAGGCCCGGCTTCGATGAGCCCGATGAAGTCGCGAAACTGCTCGCGTCTGAAGGTGTCTAGTGCAGCACCCCGTTTTCGTCCGGGCCATCGCGGATCCCTCGATCATCATTTCCCCACGGCTTTCCAGAGATCGGCCCTGGTCTGCGGAGCAGCGGAGGTGTGCACGTTTATATAGCGATCGAAGTCCAGTGTGAGCCGTTCGAGGATGGGAACCAGGGCTTTGATGTGATCGTTCGCGGGTTGCCCCTGAGCAGGCAGCGAGAAGTCGGCCTGGAAGAGGATCTTCTCCCTGGGGATGTACGCGATCATCAAGCCGTTCGAGTGGGGAACCGGAGCGACGTGGTACATCTCGACGGTTCGCGCTCCATCCGAGTAGACCTTCTTCTCCGAAACGGCTTCGACCCTGGCTTTCTTCGGATTCCTGGCGAGAGTGTCGTTGAGCAGCGTTCTGGGCGTGTTGAGCGCCTTCTCGAAAAAAGCCTCGTTGTTCTTCTGCGTGACGATCGTTGCGCCTTCGGCCACGAGCGCCGGCAGCCCTCCCGTGTGATCGGAATGAGGGTGCGTGTTCATCACGTAACGGATCGGCTTGTTGGGGATGAGTTTCCTGGCTTCGGCGATGTAGGCGAGACCACGCGCCTCGGATTGTCCGGCCTCGAGCATCATGATGTGGTCCCTGAACTCGACGATCAGCGAGTCGTAGCTGCCAGGGCCAGTGGTGAGCCTGTACAGGCCCGCGCCGAGCTTTTCGGACGTGACGGTCAGCGCAGGCGCGCCGCCACCGGGGCCCCCGCCGCCGGCCGCCGGTGCCGGTGCCGGAACCAATGTCGCGACATCGGGAGGATTCGCCTTCGCCGCCGTCAGGTTGACTTCAAAGAACGGCCACCCGCCGCGCGTCTGCACGATCGTCGAAGGAGCCATGACTCCGCCGAAGTCCTTCCAGCCCGTGTAGGTGGCGAGGATGTGCATGTCGCCCATGATGTTTTCGCCCAGCCACGTCTCGACGCGATCGACGACGTTCTGTTCGTTCACGTAGCCATTGATCACGTAGTTCCTGCCGGACGGCGCCTTGACCGCGGGGCTCCACGTCAGAACGGTGTAGTTCCTCCCGTCGATCCTGCGTCGGCTCGCGGTCGCGCTGTGCTCGGCCGCGCCTCTCAGAAAACCCCAGGGCGTGATGTAAAACTCCAGCGAGGCGGCCCAGGGTTCCGAGACGTCGGCCTGTGGCGGCGTGACCTGCTGGAAGAACGTTCCAGGGGTCAGCGTCGTTGAGCCGCCGGGCCCGATGTTGTTCGTCGCTCCCGTCTGGCGTGAGGCGGGCGCCGTCAGATCGATGACGCGGATGTAGTTGTTGATGGGCCGCATCGGATCATGTGTCCCCTGACACATCATCGCGGCCGCGTTGGCCCCGCACTGCTGGAACGCCACATCCTTCGCCGACCCCGAATACGTGATCGACCCGAGATCGCCCAAGGCTCTTTGCGCGTTGGCGATGACGGTTGTGCCGTCCTGCGCCATCGCGTTCCCGCACAGGCACGCGACACAGGTTGCGACGAGCACCAGGTTCTTCATCACAGCTGCTCCTCCTGCGTAGAGTGGAGATGATAACCTTCCATGAGCCGGAGCCGCCATCGTGATTCCTTCACTGATTAGCCGTCGCGAAGCCCTCGCGGCGCTCGCCTCGACAGCCGTTGTGCCGCTCACGTCGGGGTGCAGCAGCGAACGTGCGGCGATCGCGCCGGCAACGACAATCGAGGCGGATGCGCGCGCACTGCTCGACGAGCTTGCCGAAAACCTCCTCCGCCTGTTGCCGGAGAGCGCGACGTCCCTGGGCATCGACACCGGTGCACGAGCGCCCCTTCGCGCCCAGCTCACCGATCGCTCCGCGTCGGGGCAGCAGCGGATCGCGTCGCAACTCAAAAGCGACCTCGAGCGAGCAAACGCCCTGGACACGTCCGGCCTCTCCCATGGCACGCGCACCAGCGTCGAGGTCGTTCGAAGCGCGTATGCGACGGCGCTCCAGGGATTCGCGCTCCCGTACGGCGACGTGGCCGTAGGCGGTTGGCGCAACACCCCGTATGTCGTCATCCAGAATGTCGGCGCCTATCTCGACGTACCTCGCTTCCTCGATAGCGACCATCGGATCGAGAACGCCGTTGACGCCGAGGCCTACCTCGCACGCTTGCAGTCCTACGGGAAGGCGCTCGACGGCGAGCGTGGCCGCACGCAGGCCGCGCGCGCGACGGGCCTGGTGCCACCCGCGTTTCTGATCGACAAAGCGCTGGGGCAACTGAGCCTGTCGGCGAAGAATGCCCGCGAAGGCGGGACGCTCGTCGAGTCTCTCGAACGGCGGACGAAAGACATTCGCGGGGATTGGGCAGGGCGCGCGCGGACGATCGCGGTGCAGGAGGTCGCGCCGGCGCTCGAGCGGCAGATCGCCGAGTTGCAGGCGCAGCGCGCGGTGGCGACCAACGATGCCGGGATGTGGGCGCGGCCGCACGGCGAGGACTATTACCGGTGGGCGCTCAAGGCCTCGACGACCACCGACATGACACCGGACGAGGTCCACGAGACGGGCCGGAGCGAGCTGCAGCGCCTGCACGCGCAGATGGACGAGATCCTGAAAGGGATCGGCTATTCGCAACGGCCGGTCGGCGAGCGGATGCAGGCGCTGGCAAAGGATCCCAAGTACCGATTTTCGGAAGGGGACAAGGGCCGCGCCGAGATTATGGCGTTCATTCAGAACCGCCTCGACTGGATCCGGTCGCAGATGCCGCGCGCGTTCAACACCCTCGTCCGCCCGAATATGGAGGTCAAACGCCTGCCGCCCGAAGAAGAGCCGGGGGCTCCCGCCGCGTACGGCGGCGCAGGATCAATCGACGGTAAGATCCCCGGCCGGTTCTGGATCAATCTCAGGACGACGGACCTCCACAGCAAGTACAGCCTGGCCGACCTGACGTTTCATGAATCGATTCCCGGCCACATCTGGCAGGGTGAATACACGCACGGCATGCCGCTGATCAGACAGTTGCTCGCGTTCAACGCGTACTCAGAAGGGTGGGGACTGTACGCCGAGCAGCTCGCCGGCGAGCTCGGCGCCTATGACAGCGATCCCGTCGGGCGGCTCGGATATCTGCAGTCGATTGCTTTCCGCGCGTGCCGTTTGGTGGTCGACACCGGCATTCACGCCAAGCGCTGGACGCGCGAGGAGGGAGTGCAGTTCTTCGTCGAGGTGAACGGATCGAATCCGTTGGAAGTGGCGAGCGAGGTCGACCGCTATTGCTCGTGGCCCGGGCAGGCGTGCGGCTACAAGGTGGGGCACAGCGAGATCAACCGTCAGCGCGAGCGGGCGAGGACGATGCTCGGCGAGAGATTCGACCTCAAGGCGTTCAACGATACCGTGGTGCTCGGCGGCAATGTGCCGCTCGACGTGCTGGCCAGGAACGTGGACGAATATATCCGGACGGCAGGATCCTGAGCTTCATGCAGTCGGCTCGCCGAGGAGAAGCCGGTTCTTGGGGGTGATGCGCCCTGGAATCGTCTGCGTCCGTACGCGGTAACCACGTTGCTCGAGACGTACCGCCCGCATCACATCCACGGCCAGCGGGCCGTCCAGCCAGCCTGATAACGATCCCGCGCCATTGATCCCCAGATCGTGGCAGCACGGGAGCACAGCGACCCGGGCGCGGACGGCCGATGCACGATCGAGCACAAGGTCTGCGAGCGCTCCGCACGCATGCGCAGATACAACAAGGTCATCCTCGGACAACGCCACTGACTCTAGCGGGCCTTCCTCGAAGACGACGCGTCCGGCCAACCGCGGCCACGCGCCGACCAGCACTTCGTGCAGCCTGGCGCTCGACGGCGGCAGCGTCGTATCGACGCTGACCGCCTGCGGCGACGAGTTGTCCAGAATCAGGAGGACGTGCGCGAGCAGGCCATGTCCGGCGGCAAGATCGACGATGCGGCCGCCGCGAAAGACGCGCCGGACGCGTCGCGCCATCTCCCACGCTTCGTACAGCTCCTTGCGCGGCAGACAGCCGGCGTGACACACGACGCGTCCGAGGCGATCGAACAGCGAGGCGCCTGGAAATCGATCCAGGTCGCGATCGGTGAGCCGCCCTTTAGATGAGGGGGAAAACGTGACGCCCGCTCACTGCGGAGGCAACGAGCCGATGTATGAGGAAATCGCGATGATGTCGTCGTCGGACAGATTGGCGACGGCCGCCTTCATCAATGCCGCAGCCTTCCCCGCGCTCGAGCCATATCGCATATCGAAGAGCTGCCGCGCGACATACAGCGGTTGCAGCCCCGCGAGGCGCGGGACCTCGCCCAGGCCTTTCAGCCCCTCGCCGTGACAGATCGCGCATTGCACCGTCTTCCCTGATCCTCCGCCCTTAACCAGCGCCTCGCCTCTGGCGATGCTGCCAGGCGGCACATAGGCGATGAAACCGGAATGCGGGTCCCGGATTTCTGTGCGGAACGGGTCCGCGGGGATTTGAAGGATACGGTGTCCGATCGGCTCAGTACCTCCGTCGGGATGGAGCTGGCGATGACGGCCCGCGGTGGCGATGAACGTCTTCGGCGGCGTGGCGGTTTCGATCACCTTCA
>Ga0209640_10001610_pt1 | contig 19292 bp, 19 predicted proteins | sample RifCSP10_1_FD_184018 | JGI IMG/M metagenome (GOLD analysis project Ga0209640, IMG submission 184018) | Soil microbial communities from Rifle, Colorado - Rifle CSP2_sed 10_1 (SPAdes) (version 2) | ecosystem: Environmental > Terrestrial > Deep subsurface > Rock core/Sediment | place: Rifle...
GATCTCGACCGGCGGAACCGTCATCCGGATGCCGGTGGAGGGAATCCGCCGCGCCGGCCGGGCGACGCAGGGCGTCATCGTCATGCGGCTGCGCGGGGACGAGCAGGTGTCCGCACTCGCGCCGGTTGTCGCGGGCGACGACGCCGAGGACGAGCCCGAGGCGGAGCCGGAAGCGGAGCCCGAAGCCGCGGCTCCTACCGCGGGCGACTAGCCGAAGCGCGAGCGCCTACTCCTCGCCGTCGCTCGCGAGCTTCGAGAGGGCGGTCAGGATGTCGATCGGGATCGGAAAGACGATGGTCGAGTTATTCGCACCCCCGATCTCGAGCAGCGTCTGCAGGTAGCGGAGCTGCACCGTGATCGGCTCCTGCGCCATGATCGCCGCAGCATCTTTCAGCCGCTCCGAGGCCTGGTACTCGCCTTCGGCGGAGATCACCTTCGCCCGTCGCTCGCGTTCGGCTTCCGCCTGACGCGCCATTGCCCGCTGCATGTCGGACGGGATCTCGACGTCCTTGACCTCGACCACGGACACCTTGATGCCCCAGGGAGAGGTCGCCTCGTCGATGATCCCCTGCAGGATCAGGTTGATCTTGTCGCGCTCGGAGAGGAGCTCGTCCAGGACGTGCTGTCCGAGGACAGAGCGAAGTGTCGTCTGCGCGATCTGCGAGGTCGCGACCATGTAGTTCTCGACCTGGACGATCGACGCGTTCGCGTCGACGATCCGGAAGTACGCGACCGCGTTCACGCGTACGGGCACGTTGTCCTTCGTGATCACCTCCTGCGGTGGGACGTTCAACGTCACCGTCCGCAGGTCGACCTTCACCATGCGGTCGATCACGGGGATGAGCAGGAAGAGACCCGGCCCCTTCGGGTTCGGCAGCAGCCGGCCCAGGCGGAAGATGACGCCGCGCTCGTACTCGCGTGCGACCTTGATCGCGGCGAAGAGGAAGAGCAGGACGATGACGAGCGCTGCGACGAGTGCGATCAGGCCGGCGGAGACATCCATCAGGTGCTGCCCTCCTCGTTAGGTGACGCCACGGATCCTACGACGAGACGAAGGTCGTGCTCGACCTGCTCCACGCGAACGTGCTGGCCGGACACGAGCTCGGAACCGTCCACTGTATGCGCACGCCAGAGTTCTCCGTTCAGGAGGACCAGTCCGCCGCGCTTGACGACGCCCTCCGTTCCCACCAAGCCCTGGGTGCCAACTGCGACCGGCGCCCTGGCAACGCGTACGACCCTCGTGAGGGCGATGCCGAGCATGAGCGCGATCGTCGCCGCGATCCCGATCGCCACGGGCAGCGAGATCTGGTACGCCTCGCCCGCGGGGTCGAAGAGGACGATGGCGCCGAGGACGAACGTGATCGCACCGGCCAGCGTGAGCGCACCGTGCGTCGGAACGAATGCCTCTGCGACGAAGAACGCGGCGGAGAGCAGCAGCAGGAGCAGTCCTGCGACGGAGACGGGCAGCACCTGGAGGCCGTAGAGGCCGAGGATCAGGGAGATCGCGCCGACCGTGCCGGGGAGGATCAGCCCCGGGTTCCACAGCTCGACCACGATGCCGATGAGCCCGATCGAGAGCATGATCGCGATGAGGTTCGGGTCGACGAGGAGGTCACGGGCTCGCTGCCAGAAGGACATCTCGACGTCCTCGACGGTCGCACCCGCGGTCTCGAGCACGAAGCCCTTCGGGACCGTCTTCATCCCGTCGATCTGGCGCAGGAGAGCCGGCAGGGTTGGAGCCACGACCTCCACGAGCCCGATGGCGTGGGCCTGCCGCGCGCCGTAGTTCGAGGCCTTCGTGACCATCTGCCGAGCCGCGCGGACGTTCCGGTCGTGCTCCCGGGCGAGCTCTCCGACGTAGGCGGCGGCATCGTTGATGATCTTGCGGCGGAGATCTCGCGAGATGTCCTCGCCGCCGAGGGAGATCGGGGTGGAGGAGCCGATGTTCGTCTGAGGCGCCATCGCTGCGACGTCGGCAGCCATCGTGATGACGGCTCCCGCAGAGTCGGCGCTCGACCCGGGCGGCGCCACGTACACGACGATCGGCACGGTGGCAGCGAGGAACCGCTTCACGATCCCGCGCATCGACGATCCGAGGCCGCCCGGTGTGTCGAGCACGAGAACGAATGCGGCGACGCCCTCGTCCTCCGCGCGCTCGACCGCGTTCTCGACGTACTCCTGCGTGACGGGGTTGATGTCGTTCTCGAGGTGAACCGCGAGCACGCGCGGTTGCTCGTCCTGGGCGGGCGCGACTCCCGGCGCTGCCGTCACCGCGACGGCGAGGAGCACCAGAAAGCCCCGGACGGAGAAGCGTCTCACTCCTGTAAGGATTGCATCAACGCAGGGTTCAGGGTCTTGCGCGCGAAGGCTCTCAGAGCCACCCTGGCTCGACATGCGCCGTCTGATCGCCTTCTCCTTCGTCGTACTCGCCGGCGGCGCGCTGGTGCTGTCACTGGCGCCGGCCGCGCTCGCGTCGGCATCTGCGAGCCTCACGACGATCGAGGTCGCGCCGGGCCAGGAGCGGAGCCTCGCGACCGCAGAGCGGGCTCGGAAGTTCACGCTCGTCGGTCTGCACTGGCGGGGGCCTGGGCGGGTGCTCTTCCGCACGCGCTCGCTCGAGGGACGCTGGACGTCGTGGCGACCCGCGGCACCCGAGTCCGAAGACGGACCCGACTCCACCTCGCCGGAGACGCGCTCGCGTGTGGGCTGGCACATCGGCAATCCGTGGTGGGTCGGACCGTCGAACCGACTCGAGATCCGCAGGCTCGGGAACGTCGGGCGGGTCCGGGCCCATCTCGTCTGGAGCCCGGCCGCCGGGGTACCGCTGCGCGCCCCGGCAGCGACGGAGGCTCCCGTGATCGTCCCGCGATCGACGTGGGGCGCGAACGAGTCGATTCGGAAGGGCCCACCCTGGTACGCGCCCAGCGTCCGCTTCGCGGTCGTCCACCACACCGCTGGCCAGAACGCGTATACGCGCGCGGAGGCGGCGGCGATCGTGAAGGCGATCCAGGTCTACCACGTACAGGGAAACGGCTGGAACGACATCGGCTACAACTTCCTCGTCGACCGCTTCGGGACGATCTACGAGGGGCGGTATGGCGGGGTGGACAGGAACGTCGTCGGCGCACACGCCCGTGGCTTCAACACCGGCTCCACCGGCGTCGCACTGCTCGGGACGTACGGCTCGACCACCCCCTCCCGAGCGGCCCAGGAGGCGCTGACGAAGCTGCTCGCGTGGCGCCTGGACGTGGCGCACAGGGATCCACTCAGCCTCCTCACCTTCCTGTCCGGCGGCAGCGAGCGGTTCGCCCCGGGCATACCCGTGCTCCTGCGGACTGTCTCCGGGCACCGCGACACGGGGTTCACCGAGTGCCCGGGCACCCGGCTCTACTCGCGTCTCGATGCGCTGGCGGCGTCGGCAGCCAAGCTGGGCGGCACGAAGATCTTCGACCCCGAGGTCGACGTAAGCGCCGAGGGCCCGGTGCGCTTCCAGGCGCGGTTGTCGAAGGCGCTCCAGTGGACGGTGCTCGTCACGACCGGCGACGCCGAGGTCGCCCGCGGCACGGGGACAGGAGCAGCCGTCGACTGGACGTGGGACGCAGCGCCGGCCGCGCCGGGGACGTACGCGTGGACGATCGCGGCGGGTGCTGCGCGACCCGCCTCCGGGTCGATCCGGGCGGGCCTCGGCGCGACGACGCTCGCGGTCGGGGACGCAGTCGCAGCTCCCTCAGGCATCACGCCGAACGACGACGGCCAAGGCGACACGGCGCAGCTCACCTTCTCGCTCTCGATTCCCGCGAACGTGACGGTCGAGGTGGTGGACTCCGCAGGCGCAGTGGCCGCGACGGTGCTGGATCGGGTGTGGAGCCGCGCGGGTGAGCACTCGCTGACGGTGGACGGCGCCGGGCTCGCCGACGGCGCGTACAGCGTCGTCGTCCGGGCGCGCACGGCGACGAGCGAGGAGGTCGTCGCGAGCTCGCCGCTCACGGTGAGCAGGACGCTCGGTCTGGTCTCCGCGCCGGAGGTGTTCTCACCGAACGGCGACGGCCGCCTGGATCGCCTCGACATCCGCTTCGCACTCACGGCCCCGGCGACGGTCACGGTGAGAATCGTCCGCGACGGCCGCTGGGTTGCGTCGCCGCTCCTCTCGGGGGCCCTCGTGGCGGGCCAGCAGCGGGTCTTGTGGGACGGCAGCCGGAGCCACGGCAGGCTGCAAGACGGCTCGTACACGGCGGTCGTCGAGGTTGCCGACGCGGTCGGCACCGTCTCGTACGGCGTGCCGTTCGCGTCCGACACGATCGCGCCTCGCATCGAGCTCCTTCCAGGCCGGCGGCTCCGGGTGTCGGTCAGCGAGCCCGCGGTGCTGCGGATCTGGATCAACGGAGAATTCCTGCGCAGGGAGGCGAAGCGCCCGGGCATCGTGCTCGTGCGCTGGAGCGAGCCGCTCCGGCGTGCCCGCGTGGTCGCGTGGGACGCGGCGGGGAACCGCAGCCCCGTCGCAATGCGCGTCGGGGAATCGCCGACTGGGTAGCCGAGACGCGCCAGTAGACTCGCGGCGTGCACGCGCCGCCAATCCCGGTCGCACCTTTCGGGCGCGACACGATCGAGTCGATCCTCCCGCATCGGCCGCCGTTTCTCCTGCTCGACGAGGTCGTGGAGCTCGAGCCCGGGCGACGCGTCGTCGCCTTGCGCGAGGTACGTGCGGACGACTGGTGGTTTCCCGGCCACTTTCCCGATCGCCAGGTCATGCCGGGCGTGCTCATCGTCGAGGCGATGGCCCAGGCGGGGGCCGTGGCCGTCCTCATCGAGGAGGAGAACCGGGGCAAGATCGCGTTCTTCGCCGGGATCGACGACTGCCGCTTCAAGCGCGTGGTCGAGCCCGGCGACGTGCTCACGCTGACCTGTGAGATCGACGCCGTGCGTGGCCCGATCGGGCGAGGCAAGGCCACGGCCCACGTCGGAGAGGCGCTTGCAGCGCGGGGGACGCTGACCTTCGCGGTGGAGAGGTAGCGGAAGTGCTCGGGTCGGCGAGCGGACCGAGGATCGGGATCACGGGGCTCGGCACGCACGTACCCGACCGCGTGCTGACGAACGACGAGCTCGCGCAGATGGTCGACACCACTGACGAGTGGATCCAGGAGCGGACGGGGATCCGCGAGCGCCGTATCGCCGCGGACGACGAAGCGCTCACGGACATCGCTCTCCCGGCCGCGAGGGAGGCGATCGCAGACGCGGGCGTCGCCGCCTCCGAGATCGACCTCCTGATCTGCGCGACGGTGACGCCGGACATGATGTTCCCCACGTCGTCGGCGCTTCTTGCGGACGCACTCGGGATGCCAAAGGCTGCGGCCTACGACCTGCTCGCGGGTTGCACGGGGTTCGTCTATGCCGTCGCGCAGGCGTACGCCATGCTCGCGTCGGGCCTGTCGAGGCGGGCGTTGGTCGTGGGCGGCGACGTCCTGTCGAAGATCCTCGACTGGGACGACCGGTCGACGCTCATCCTCTTCGGCGACGGTGCCGGCGCGGTCGTGATGGAGCCGGTCGACAAGGGCGGTTTTCTCGGGTTCGAGCTCGGCGCCGACGGCGGCGGCGGCGAGCACCTCTGGCTTCCGGGCTCGGGCTCGCGGCGTTTCGAGGATCCCGACTCCTACGTGAAGATGAACGGCCGCGAGGTCTTCAAGTTCGCGACGCGGATCATGGTGTACTCGGCGGAGCAGATCCTCGCGGAATGTGGCAAGACCGTCGAGGATATCGACGTGTACATTCCGCACCAGGCAAACAAGCGGATCATCGACTACGCGGCCGCTAAGCTCGGCGTCTCGAATGAGAAGACCATCGTGAATGTCGACCGCTACGGGAACACCTCCTCGGGCTCGATTCCGCTTGCGCTGACGGATGCACGTGCCGAGGGCCGGCTCCGTGACGGAGCGCTCGTGCTCATGACAGGGATGGGCGCCGGTCTCACCTGGGGATCTGCGCTGATCGAATGGACGACGAACGGGAGGATCGCGTGAGCAAGGTCGCCTTCTGCTTCCCCGGTCAGGGGTCGCTGACGCCGGGAATGGGCCGCGAGTTCGCGGAGGCGTTTCCGGCGGCGAGAGACGTGTACCGGGTGGGTTCCGAGGCTTCGGGGCTCGACCTCGAGCGCCTGTGCTTCGAGTCTCCGATCGAGGAGCTCGTGGACACGGAGGTCCAGCAGCCGGCGCTCGTCGCGACGAGCCTGGCCATCCTCGCGGCTCTTCGCGAGAACGGTCTCGAGCCGGACGTCGTCGTGGGGCACTCGGTCGGCGAGTTCGCAGCGCTCGCCGCTGCCGGTGCGATCGGAACCGGTGAGGCGATCGGCCTCGTGCGCGAGCGCGGTCTGGCGATGGCCGAGGCAGCGCGCCAGCGGCCGGGCACCATGGCCGCGATTCTCGGCCTCGACGACGAGGAGGTCGAGAAGCTCTGCCGGAGGATCGTCGGCGTGTGGCCGGCGAACTACAACTGTCCAGGCCAGATCGTCATATCGGGCGAGCACGACGCCGTCGAGGAGTGCTGCGCCGAGGCGGAGAGCCTCGGCGCCCGACGAGCGGTGCGCCTGAAGGTCTCAGGCGCGTTCCACAGCCCGCTCGTCGCCCGGGCGGCCGATCGACTACGCCCCGCCGTCGAGCGCGTTCGCTTCGTCGAGCCGCTCTCGCCGTTCATGTCGACCGTCACCGCAAAGATCGAGCCGGCACAACGCATTGCTGCGCTTCTCGTCGATCAGCTGACGGCGCCGGTCCGGTTCACGCAGGCGGCGACGGAGCTCATCCGCAGCGGCGCGTCGACGTTCGTCGAGGTGGGGCCCGGCAACGTGCTCTCAGGGCTCGTCAAGCGCATCGACCGCGGCGTGAAGACGGTCTCGGTCAACACCCTCGAGGGTCTCGAGCACGCGCAGAAGGCCCTCTCGCGTTGACGTCAGCCGGCTTCGCCTCGCTCCAGGGGAAGAACGCACTCGTCACCGGAGCCTCGCGGGGAATCGGCCGGGCAATCGCGGTCTCCCTGGCCGGCGCTGGGGCCTCGGTCGTCGTCTCGTACCGGAGCGGAGCCGAGGAGGCCGAGGCGCTTGCCCAGGAGATCGGCGGGCGCGCGGTTCAAGCGGACGTGTCGGATGCCGGCTCGGCCCGGGCGCTCGTCGAAGCGGCGGGCGACCTCGACGTCCTCGTGAACAACGCGGGGGTCACCCGCGACGGGCTGCTCGTTCGGATGTCCGACGAGGACTGGGAGACCGTGATCGACACGAATCTCGCCTCGTGCTTCTACACCTGCCGCGCGGCTGTCCGCGGGATGATGAAGAAGCGGGCCGGGTCGATCGTGAACATCTCGTCGATCGTGGGCATTCACGGCAACTGGGGCCAGACGAACTACGCCGCGTCCAAGGCCGGGATCATCGGCTTCACGAAGGCGCTCGCGCGTGAGCTGGGCAGCCGACACGTGCGCGCGAATGTCGTCGTCCCCGGGTACGTGCAGACGCGGCTCACCGACGTGCTGCCCGAGGACGCGACCAAAGCGATGCTCGAGAACACGCCACTCGGGCGGCTCGGGGATCCGGAGGATGTCGCCGGGGCGGTACGGTTTCTCTCCTCCGACGACGCATCGTTCATCACGGGCGCAGTGCTCCTGGTGGACGGCGGTCTCGGGATGTAGCAGAGATGAGCGAGGCTGCAAGCGACGGAAGACGCCGGGTCGTGATCACGGGCGTGGGGATGGTCACCCCGCTCGGGAACGACCCCGAGACCACCTGGCAGAACCTGGTCGCCGGAGAGTCCGGCGCCGGGCCCATCACCCACTTCGACACGACCGACTACGCGGTGCGGTTCGCGTGCGAGCTGAAGGACTTCGAGCCGACGACCTGGATCGATCGCAAGCAGGCCAGGCGCATGGACAAGTTCTCGCAGATGGCGCTCTCGGCGGCCCGCATGGCGGAGGCTGACAGCGGCATCTCCATCGCGTCGGAACCGGACCGAGTCGGCGCTGCGGTCGCCACCGGGATCGGCGGCCTCTACGCATTCGAGGACTGCTTCCAGACGCTGCTCGAACGTGGGCCGGATCGGACGAGCCCCTTCGCAATCGTCCAGATCATCCCGAACATGGCGGCCGCCTGGGTGTCGATGGAGCTCGGCGCGCAGGGCCCGCTCGCGGCCGAGTGCACCGCGTGCGCGGCCTCGAACATGGCGATCGGAGACGGGTTGGACGCCATTCGTCTCGGACGCGCGGACGTCATGCTCTGCGGCGGAACCGAGGCGCCGATCACGCGCGTCGGCATCGCGGGGTTCACCGCGATGCGCGCGCTCTCGAAGCGCAACGACGACCCGAAAGCCGGCTCGCGCCCGTTCGACTCCGGCCGCGACGGCTTCGTCATGGGCGAGGCCGGAGCCATGCTCGTGCTCGAGGAGCTCGAGCATGCGCGGAAGCGCGGGGCCAAGATCTACGCCGAGGTGCTCGGGTACGGGGTCTCTTCGGATGCGACTCACGTGACCGAGCCGGATCCGAGCGGAGCCAATCCGGCCCGCGCGATGCAGATGGCGTTTGCGGATGCCGGCATCTCGCCCGAAGACATCGGGTACGTGAACGCCCACGGAACGTCGACGCCGCTCGGCGACGCGGCCGAGACCCGCGTCCTGAAGCTCGCTCTCGGCGAGGAGAACGCGTTTCGCACGCCTGTCTCCTCGACGAAAGGCGCGACCGGGCACTGCCTGGGCGCGGCGGGCGCGGTCGAGGCGATCTTCACGATCTTCGCGGTACAGCGCGGGGTGCTCCCGCCGACGATCAACCACGAGGTGCCCGATCCGTTGTGCGACCTCGACTACATCCCGAACGAGGCTCGCCACCAGCAGATCGAGGTCGGCGTCTCCAACTCGTTCGGCTTCGGCGGGCACAACGCCTGCGTGGTCTTTCGCCGCTGGAACGGCTCGTAAGGGGGGAGGCTTGCCTCGCCCTGATCCCTAGCTCACGTTCGGCGAGCGACGCTCGATGAGGAGCGTGTCGCGCCACTCGCCGTCGAGCCTCGCGATCCGCTCGCGGCGACCGACGACCCGGAACCCGACGCCTTCGTGGAGCGCGAGGCTCGCGGCGTTCTCCGGGAAGATGCTCGTCTGGATCGTCCAGATCCCGGCTGTCTGGGCGCCCTCGATCAGCGCTTCCATGAGGGCGCGACCGGTCCCGCGGCCGCGTGCGCTCTCCGTCACGTAGACCGAGTGCTCGGCGACACCGGCGTAGCACTCGCGCCTCGAGGTGGGCGAGAGCGCTGCCCAGCCGACCACCTCTCCGTCCTCGACGGCGACGAGGCGATTCTCGGCGAGCCGCCCGGCGTCGAATTCCTCCCACGTCGGCGGCTCGGTCTCGAAGGTCGCGTTTCCCGTCGCGATTCCCTCGGCGTAGATCCGCTCGACCGCGGGCCAGTCGGCGGGGGTCAGCGGACGGATCTCGACCATCTGTCCGGAGACTAGGCTTCAACCGTGGCCGAGCGCTGGGCGACCTTCGACTGCTACGGCACCCTCGTGGACTGGAACGGAGGGATCCACGCAGAGCTCGAGCGCCTCTTCGGGGTCGAGGACGCGGGGCGGCTCCTCGCGCGCTACCACGAGCTCGAGCCGGAGATCCAGGCGGCCAAACCGGGTGCGAGCTACCGCGAGGTGCTCACGGTCGCGCTCGAGCGGCTTGCGGGGGAGGCTGGTCTCGCCCTTCCGGAGGGGGAGGCGAGCGCGCTTGCCCACGCGCTCCCGTCCTGGCCCGTCTTCGAGGACGTCCCACCCGCGCTTGCGGAGGCACGCGACCGGGGGTGGCGGCTCGGAATCCTCTCGAACACCGACCGTGACCTCATCGACGCATCGATGGCGAGGATCGGAGTCCCTTTCAACCTGGCCCTCGTGGCCGGCGACATCGGCTCGTACAAACCCGCACCCAAGCACTGGCAGGTCTTCCGGCAGCAAACTGGCGCTAATCCCGCCGCGCACGTCCACGTTGCCCAGAGCCTGTACCACGATGTCGCGCCCGCGACGGAGCTCGGCATCCCGTGCGTCTGGATCAACCGCGTCGACGAGCCGGCGGACCCGCGGCCGGAGCGAACGCTTCCGTCACTGACCGGACTCGCGGACACGCTCGACGCGCTCGTGGCCGGGTAGCTTCATGAGCTCGTTGCGCGCGCGCTGCCCCGACTGCCGCACGCTGACGGCGGTCGCCGTGGGCTCCGAGTACCAGTGCCATAGCTGCGGACGCGAGTTCGCAGCCGGCCTTATCCGCGTCCCGCGAGCATGGGGGAAGGGTGGGGAGGCGATGGCCGAGGCCGCCTCGTTGCCGCTGCCGTATCCGGAGACCGCGGTGATCGAGGAGACGACGCTCGCGAAGCAATCGGACGTGCTGGCCGCATCGCTCCCCGAGCGGCCGCTCGTCCTCGGCGGCTGCTGTTGCGCTCACGTCGGCGCCGTTCGTGGGCTGGCAGCGCGAGGCGGACGCCTCGGCGTGGTCTGGCTCGACGCGCACGGCGACCTCAACACCCCCGAGACGTCGCCGTCGGGGAATCTCTGGGGGATGCCGCTGCGCATGCTCCTCGACGAGGACGCGGTCGCGGCGGCGGATGTCGCCCTGGTCGGCGCCAGGAATCTCGACCCGCCGGAGGAGGAGTTCCTCGCCGAGGCGGGGATCGACGACTCGCTCGATCGCGCCCTCGATGGGGTCGACGCGGTCTACGTCGCTCTCGATCTCGACGTGCTGGATCCGAGCGAGGTGGCGGTGTTCGTTCCCGAGCCTGACGGCCCGGCCATCGCCGAGATCGAGGCGATCCTGAAGGACGTCGCCGCGCGTCGACCGCTCGCCGGGATGGGCGTCACCGGTCTCCTGCCGGACGACGCCAACGTCCCGGCGGTCATGCGTCTCCTGGCCGCAGCCGGCTTGTAGGCGCCCAGGCACCGTGGGCTGCGGCCCCGCATAAGATCCAGCGCATGTCTTCCGGACAGGACCGCGTCGACGTCGAGGTCGAGAGCAAGCGACCTGACGAGCCGGCCAAGGGGAAGGGACATCCGAACACCTGCCCCGTTTGCGGCTCCCACTACCGCGACGAGGAGCTCGTCCGCACGCTGCGAGTCTGCCCCCAGTGCGGCCACCACTTCGCCGTCGGGGCCCGCGAGCGCATCGAGCAGCTCGCCGATCCGGACTCGTTCGTCGAGGAGGCGGAGGACCTCCGCTCGGCGGACGTGCTCGAGTTCTTCGACCTGAGGCCGTACACGGAACGTCTCGCGGAGGCCGAGGTCGAGACCGGGCTCGGCGACGCGATGATCGTGGGCCGCGCGTCGATCGAGGAGCAGCCGTGCCGGCTTGCCGTCATGGACTTCGCGTTCATGGGCGGCTCGATGGGCAGCGTCGTGGGAGAGAAGTTCGTCCGCGCGTGCGACAGCGCCGCCGCGGCGGGTGTGCCGCTCGTCTCCGTCTCCGCTTCCGGCGGGGCGCGGATGCAGGAGGGGATACTCGCGCTCATGCAGCTCCCGAAGACGGTCTGCGCGATCGAGGAGCTCCACGAGGCGAGGGGAACGCTGCTGTCGGTGCTGACGCACCCGACGACAGGCGGAGTGCTCGCGAGCTTCGCGAGCCTGGGTGACGTGGTGGTCGCAGAACCGGGAGCGCTCATGTCCTTCGCCGGCCCGCGCGTCGTCGCGCAGACGACCCGCGAGAAGCTGCCGGACGACTTCGGTCGCGCCGAGTCGAACTACCGCTTCGGCCACGTGGACGCCATCGTCCCGCGATCCGAGCTCCGACCGACGCTCTCCCGGCTGCTTCGGCTGTTCGCGTCTCCGTAGATGCCGAGCAACGCGGAGATCCGGCTGCGCGAGCGGTTGAGTAAGCTCGGCGCCATGAAGCTCCTCCGCGGCGCGAAGTTGACCGGCGAGCTCGACCGTCTGCAGGATCAGCTCGACCGTCTGCGGGAGGAACCGACTGCGGAGGACATCTGGCGGTCGGTCGAGCTGGCGCGCCATCAGGACCGGCCGTACACGCTCGACTACGTGGAGCGCATCTTCGACGACTTCTTCGAGCTCCACGGCGACCGCGGCCGGGCAGACGACCACGCGATCGTGTCCGGGCTGGGGAAGCTCGACGGCCGGACGGTCGTGCTCGTGGGCCACCAGAAGGGGCGTGACCTCAAGGAGCGCACGAACCGCAACTTCGGGATGGCATACCCGGAGGGGTACCGCAAGGCGATGCGCGCCATGGCCCTCGCCGACCGGCACGGGTTCCCGCTCGTGACGATGGTCGACACTCCGGGTGCGTACCCGGGTGTCGCGGCCGAGCAGCACGGGCAGGGCGGCGCGATCGCGCGTTCACAGGCTGCGATGGTCAAGCTGTCCGTCCCGACGGTCGCCTGCATCATCGGAGAGGGTGGCTCGGGCGGTGCGGTGGCGATCGCCGTCGCCGACCGCGTGCTCATGCAGGAGAACGCGATCTACTCCGTCATCTCGCCGGAAGGGTGCGCGGCGATCCTGTGGCGTGACGCGGGCGAGGCTCGGAAGGCTGCGGCCGCGTTCAAGCCGGATGCGGCGCACTGCCTCGAGCTGGGCGTCGTCGATGCGATCGTCCCGGAGCCCGAGGGCGGCGCGCACGAGGACCCGGACGCTGCCGCGGCTCAGCTCGGCACGGCGATCTCCGAGGCGCTTGCCGAGATCGAGGGCCTCGATCCCGTCGAACGCCGCCGCGAGCGACGTACGAAATACCGCCAGATGGGCATTCTGGCTCGCGTGTGAGGGCCTCGCCGGGCGATCGTGACGATGTGTCACAAGCGACCCATGTAACAGTCTGTTACAAGCATGTCGCCGGGAGCGAAATTGCGCTATCCACACGTTCCACAGGCTTATCCCCCGAATGGAAAGCGGGTCTGAGCAGGGAGAACGTCCAAGTTGCGGCTAAAACGTGAAGAAAGCGTTGCGCCGCTGGCGACAATCCACAGGTGAGCCTCGACGAGTATCGCCGCCGGCGCGAGCGCGACCGAACTCCTGAGCCGTTCGGGGGCAAGCGCAGAGCCCGGTCGGCACCGCGCTTCGTGATCCAGCGGCATGCGGCTCGCCGCCTCCACTACGACTTCCGGCTCGAGCGGGACGGCGCATTGGCGAGCTGGGCGGTGCCGAAGGGGATCCCGCTCGAGCGTGGCGACCGGCGGCTGGCGGTCCACGTCGAGGACCATCCGCTCGAGTACGCCGACTTCGAGGGAACGATCCCTGCGGGGCAATACGGTGCCGGCACCGTCGAGATCTGGGATCGCGGAACGTACGAGCTGCTCGAGGAGAAGCGAAACGGCGGCCTGACCGTGCGCCTGCATGGGGACCGACTGGAGGGTGTCTGGACGCTCGTGCCGGCGAGCCTCGACGGCGATCCGAAGAACTGGCTGCTCCTGCGCAAGGGCGACGGCGTAGCCGGTTCGACGTCGCAGTACTCGCCGATGCTCGCGACCGCGTCGGAGTCGCTGCCGCCGGGTGAGGGATGGGTCTTCGAGCCGAAGTGGGACGGCTTCCGGGCGATCGTGACCGTCGCGGGCGGCGAGCCGAGGCTGACAAGCCGGAACGGGAACGACCTGACCGAGCGTTTCCGCGACGTCGCGCGTGCAGCGCTGCGAGCCGTGCGCTCGGCCGACGCCGTGCTCGACGGCGAGATCTGCGCCCTCGACGAGAGCGGCCGGTCGAGATTCTCCCTCCTCCAGCAGGGACAGGGCACGCTCGCGCTCGTGCTCTTCGACGTGCTCGAGATCGACGGCGAGGCTCTGGTCGATCTCCCGTTCTCCGAGCGTCGACGCCGTCTCGAGCGCGCCGTCGACCTCTCCGGCGGTGGCGTGGTCGTGTCGCCGCAGTTCGACGACGGCGACGCGCTCCTCGCCGCCGCCACTGAGCAGGGACTCGAGGGCGTCGTCGCGAAGCGGCTCGACTCGCGGTACGCCCCCGGCCGTCGCAGCCTCGAGTGGCGCAAGCTGAAGGTGCGGGCGCAGCAGGAGGTGGTCGTCGCCGGTTATACGAAAGGCCAGGGTCGGCGCTCCAGCGGGTTCGGGTCGCTCGTCGTGGGCGTCCACGAGGCTGGCGGCCTGCGCTGGGCGGGAAACGTCGGCACCGGGTTCACGGACACGGAGATCGAGCGCGTGCTCGGCCTCCTTCGCCCGCTCGAGCGCCGCGACTCGCCGTTCGCCGTGGAGCCGAAGATGCCGCGCGTGCGACGCTCGGACGTCGTCTGGGTCGAGCCGAAGCTCGTGGCGGAGGTCGAGTTCGCCGAGTGGACCCAGCAGGGCCGCCTTCGCGCGCCGGTTTACATGGGGCTGCGCGAGGACAAAGCTGCGGGCGAGGTGCGCCGCGAGCGACGTCCGCTGCCGGAGATCGTCCGCAAGGGGCGGCGCGAGCTTCGCCTCTCCAACCTGGACAAGCCGTTCTGGCTGGAGGAGGGGATCACGAAGGGCGACTTGCTCGCGTACTACCGCGACGTCGCCGAGGTGCTCGTCCCGCATCTCCGCGGGCGCCCGTTCACCATGAAGCGGTACCCCGACGGCTGGCAGGGCAAGAACTTCTTCCAGAAGCAGGCGCCGGTGCACATGCCCTCGTGGATCAAACGCGCCCCGTTCCCGGCGTCCACGCGGGAGGGCGAGAAGAAGATCATCGAGTACGCCCTCGTCGACGACGAGCTCGCGCTGCTCTGGATGGTGAACATGGGCTGCATCGACATGCACGTGTGGTCGTCGCGCATCGATCGCCCTGAGAAGCCGGACTGGGTCATGTTCGACCTCGACCCGTCAGAAGGAGCGACGTTCGAGGACGTCGTGACCGTCGCAGGGCTCGTCAAGGAGACGCTCGACCTGCTGGAGCTCCAGGCGTTCCCGAAGACCTCAGGGTCGCGGGGCATCCACGTCCTCGTCCCGATCGTGCGCCGGCACACGCATGCGGACGCGCGCGAGTTTGCGGCGATCGTCGCCGGTGCGCTCGCTCGTGCCCATCCGGACCTCGTCACGACGGAGTGGACGAAGAAGAAGCGGCGCGGCGTGCTGGTCGACGCGAACCAGAACGGCCCCGGGAAGACGAATGCCTCCGTCTACTCGGTGCGCCCCCGCGCGGGGGCTCCCGTCTCCACGCCGCTGCGGTGGGAGGAGGTGCGGCCCGGGCTCGATCTCGCGTCCTTCACCATGGACGCGGTCCTCGATCGGGTCGCACGCGACGGCGACCTCTTCGCGGGCGTGCTCGAGGGCGGTCAGTCACTCGCGAAGGCCCTTCGGGCGCTCCGCTAGCGGCTACGGCTCGAGGCGGCGCGGGTGGCCGAGCATCGAGAGCTCGGCGATGTCGCGGCGGAAGAAGAGCGCCACCGTCCAGTCCGTGACGACACGCAGCTTGCGCGAGAAGAGCGGGAGCTGGAAGAGGTGGTACGTGCGCGTCACCCACCAGCCGGGAAAGCCCCGAAGGTGCACGCCGAGCACCTCGGCGATCCCGCGGTGCCGGCCGAGCGTGGCCACCTGACCCAGCATGCGGTAGCCGTACGGCTTCTCGTCGCCCTGCAGGTTGCGGGCCAGGCGCCGGGCCTGCCTGAGAGCATGCTGACTCGTCGGCGGATCGATCGTGCCCGTCTTCTGGTTCGGCACGGCGGCACAGTCGCCGAGCGCCCACACGTTCTCGCGACCTTCGACTCGAAGCGTCGAGTCCACACGCACGCGCCCCCGCTCGTCGAGCGGAAACCCGAGGGTCCCCAGCACCGGGTTCGCGCGTACACCCGCCGTCCAGACGAGCGTGCGCGTGGGAATCCGATCGCCGCTCGAGAGCACGGCGACCTGCCCGTCGTACGACCCGAGAGTCGTCGAGACGTGGATCTCCACCCCCCGGCGCTCGAGCTCGCGTGCCGCGTAGGCGCCGAGGTCCGACGGGATCTCGGGGAGGATCGTCGGCGCGGCATCGACGAGGATCCAGCGCCTGCGCAGGTTGCGAAGCGGCGCGTAGTACCGAAGCGCGTCCTCCACGAGCAGCTCGAGCTCGGCGAGCGCCTCGACTCCCGCGTAGCCCGCGCCGACGAAGACGAACGTGAGCTCGCGCTCCGCCGCGCCCGGATCGGGAGCTACGACCGCGGCCTCCAGCCGGCGCAGGACGTGGTTCCGGAGCGCGATCGCATCGGCGAGGTCCTTGAAGCCCATCGCGTGTTCCGCCAGGCCGGGAACAGGGAGTGCGCGCGAGATGGATCCCAGCGCGACGACGAGCCGCTCGTAGCGGAGCTCGAGACGCCCGGCGTCCGTGACCACCTGGACCGCGTGCGCGTCTTCGTCGAGCACCTCGATCTCTCCGAGCACGAGCTCGGCGTGCGGGCACATCTGCCGCAGCGGCACGACGACATGCCTCGGCTCGAGCGAGCCGGACGCCGCCTCCGGGAGCAGCGGCGTGAAGAGCATGAAGTTCTCGCGACCGACCACAGCCGCTTGCCTTCGACCCAGGAGCCGCGCAACCCATGCGCCCGCGAAGCCCCCGCCGAGGATCAGGGTTCCGCCTGCCGCGTGACGAGTTGCCATCAGGAGAAGGCATACCATCAGCCCGTGCCACGGCAGGTCTCGGTCATCGGCAGCGGGGTCGAGTGGGAAGCGGCTGCGGAGGAGATCGGCCGCCTGCTCGCCGAGCGTGGGTGCACGGTCGTCACCGGCGGCCTCGGCGAGGTGATGGCGGCAGCGCACAGGGGAGCGAAGGAGGCCGGCGGCACGACTCTGGCGATCCTCCCGGGCGAGAGCCGCGGTGAGGCGAACCCGTGGGCGGATCACGTGGTCGTGACCGGAATCGGCCACGCGCGGAACCTCGCGGTTGCCGCGTCGGGCGAGGCCGTCATCGCCGTCGGCGGCTCGTGGGGAACGCTGGCGGAGATCGCCTTCGCGCGGCGCCTCGGGCGCCGCGTCGTCGCGCTCGAGGGCGCTCCTCTGGTCGACGGCGTGCCGCGGGCGGCGACACCCGCCGAGGCGGTCGACCTTGCCCTACGAGACCTGGAGTAGCCGTCCCTCGAGATAACGCCGCTCGGCCTCGTTGGCCGTCAGCTCGAGCGCGCGGCGGTATGCAGCCGCAGCCTCCTCGCGGCGCCCGGAGCGGCGGAGCAGGTCCGCGCGTGGCGAGTGGAGGAGCTGGTAGCCGTCGAGCCCGTCGATGTCATCGATCAGCGCGAGCCCGTCTTCCGGCCGCCCGGCAAGGGCGACAGCGACGGCCTGGTTGAGCCGGACGACGGGTGACGGGTCGAGCTCGGCGAGGCGGTCGTAGAGCTCGACGATCTCGCTCCAGGGACGGCTCTCGGCGTGGGCCGCCGCGATCATGGCCTGGATCACGTACGTGCCGGGACGCTGGAGCGAAACCGCGCGGGTGAGGATCCGCAGGCCCTCGCCGATCCGCTCGGGGCTCCACAGCGACCGGTCCTGGTCCTCGAGAAGGACGAGCTCGCCGTCGGGGCCGACCCGCGCCAGCCGCCGGGAGTCCTGGAGGAGCATGAGCGCGAGCAGGCCGAGCACCTCTGACTCGTCGGGCATGAGGACGGCGAGCAGCTTCCCGAGCCGAATCGCCTCGTCGCAGAGGTCGCCGCGGACGTACTCGGCGCCTGCGGTTGCCGCGTACCCCTCGTTGAAGACGAGGTAGAGCACGGCGAGAACCGAGCGCAGCCGCTCCGGCAGCAGGTGGTCGGGAGGAACGCGGAACGGAATACCTGCGGCGCGGATCTTCCGCTTCGCCCGCACCAGGCGCTGGGCCATGGTGGGTTCCGTGACGAGGAACGCGCGCGCGATCTCGGTCGTCGAGAGCCCGCCCACCTCTCGCAGCGTGAGCGCGATGCGGCTCTCGACCGCGAGCGCGGGATGGCAGCACGTGAAGACGAGCGCGAGGCGCTCGTCCGGGATCGCGCTCATCTCCTCGTCGTCGGCCGGGAACGCCTCCAGGCGGGCGAGGAGCTCCTGCTTCTCGCGGAACACACGGTCGCGGCGGATGCGGTCGACCGCGCGGTTTCGGGCGGTCGTGACGATCCACGCACCCGGGTTCCGCGGCAGGCCGTCACGCGCCCACCGCTCGAGCGCGGTCGCGAACGCGTCCTGCACCGCGTCCTCGGCGAGCTCGAGGTCTCCGAGGACGCGTGTGAGGATCGCGACGGTATGACCCCACTCCTCCCGGAAGACGCGCTCGACGCGGTGCTGCATGCCCCCGTTATTGCAGGACCGGGCGAATCTCGATGGCACCGGTCTGCGCAGCCGCCGGGATCAGCGCGGCGAGCCGGATCGCCTCGTCGAGATCGGGCAGCTCCATGAAGAAGACCCCGCCCAGGACCTCCTTCGTCTCGGCGAACGGCCCGTCTGTGACGATGCGCTCACCGTCCCTCACGCGGACGACCTTCGCAGTTCGCCGCCCGTCGAGCTCCTTGCCCGAGACGGTCGGGTCAGCCTTGCCGAGCTCCTCGAAGAGCGCGACCCACTTGGGCATCTCCTCGGCGCGCAGCACCGCCTTCTCCTCGTCGGGAAGGTCGACCCACGCCGAGTCGTCGTCGTAGATGAGCAGCGCGTACTTCACAGCTGCACCTCCTCGGCGTCGACGTAGATCGGGCGCACCTCGACCGCGCCGTGGTGTGCCCCGGGGATGCGGGCCGCCCAGTCGACGGCCTCGTCGAACGAGTCGCACTCGAGCAGGAAGTAGCCGCCGAGCGCCTCCTTCACCTCGGCGTAGGGGCCGTCTGTGACGAGCGTCTCGGCGTCGCGAACCCGCACCGTCGTCGCATCGCCCGTCGCGCCGAGCTCGTTGCCGCCGGCCAGGACCCCTGCTGCGCGCGCATCGTCGGCGAACGCCGTGTATTGCGCGTAAGCGGCCTCCTTCTCCTCAGCCGCGAACGCGTCCCACTGGGCCTCGTCCGCGTAGATCAAAGCCATGAACTTCACCGTGCCTCCTCTCTCAACTCGATTCCATCACGACGACGAGCGGAGGGCGACGAAATCGACACGCGGTGACCGAATCGGACACTCCGGTGTCAGACACCGATTGTCGTCAAGAGCAACGGGTGCCAAGAGTGAGTCGCTCGATCCACACGCCGCGAACCTTGCGAACGTCGCGCTCGTCCTGCGCTGAGGCACCCAGATTCAACAGCTATCTCGTCTCATCGGGGCATGGACACAGAGGCGGTCTTAACAATCGGTGTCTGACACCGATTGTTAAGACGATCACGCTCGGGCGAGCATGCGCTCGAGGAGTGCCCGCGCGCCGCCCTTGTCCAGGGGCTCGTTGAGGTTGCCGCATTTCGGGCTCTGGACGCACGACGGGCAGCCGCTCGCGCAGGGG
>Ga0209640_10001611_pt1 | contig 19290 bp, 20 predicted proteins | sample RifCSP10_1_FD_184018 | JGI IMG/M metagenome (GOLD analysis project Ga0209640, IMG submission 184018) | Soil microbial communities from Rifle, Colorado - Rifle CSP2_sed 10_1 (SPAdes) (version 2) | ecosystem: Environmental > Terrestrial > Deep subsurface > Rock core/Sediment | place: Rifle...
CGGGGAAGCGCGCCAGCAAGCGATGCACCAGCGTGCCGCTCGCGCGCCCGGCGCCCGGGTGGACGACGAGGCCAGCCGGCTTGTCGACGATCACGAACTCGTCGTCGACCGCGAGCAGCGGCAGGTCGCCGGCCTCGGGCTCGAGCGCCTCGGAGATCGCTGCCGGCGGATTCCAGCTCACCTCGCTGCCCGCGGCGAGCGCCGCGCCGGTCTTCACCGCGAGGGCGCCGTCGACCCGCACGCAGCCCTCGCGGATCCAGCGCTGGACGCGGCTGCGCGGCAGCTCCAGGCGCTCGGCCAGCGCGCGGTCGAGGCGTCGGCCGGCGGCCTCCTCGGGAACGCGCCAGCGCGTGGCTCGGCCGGGGCTCAAGTCGGCGACTCGGCGGTCGCCGGTCGGGATCGGAAGGAGTCGATCAGCATCCAGACCAGCCCCACCGAGATGGCGCTGTCGGCGACGTTGAAGTCGGGCCAGCGGTAGTTGCCCAGGTAGACGCCGAGGAAATCGACGACCGCTCCCGTGGCGAGCCGGTCGACGAGGTTGCCGACCGCACCGCCGAGCACGAGCGCGAGCGCAGCCAAGAGACCGCGCTCGGACGCCGGAAGCTTCCGGAAGTACGCGGCGACGAGGATCAGCGCGACGAAGACCAGGGCGACGAGGAGGGCGGTCACCTTGCCGTCGCCGCGGGCGGGGAGGAGGCCGAACGCGACGCCGGTGTTGCGCACGTGCGAGAGATGCAAGAGGCCGGGGATGATCTCGCGCGACTCGTGCACCGGAATGCGCGCTTCCACGAGCCACTTCGTCCACTGGTCGAGGACCAGCACGGCGAGCGAGATGAGCAGATAACGACGTTTGCCCCCCGGCATCGTGGGACTCATGCGGGTCTGCCTTCCAGGACGACGACCGCGGCGGCCACCTTCCCATCGTGGGTGATCGACAGGTGCGCGAGCGCGACCCCCAAGCTCGCCGCGCGACGCTCGGCGGCGCCGTGAAAGCGCAGGCGCGGCGCCCCGCGCTCGTCGCGCCGCACTTCGATCTGCTGGAATCCGACGCCGCCGCCCCAGCCGGTGCCCAGGGCCTTCATCGCCGCCTCCTTGGCGGCGAAGAGGCCCGCGAGGTGTGCCACCTGCGCCACGCCGGCGACGCCTTCGCGTGCCTCGCCCGGTCGCACAACGCGCCGCAGCAGGGCATCGCCGTGGCGCGCCAGCACGCCGGCGAAGCGCTCCAGGTCGACGAGATCGAGTCCCAGGCCGAGCACGCTCATCGCGCGCTCCCGCCCGCGGCCGCCGCCATCTCGCGGGCGCTCTCGGCATGCGCGAAGGCGCGGATGGCCGCCACGCCGGAAGCCCCCGCGGCGAGCGTCGCGGCGGCGTTGCCGGGCGCGACGCCCCCCACGGCGACGACCGGAAGCCCACGCCGGCACGCCGCCGCCAGCTCGTCGAGCCCCAGCGGCTCGATCTTTCCGGCCTTCGACGGGGTCGCGAAGACCGGTCCGAAGAAGACGTAGTCCGCGCCTTCCGCCCGCGCCCGATCGACCTCGGCGAGCGAGTGGACCGAGCGGCCGACGACGAACGATGGGCTCGTCGCCCCGCGCACGGCGGCAACTGGCAGGCCGTCGGCCGGAAGATGGACACCGTCGGCCTCAGCGGCCAGCGCGAGGTCGAAACGACGATGGCCGAGCAGGCGGCCGGGCGCCGGAAAGCTCGCGCGTGCGGCGTGCATCAGCTCCAGGAGATCCCGGTCGTCGAGGTCGCGCTCGCGCACCAGGAGCGTGTCCACGCCCGCGGCGCGCAGCACTCGGCACCAGCGCTCCCAGGAGAGCTCGCCGAGCCGCTGGCGATCACTGACCGCGAACAGGGAGGGACGGCGGATCATGTTCGCCACTGACCGGACGGAGCCAGAGCCGAAAATCGTGAGCGACCCAGAGCAAGTGCACGAGACCGAAGCCCGAGACCAGGCCACGCAGCCAGGGCGCGGTGATCATGGAGCGCAAGCCGAGCGCCGGGACCAGGTAGGCGACGCGCTCCCACGACGGCGTCCAGGGTGAGAGGGAGAGGAACAGTCCCGCCTCGACGCAGTAGATGACGAACAGAACCCGGTAGACCGAATCGAGGCGCACGGACGACGCATCCTAGCGCACGCCGTGCGCGCGCCCGGGCGTGTCCGCGGGGGGCCGCCCTAGTTTCCTCCCCCACGTCCCGCCGAGCGCTGGCTGCGAGCCGCCGATTTCTTCGTGCTCTCGCGGGAGGGCGGCGTGGCGGTCTTCACGCCCGAGCGGCTGCCGCCGCCCGGCTTGGCCTGGCTCGCAGTGGCGCGCTGCGGAGGTGAGGTCCGCCGGGCAGCGGCCCTCGGCGCCGCCGGAGTGGACCTGGCCGGCGGTGCCGTGGCGCGCGGGGCGCTGGGTCGCGAGCGCTGGACGGCGACGCGCGGGCCCGTGCTGGGAGCGGAGGGCCTCTGCCGCGCCACAGGCGCCGTGGCGCGCGGGGCGCTCGGTCGCGAGCGCTGGACCGCGACGCGCGGGCTCGTGCTGGGCGCAGAGGTCCTCTGTCTCGCCAGCGGCGCCGTGGCGCGCGTGCGCCCGCTCTCGCGCACGAACGTAGCGTCGCTGCGCGGGCTCCGACGCGGCGGCGGTGGCGACGAGGTCTTCTCGTCGGACTTGGCGCTCGGGCTCGGCTTGGCCTGGGCCGCAGTCGCTCGACGCGGCGGCGACGTCGGCTTGCCGGCAGCCTTCGGCGCCGCCGGGGCGGTTCGGGTCGGCGGCGCGACGGCGCGCGGCGAGCTGGGCTGCGAGGGTCGGGTGGCGGCGCTCCGACCACCACTCGGCGCCGCGAACCCCTGCCGCGTGCCGGGCTGCGGGCGCTCTCGTCTCAGAGTTGCACCGGGCTGCTCGCGCTGGCGCGGCGGCGACGAGTCGGCGCGCGAGCCGCCGCGCGGCTCCGCTCCCGCAGTGCCGGGTTCGCGGCGCAGCCCGCCGATGACGCGCTGGACGGGCTCGGGCCGGGCCGGGGCGGCGCCGCGCGCCGCTCGTGGAGCGGCCTCGCCGCGCGGGACTGCGACCGGCGCGCCCGCCTCGCGGCTCCGCCAGCCCTGCCGATCCACCGTCGCGGACGGCGGTGCGGCGCGCCGCTCGACGCCGGCGCCCGCGCGCTCGCCGCCGCGCGGCGTGCCCACCGACGGCAGGGCTGCCGTGTCGCGTCCGGAGCGGCCCCGCACCTCGGCCGACGCCGGCTCGCGGCGCGCGCCGTCGCGCGACCGCGAAGGCCGCTCGCCGGTGCGCGCGAGACCGTCGACGTTCGCGGATCCCCGCCCCGGACGCGTCGCGCGGTCGAGCGAGCGGCCGCGACCGTTGCCGATCACCGCGGCCCGGACGTCGGGCGGCAGCTCGCGCCGGCGCGCGACGAACTGGCTGACGTCGGGCAGGTCGCGCTGACCGTGCAGGTCGCGGCGGCCGCGTTGCGCCAGGGTGTCGACGAGCTCGCGCGGCCGAGCCCAGCGCTCGCGGGGCAACGCCGCCGTGTCGGTGGTGAGGACCCCGCGATCGAGGTCGCCGCCTTCGGTGCGGGCGAGGTGGAAACCACTGTGCCGCCAGCGGTCCGGAGAGCGGTCGAAAACGCGCACCGTGAGCGAGAAGTTCCAATCGGCGTAGAAACCCCAGCTGCCGCCCGACCAACCGTAGATCCCGAAGCGGAAGTCGTGGTGGCCGTACGGACGATAGTAGTCGGTGTAATAGCCGGTCGGGCACCAGCCGGTCCAGGTCGGTCCGATGTTCCAGTAAACCCAGGCCGGCGAGTAGACGTAGCCCGGACGCCACGCCCAGCCGTAGTGCGGCAGGAAGGTCCAGGTTCCGTAGTGGTAGGGCACCCAGCCCCAGGGCTCGTACGAGACCCAGGTCAGGCCGCTCGGCGTCCACGCCCAGCGGCCGTCCCAGTAAGGCCGCCAGCCGACCGACACGCGCGGGCGCCAATACCAAGAAGTGTCCACGTTGACCCAGCTCCCGTAGTTCGCGAGCGGGGCCGCCGCGTAGGCGAGCTCGGGCTCGACCCGGAGCTCGCGCGAGGAGGCCGCCTGCACGTCGCGCTCGAGGTCTTCGCCCCAGAGCTCGAGGGCGTCCTCGGGACCCGCCGCCGCGACCTCCACGCGCTGAGAGCGATCGCCGGTGGTCCACGCCGACTCGCCGCCGCGGACCACCGTGGATCCGCGATCGGTGAGCAGCTCGGCGTAGCCTTCGCGCACCACGAGCTCGAGAGAGTTGCCGTCGACCTCGACGCGGTAGATCCCCGGCTCGTGGACGTAGACCGTCGCCAGCGGGGTGCGGATCTCGGGGAGCTCGTCGCCGAGCGCGTCGTCGCCGACGGTGAGCAGGATCTCGCCGCCGTCGAGGTCGAGCCGGGTCGTGCGGTCGTCGCGGTCGGCGGAGAAGGCGACCCGTGTCAGGCGCACGGAGCTTCCGCCCGCGACGCGCAGCAGGCTGCGGTCGGCGAGCACGAGCTCGACGCGCGCGCCGCTCTCGACGGTGACCAGGTCGCCCTGCAGCAGCGGCTCGTGGAGCTCGGCGTCGACGCTCGACTCGCGGCTGTCCGAGGAGAGCACGGCGCCGCCCTCGAGCGTGCGGACGTACGAATAGCTCTCGCGCTCGTCGTCCGAGCTCTGGGCAACGAGCAAGGCGGGAACGGCGAGCGCCAGGCCCGCCGTGGCGAGCAGGGCGGCTCCGAGGGCGCGGTGCGAGATGTCGATCATGGGTGCCTCCCGTTCCTGGCTCCGGCTACCTGATAGAGCAAGTCGCGCGCCAGGCATCGGACGCCGCGCTGAGCCCAAGTTGTCCCCGCGAGGGGACTGCGGCGTCACCGTTTGCCGAGGAGCGCGCGGAGCGGCTCGTTCCCTCGACAAGGTCCGGACCCGCTGCTATCGTGAACCTGGAGATTCCGGCCGCACGATCGCCTATGTTGAAGAAACTGTTCGGCAAGCGCGACGCGGCAGGAGAGCCGTCCAAGTACACCACCGAGGACCTGATCGTCCTCGAACGCTGGGACGAGGCGATCGCGGTGCTCGAGGCTCGCGTGCAGTCGAATCCCAACGACCTCCACGCCCACCTCAAGCTGGCCGAGGTCTACACCTCCGCCGAGCGACCGCAGAAGGCGCTCGAGCGCTACCTGTTCGTCGCCGAGTCCTACACCGACGACGGCTTCTACGACAAGGCGATCGCGCTGCTTTCCAAGATCGCCCGTCTCGCACCGGGGGACTCGACGATCGCCGGGCACATCCGTAACGCACAGCAATTGAAGGACTTGGAGCATCTCCGGACGCTGGCGCTCGAGGGTCTGCGCGAGTCGCAGGAGAGGCGGCGACAGGACTCCCGCCTCTCGCTCACCGAGTCGCAGCGCCTCTGGCAGGCGCTCTCCTCGACCGAGGTGGTGCGCAAGCTGCCGGGCGAGCAGCTGCGACGGCTCTTCGCCCACTCCTGGCTGCTCGAGGCCGAGACCGGGGAGGTGCTCGCGGAGCGCGACTCCAGGCAGGAGGTGCTCTATCTCCTCGCCTCGGGCGAGGTCGAGGCGTTGCTCGACCTCGGCGATGGGCGGCCGATTCAGCTGCGCTCCTTCGGGACCGGCGACATCTTCGGCGATCGCGCCCTGCTCGAGCACCAGCCGTGGCCAGCCACTTACCGCGCCTGCGGGCCGTCGCGGCTCTTCCGACTCGATGCCGAAGGTCTCGCCGAGGCCCTGCAGGGGAACCCCGATCCGCGGCAGTTCCTGGATGCGCTGCGCTCGCGACGCCACGACCACGACGTAGCCGCGGCGGTGCGGAAGCTGGTAACTTCCTCTGCCTGATGGCGGTACGGCCGATCGTCCTCTATCCCGACCCGGTCCTCAGAGCCCGCGCGCGCGAGGTCGAGCGCTTCGGCTCCGAGCTCGAGGCGCTGGCGCGCGATCTCGCGGACACGATGTACGACGCCCCCGGCGTCGGCCTCGCCGCACCTCAAGTGGGGGTCTCCGAACGGGTTGCGGTGGTCGACGTCGCCGCCGGCGGAGCCGCGTCGGAGCTCCACGTGCTGGTGAACCCTCGCATCGTCGACTCCGAGGGCCGGGAGCTCGCCGAGGAGGGGTGTCTCTCGATTCCGGGCCTGAGCGAGAAGGTCCCACGGCCGCGCCGAGTGCGCGTCGAGGCGCGGCGGCCGGACGGGAGCTGCTTCGAGCTCGACGCCGAAGGCCTCCTGGCGCGGGCGCTCTGCCACGAGATCGATCACCTGGAGGGCATCCTGTTCTTCGAGCGGGTGACCGGGCTGCGTGGCGAGCTGGCGCGGCGCCGCCTGCGCAGGCTTCCGATCCTCGAGGGGGTGAGCGCGTGAGATTCAGATCCTGGGGCGCCGTCGTCGCGGTCGCCGTCCTGGCGGCGTGCGGCGGCGACGGCGGAGGCGGCGGCGGACCGACCCCGCCGCCGGCGAGCATCGCCTTCACCCCCACTCCCGGCGCGGCCCCGAACTCGATCGCCTTGGCGCAGGCGGCGGGCTCGACCTCGACGACGCTACGGCTCGACGTGCGCGCGGAGCAGGTCACCGGGCTCTACGGCGTGGCCTTCGATCTCGTCTATCCGTCGACCGCGCTCAGCTTCGTATCGGGGGCGGAAGGCGCCTTCCTCGGCGGCACGCAGACCAGTTTCCAGGTCCACGAGAGCTCGCCGGGCCGCCTCGTGATCGGCGTCACGCGGCTCGGCGCGGTCGCGGGCGTGGCGGGCACCGGCACCCTGCTGACGCTGCAGTTCGGCTCCCGCGGCGCCGGCACCGGGAGCTTCTTCTTCGAGCAGAACACCGCGTTCAACGCCTCGGGCGGGGCGATCGCCGGCGTGACCTGGAGGGGTGGCTCGGTCACGGTGGTGCCGTGAGCCCGCGGGCCGTCCGCTTCCACAACACCCTCGGCCGACGACTTCAGCCGTTCGAGGCGCTCGAGCCCGGGCGCGTGCGCCTCTACACCTGCGGGCCGACGGTCTACAACCACGTTCACATCGGCAATCTGCGGACCTTCCTGTTCGAGGATCTCCTCAAGCGGGCGCTCGAGCTCCTGGGCTACGAGGTCGTGCACGTCATGAACCTCACGGACGTCGACGACAAGACGATCCGCGGCGCCGCCGAGCAGGGCGTCACGCTCGACCAGTTCACGGCGCCGTTCATCGCGTCGTTCTTCTCCGATCTCGACACGCTCCGGGTCGAGCGGGCGCGCCACTACCCGCGCGCCACCCGGCACGTCGAGGAGATGCAGCGCATGATCGCCGCGCTCCTCGCGCGTGGGCACGCCTACGAGAGCGACGGATCGGTCTGGTTCCGCATCGCGACCGACGACGACTACGGCAAGCTCTCGGGCGTCCGGCTCGAGGAGGCGCGCCAAGGCGAGCGCGTCGCGCAGGACGAGTACGAGAAGGAAGACCTGCGCGATTTCGTCTTGTGGAAGGGAGCGAAGGAAGGCGAGCCGGCGTGGGACTCGCCGTGGGGGCCGGGCCGGCCGGGCTGGCACATCGAGTGCTCGGCGATGAGCGCCAAGTACCTCGGAGAGACGTTCGACATCCACTGCGGCGGCGTCGACAACATGTTCCCGCACCACGAGAACGAGATCGCGCAGAGCGAGTCGGCGACCGGCAAGCCGTTCGTGCGCTACTGGCTGCACGCCGAGCACCTGATCGTCGACGGCCAGAAGATGTCGAAGTCCCTCGGCAACCAGTACACGCTGCCGGACCTGCTCGCCAAGGGCCTCGCGCCGCGCGCCATCCGCTACGCGCTGATCTCGGTGCACTACCGCCAGAAGCTCAACTTCACCTTCGAGGGCGTGGCGGCGGCGGCGCGCTCGCTGCGCCGCGTCGACGACCTGCGCTTCCGGCTTGCGCACGCCGAGGCGCTGCCCAGCGCGACGAGCGACGTCGCTGCGCTCTGCGCCACGGCGCGCGAGCAGTTCACGGCCGCGCTCGCCGACGACCTCAACGTCTCGGCGGCGCTCGCCGCCGTCTTCGACTTCGTGCGCGGCGCCAACACCGCGGTCGATCGCGGCGTCACGGCGAAAGACAAAGATCTCATTGAGGGGTTGGTGCGAGAGCTCGACGCCGTGCTGGGGGTCCTGCGCGAGGAGGATTGGCGCGTGACGCAACGTCCCGAGGGGGTAACCGTACGAGTGCCGCCGGCGGTCGCGCACGGAACGGCGAGCGCCGGCGAAGTCACCATCTCCGACCCAGCGCAAGCCGCGGCTCTCCCTTCCATGGAAGCAGTTCAAGTCCTGATCGACGAGCGCGATGCGGCCCGCACGCGGCGCGACTTCGCCGCCGCGGACAGGATCCGCGCGGAGCTCGTGGAGCAGGGGATCGTGCTCGAGGACACGCCGCAGGGAACGCGCTGGAAGCGCTCCGGGTGAGGCGTCCGGCGGGTGGCGAGCTCTCCGGTTTCGAGCGCCTGCCGCACACGCGGGCGCAAGGACGGGCGGCGGAAGAGGCGGCGGAAGCCCACCTGCGGGCCCTCGGCTACCGCATCGTCGAGCGCAACCTGGCCTCGAAGCTCGGCGAGATCGACCTCGTGGCCCTCGACGGCGAGACGCTCTGTTTCATCGAGGTCAAGGCGCGAGCGCACGGCGAGTTCGGACCCGCCATTGCCGCGGTGGGGCCGCGCAAGCAGGCGCGGATCGCGCGCACGGCGGCGATGTTCCTGGCCAAGAACCGCTCCTCCCGCGCCTGCCGATTCGACGTCCTGGGGCTCGACCGCAAGCCCGACGGCAGCTGGGAGACGACGTTGATCCGCGACGCCTTCGAGCTGCGCTCAACTTGACGCCCGCGCGGGCGGTTCGCTATCGTTCCGCGGCCCGGGCGGGAATAGCTCAGTGGTAGAGCACAACCTTGCCAAGGTTGGGGTCGCGGGTTCAAGTCCCGTTTCCCGCTCCAGTCTTTGCTAATCTCCGAGGGTCGCTCGTCAGAGCGGCCCTCGTCGTTTTCTGGGCACGGCGACGTAGCCAAGTGGTAAGGCAAGGGTCTGCAAAACCCTCATTCGCCGGTTCGATTCCGGCCGTCGCCTCCAGACCACTCCCCCCTGCCGACCACCCCGAGGCGTCTCGCCGGGCGACCCGCCCCGGCTCAAGTCGCGCTCAATTGAGATAGCCCAGGGCGCGCAGGCGCTCGATCTCGTCGGCGTCGAGCTCGACCTCACCGCCGGCGGGCGAACGCAGGGCGTCGCGCCGTGCCTGGTCGGCGAGCAGGTGCTGGGCGAGCTCGGCGTCGAGGCGACGGACGAGGTCGGGCTGCGCCGCGGCGAGGTTCTCACGCTCGCGCGGGTCGTTCACGAGGTCGTAGAGCTGCAGCGTCCCGCGGTGCGGCTCGGCGCGGCGGATCAGCTTCCAGGGCGGCGTCACGAGGGCGGCGCCGCGCACGTCGCCGCTGTGGGGCTGCTGACTGACCAGCGGTGTCGCGCCACGCTCCGCCCGCGAGCCCAGAAAGCGCAACAGAGACCTGCCCTCCTCGCCCGCGTGGCCGTTCGTCGCGGGCGCTCCGGCCATCTCGAGCACCGTGGCGTGGAGGTCGACCAGGCTCACCGGATCGTCGACGCGGCGCGGCGTGACGCCCGCGGCGCGCGGCGGGCGAACGATCAGCGGCACGCGCAGCAGCTCGTCGTAGAACGAATTCCCGTGCTCGGCATAGCCGTGCTCCCAGAAGCCTTCGCCATGATCGGAAGTGATCACGACCCAGGTGTCGTCGAGCCGGCCGGCTCTGTCGAGGGTCGCGAGCAACTCGCCGACGACGTTGTCCGTGTACCGGATTTCGGCGTCGTAAGCGTTGCGCAGCCCGTCGCGGTTGCGCCGCCGGTACTCGTCCGCCGTGGGGCCGAAGAGCTGGTCGTATTCGGCCGGCGCGTCGTACGGCCGGTGCGGGTAGACGAGATGGAGGTAGACGAAGCAGCGCGCCTCGCCGAGCGCCCGCAGCTGACGGGCGATCTCGGCGACGATCTGCCCGCCCTCCGTGCGCCCCCAGGCCGGAACTTCGAAGCGCTGGTAGAGGCGCACGAAGGTCTCGAAGCCGCGCGCGAAGCCGAGCCCGGGCGAGATTCCCGGGTGGTCGACGAACGCCAGCGTGCGCAGGCCGGCGCCGCGCAGGCGCTCGGCGAGGGTCGAGAGGCCGGCCGGCAGAGGGGCGCGGATGGCCTCGGCGTGGAGCTGCGGCACCTGCACGGCCGTGGGATGCCGGCCGGTGAAGAGCGAGACGATGGTCGGATTGGTCCATGGAGAGACGGTGCGCGCCTGCGTGAAGACGACGCTCTCGGCGGCGAGGCGGTCGATGCGCGGGGAGGTCGGGCGCGGGTAACCGTAGGTCCCGAGGTGATCGGCGCGCAGCGTGTCGACGAGCACGAAGACGACGCTGGCCGGCGGCAGCTCCGCGAGCGGCGGCCGGCAGCCGGCGATCAGGGCGACGCCGGCGAGCGCGCCGGCAGCGGCGACGACGAGCCTGCCGCGCCTCGGCGGTCTCCCACGGGTCGGCTGCGGGACAGGCGGCGAAGTCGTAGCGTCGGGCATCGCGGGCGTGCGGAGGACGCCGCATCGTATCGAGTCCCGCCAGGCGCGTGCAGGTGACGCCGCTGAGTCGCGGAGCCGAGCCGCCGTACAATGCGTGGCGACCGGGCCGGAGTGGCGAAACGGCAGACGCGGGGGACTTAAAATCCCCTTTCCCGCAAGGGAAGTGCAGGTTCGACCCCTGCCTCCGGCACCGCACCGCGACCTACCCGCCACCTGCCCGCGGCGCTCGCGGGCTCAACTGGCGAGCAGGGCCTCCTCGCGCACCACGGTGGTCAGGCGAGGCGGGTCCAGGAGCACGCGCTTGACCGCGCAGCGGTCGACGGCGCGCACGATGGCGGCGCGGTACTTCTCCGGAAAGTCCTCGGGCAGCTCGACCTCGACGCGGATTTCCTCCAGGCGGCCGGTCTCCGGGTCGCGGTGCGGCTCGAGCGCCAGCGCGAGGCCCTCCGTCGGCAGTTCGCGCTGGCGGCAGAACTGCTGGGCGTAGTAGCCGGCGCAGGTCGCCATCGAGGCCAGGAAGAGGTCGAAAGGGGAAGGGGCGGTGTCGGTGCCGCCCACCGTGGCCGGTTGATCCGTGGAGACGCGGAAACCGCGCACTGCGGCGTCCACGCGCAGGCCGCCGGGAAAGCTGGTCTCGATTCGCACAGGCCCCTCCCGCGGGGCTGCGAGCGTCGTGCGGCGCCCCGCTGGAGAGAGTCTAGGGAGGCGGCGCGCGCCGCCCCACACCCGCCCGGGTGGGCCTCAGGCCTCGCCCGGATCGACGATGCGGTTGCGCAGCGCGAACGCCACCGCTTGCGCGCGATTGTGCAGGTGCAGCTTGTCGAGGATGTTGCGCACGTGGAACTTCACCGTGTTCTCGCTCACGCCGAGACGCTCGGCGAGTTTGCGGTTGGAGGTGATGCCCTCGACCAGGCAGCGCAGCACGTCCATCTCGCGCTCGGTGAGCGCGTCGGGCGAGTCCTTGAGCTGACCGGGCTTCGCGAACTCGCGCAGCAGCTTGCGCGCCAGCGCCGGCGTGAGGGCCGGCTCGCCGCGCCCGACCGCCTCGAGGAGGCTGAAGAACTCGTCGGCGTCGAGGTTCTTGAGGATGTAGCCCTGGGCGCCCGACTTGATGGCGTCGAAGAGGCTGCGGTCGTCCTCCGAGGCGGTCACCGCCACGACTTTCACTTCGGGCTGCTCGGCGACCAGGATCTTGATCGCGGAGAGCCCGTCGAGCACCGGCATGGCGAGGTCCATGAGCACCAAGTCGGGGCGCTTCTCGCGAGCGCGCAGGACGGCTTCGCGGCCGTTGGCCGCCTCTCCGACGACCTGGTGGCCGCGGGCTTCGAGCAGGGTGCGAAGGCTCTCTCGAAACAGCGAATGGTCGTCGGCGATGACGATCTTCATGCGGTCCTCCGAGCTGCGAGTTGGGCTCCCCGGCCGACCGGCACGCGCAGACGCACCGCGGTGCCGCCGCCGGGAGAGGTTTGGATCTCGATCGAGCCATCCACGGACTGCGCACGCTCGCGCATGGTGAGCAGCCCGAAGCGCGGCCGCCCGTCGTGCGCGGGACGCTGACTGTCGAAGCCGCGGCCGTCGTCGACCACCTCGAGCGTGGCGAGGCCGCTTTCGAGGAACCAGTGCAGGCGAACCGCAGCGGCGCCGGAGTGCTTGCGCACGTTGGCGAGCGCCTCCTGCGCGATGCGGAGCACCTGGACTTCGCTCTCCGGCAGGAGCCGGATCTGCTCGTCCAGCGTGCCCTCGACCCTGATGCCCGTCTGGTCCTGCCAGTCGTCGAGGTACTCGCGCAAGGTGCCCGAGATTCCCGAGGTCGAGGCGGTCGCGCGCAGGGCGAGGATGCCCTCACGCACCTCGGCGTGCACGCCGCGCGCGTCCGCGGCCAGCCGGTCGAGGAGGGCGATCGCTTCGGAGAGGCGCTCGCCGCGCAGGTGCTCGCGGATCGCCTGCGCACGCGCGTTGACCGAGGCCAGGATCTGGGCGACCCCGTCGTGCATCTCGCGCGCCAGCCGGAGCCGCTCCTCCTCGATCGCCACGGCGCGCAGGCGCTCGTGCGCGTGGACGGCGTCGATGGCGTTCGCGGCCTGGGTGGCGAAGCGCACCAGGGAGTCCTCGTCGGCCTGGTCGAACGGCTCTCCGGAGTGCTTGTCGGCGAGGTAGAGATTGCCGAGGAAGGGCGAGCGCGAGGAGATCGGAACCGCGAGCAGCGACCCCATGGGCGGGTGGCCGGGGGGAAATCCCGCCGCCCGCGGGTCGGTCCCCAGCGCGGCGAGACGCAGGTGCTGGCCATGCCGCAGCACGACGCCGAGCAGGCCCTTCCCGGACGGCGCCGGGCCGATGCGCTGTCGCGCCTCCTCCGAGATGCCCGAGGTGACGAAGGCCTCGATCTTGCCCTCGCGATCGATCACCGAGAGGGCCCCGTAGCGCGCGCCGACGAGCTCTCGCGCGCCGTCGACGATCTTCTGCAGGAGCGCCTGGAGTCCGAGCTCGCCGCCGAGGTCGAGCGCCGCGTGGTGGAGGGCGAAGAGCTCGGCGTTCTGGCGCTCGAGGATTTCCTCCTGGCGCTGCAGGAAGGCGAAGAGCAGGCCGAGCAGGAAGATGCCGCCGGTGAGCACGAAGCCGTCGAGCAGCAGCCGGCCGCTGGTGTCGAGCTGGGTCGGGTAGAGGGCCGTGCGGACGGCGTCGAGGGCCAGCACGAACAACACCAGCCCCAGGAACGCGTACCACTTGAGACGCGCCGTCCACATCGTTCGCCCCCGAGGGGCGATGCTAACACTCCCCTTGACCGGCTTCGGAGCTCAGAGGCGGCGCGTCGAGACGCCGAACAGCACGTACAGCGGGCACCACCCGGCGAGCCCGGTGACGATGGGCACCCAGGCGAAGAGGAAGAGCGCCAGCGCGGCGTGTCCGCCGACCCCGCCCGCGAGTGCCGCCGCGATGCACGCGATCCCGAGCGCGAGTCGCAGCGCGCGGTCGGTTCGGCTGAGGTTCGCTCTGAGATTGCCCAAGGTCGCCTCCTCGCGCGGCTTCGAGTCGCACGGAGGCTAGTGCCGGCCGCGGCGGCCGGCAACGCGCCGGGGAGGTGGTGCGCACTGGGCGCCGGGCGGGCGGCCTTCCCGCGCCGGCGGGTGGGCGAGGTGTCGTATTCTGGGGCCCCCGATGCTGGACCTTCTCGCCACCCCGCAAGCGATGCCGCAGAGCGAGGAGTCGGAGCGCGCCGTGCTGGCCGCGATCCTGCTCGATCCGCGGCTGCTGCCCTCGGTTTCGGGCCGCCTCTCGGCGGAGGACTTCTTCGGCGACCGCCACCGCGCGATCTACGGCGCGATGCTCGAGCTCCAGGAGGACGGCACCGTCATCGACCTGCGCACGCTCCAGGCGCGGCTCGAGCAGAAGCTGCGCATGGACGCGGCGGGAGGTCTTTCCTACCTCGCCGGACTCGACGTCGATCTGCCCGACCTGGGCCGCTTCGAGACCTACGTCGAGATCGTGAAGGAACGCTCCGTTCGGCGGCGGCTGATCGACGTCTGCCGCGAAGTGACGCGTGACTGCCTCGACGGCGGCGTCGACGCGCCGACCGCCCTGGCTCGGGCCGAGCAGGCGGTGATGGAGCTCGGCGAGGAGGCGGTGCGGCGCGGCTTCGTGCCGCTGTCCAAGGTCCTCGACGAGACCCTGGAGATGCTCGAGGAGCAGTCGGGAAAAGGATTGCTCGGCATCGACACGGGATTCACCGACCTCAACGACAAGACCCACGGTCTGGGCGCCGGATCGCTGGTCATCGTCGCCGGTCGCCCCGGAATGGGCAAGACGACTCTGGCGATGAATATCGCGCAGTACGTGACGGTGGCGTTGCGTCAGACCGTCGGCGTCTTCTCGCTGGAGATGGGGCGCCAAGAGCTGTCGCTCCGCCTGCTCTCGGCGGTGTCCGAGATCCCGCTCTCCAAGCTGCGCTCGAGCCACCTCTCCCAGAGCGAGTCGCTGCGCGTGCTCGAGGCGATGAAGAGCATCGGCCGGGCGCCGCTCTTCATCGACGACTCCGCCTCGCCCTCGCTGCTCGAGATCGGATCCAAGGCGAGGCGGCTGAAAGCGGAGAAGGGCCTGGCGCTGCTCGTCGTCGACTATCTCCAGTTGATGCAGGCCAGCGGGAGGTACGAGAACCGCAACCTCGAGATCTCGGCCATGACGCGCTCGTTGAAGCAGCTCGCGAAAGAGCTCGAGATCCCGGTGTTGCTCGTCTCGCAGCTCTCGCGCATGCCCGAGCGTCGCGGCGGCGACCATCGGCCGCAGCTCGCCGACTTGCGCGAGTCGGGAGCGATCGAGCAGGACGCCGACCTGGTGCTGTTCGTCTATCGCGACTGGGTTTACGACCGCGAGCAGGACGAACGCGAAGCCGAGCTGATCATCGCCAAGAATCGCCACGGCTCGATCGGCTCCGTGCCGCTCGTCTTCTTCGGCGAGACCACCCGGTTCCTGAGCCGCGCCAAGCCCGGTCAAGAGGCGCCGTTTGAGTGAGGCAAGCGCGCCGGGGAGTCGGCAGTCGGGACGCGCGCACCTCGAGATCGAGCTCGACGCGCTCGAGCGCAACTTCGCCGCCGTGGCGGCGGAGGTGTCGCCCGCCGGCGTGATGCCGGTGCTCAAGGCCGACGCCTACGGCCACGGTGCCGTGGTGGTGGCGCGCACGCTGGAGCCGCTGGGAACGAGGGGATTCCTCGTCGCCCGTCCGGAAGAGGGCGTCGAGCTGCGGCGCGCCGGAGTCGGAGCGCCGATCCTGATCGGCTCTCCGCCGTCGGCGGATCTCCTCGACCTCTACGCCGAACACGCCCTGCAAGTCGTCATCACCGGACTCGAGCAGTTCGACTTCCTCGAGTCGTACGCGGCGGCGACGGGCTGGCGGCCGGCGGTGCACCTCAAGCTCGACACCGGCATGCACCGGCTGGGCGTCTCCGCCGCCGAGCTTCCGGCCGCGCTCGAGCGCCTGCGCGCCTCCGCGGCGCTCTCCTGGGTCGGCCTCATGTCGCACCTCGGGGACGCGGAACGGCGCGGCGGCGGACGCAACGCCGCGCAGCTCGCGGCGTTCGCGGCGGCGGTCGAGCGTCTCACCGCCCACGAGCGGGAGAGCGTGACGATCCACCTCGCCAACAGTGCCGGCGCCCTGGGGCTCCCCGCCAGCCGCTGGGACGTCGTGAGGCCGGGGCTGGCGCTGTTCGGCGGCGAGGTCCCGGGCAGCACGCTCGAGCTCGCGCCGGTGCTGTCGATTCATGCGCGCGTCCGTCAGGTGCAGGGCGTGGGCGCGGGCGAAGCGGTGGGCTACGGTGGGCTGTGGACCGCGCCGCGCGCCAGCCGCATCGGGGTGGTGGGCATCGGCTACGCCGACGGCTATCCGTGGCGCGCCGGCGGCGCAGCACGGGCTCTCGTGGCCGGTCGGCGGGTGCCGGTGGTCGGTGCCGTGAGCATGGACCTGCTGGCGCTCGACCTGACCGGCGGCGGCGAGGTCGGCGACGCCGTGGTGCTGCTCGGACGGCAGGGCGGCGAGGAGATCCGGCTCGCCGAGCTCGCCGCCTGGGCGGGAACGATTCCTTACGAGATCCTCTGCCACCAGCGCTTGCGTTTGCCGCGCGTTCACCTGCGCGGCGGCCGTCCGGTCGACGCGCGACGGGACGCGACCGCGGTGGAGTCGACGCGGTGAGACCGGCGTTCCTCGAGCCCTTCCTGCTCGAAGTGGGGAGGTTCTTCCAGATCCTCGGTCGCGTACTGGCATGGACGCCGCGACCTCCCTACGACTGGCGCGAGCTGCTGCGCCAGATGCTGCGCGTGGGCGTGGATTCGGTGCCGGTGGTGCTGCTCACCTCGCTCTTCACCGGCATGGTGATGGCGCTGCAAACCTTCTCGACGCTCAAACGCGTGAACGCCGAGGGCTTCGTCGGCACGCTCGTGGCGCTGTCGATGGTGCGCGAGCTCTCACCCGTGATCTCGTCGCTGCTGATCGCCGGCCGCTGCGGCTCGGCGATGGGAGCGGAGCTCGGCACGATGCGCGTCACCGAGCAGATCGACGCGCTCGAAGTCCTGGCGACCGACCCGGTGCATTACCTGGTGGTGCCGCGGGTCTGGGCGACGGTCGTCACGCTGCCGATGCTGATCGTGCTGGCGGACGTGATCGGCATCGTCGGGGGCTACCTGATCTCGGTGCTCTACTTCGGCGCCAATCCCGTCACCTACATGGAGAACACCTTCCGCTTCATGGACGCCGACGACGTGACTTCGGGCCTGATCAAGGCCGCGGTTTTCGGCCTCATCGTGGCGGTGGTGGGCTGCCAGAAGGGCTACTTCACGCGCGGCGGCGCCGAGGGAGTGGGCCGCTCCACGACCCGGGCAGTGGTCCTCGCCTCGATCGCCATCCTGATCTCCGACTTCTTCCTCACCAAGATCCTCTATTGATGGCGCTCGCCGCGACGCCGCCGGTCAAGATCCGCCTGCGGGGGGTCTCGAAGTCCTTCTCGGGCAAGGTCGTGCTCGACGCGCTCGACCTCGACGTCTTCGAGGGCGAATCGGTGGTGGTGCTCGGCGGCTCCGGCACCGGCAAGAGTGTGCTGCTCAAGCACATGATCGGCCTCATCCGGCCCGACGCGGGAACGATCGAGGTCGACGGGGTCGAGCTCGGGTCGCTCTCCAACCTCGAATTGACGGGCTTTCGCCGCCGCTTCGGCATGGCCTTCCAGGAAGGCGCCCTCTTCGATTCGATGACGGTGTGGGACAACGTCGCGTTCCCGCTACGGCGCGCGAAGTGGGACCGGGCGCGCGTCGCGGAGCGCGTTTCCGCTTGCCTCGAGATGGTGCACCTCGAGGGGGCGGAGCACAAGATGCCCTCCGAGCTCTCGGGCGGAATGCGGCGACGCGTCGGTTTCGCGCGCGCGATCGCGCTCGAGCCCAAGATCCTGCTCTTCGACGAGCCCAACACGGGCCTCGACCCGGTGATCAAGGCGGTGATCGACGAGCTCATCGTCGAGCTGCAGGAGAAGATGAATTCGACCGCGGTGACGATCACCCACGACCTCAACAGCGCCTACCGGATCGCCGATCGCATGGCGCTCCTGTTTCGGGGGAAGATCGTCGCCTACGCGCCTCCCGAGGAGTTCCGGGAGCTCGACGACGCGCGCGTGCAACAGTTTCTGCGCGGCCTGCCGAGCGGGCCGCTGAGCGACTGACCGAGCGGAGGAGTGATGGAAACCTCGCAGACCCTGAAGGTCGGGCTCTTCATGACCGTCGCCCTGGCGCTCCTGGCGTGGCTCATCCTCCGCATCGAGGACTGGAATCCGTTCTCCGACCAGGGCAGGCGGATCGACGCGGTGTTCGAGTCGGTGGTCGGGCTCGACGACAAGGCGGCGGTGCGCGTCGCCGGGGTGCGCGTGGGCCGCGTCGACGGAATCCGGCTCGAAGGGCGGCGAGCGCGGGTCACGCTGCTGCTCGACACGGACCTGGTTCTGACCGCAGGGGCAGAGGCCGCGATCGCGAATCAGGGCTTGCTGGGCGACAAGTTCGTGGAGCTCTTCCCCGGTCCGGAGGGCGCGCCGCCGCTGGCCGACGGCACCGTGCTGCCGGGAAAGACGCCGATCTCGTTCGATCAGGCGATGGCGAAGCTGGAGGACATCGGCGACTCGGTGAAGAACGCGTTCGGCGGGCTGTCCACGGGCGAGGGCGGCGGTCTCGGCGACCTCGTCGCCAGCCTCCAGGCCACCGCCGACGAGCTGCGCGCGGTGATCGCGGAGAATCGCGAGAGCTTCGGCGGCACGATGCGCAACTTCGAGCGCTTCAGCTCGACTCTCGCCGACGAGTTGCCGCGCCTGACCGCACAGCTCGATCGCGTCCTGGGGCAGGTCGACGCCGTGATCACGGAGAACCGCGAGAACCTGCAAGGCAGCCTAGGCAATCTCCGACAGCTGACGTCGAGCGTGCAGCGCTCGGTGGACAACCTGAACACGATCACCGACCGTCTGGCGCGCGGGGAGGGCACGATCGGCAAGCTGCTGGCCAGTGACGAGGCGCACAGCGAGCTGGTGAGCGCGCTGGAGAGCGTCGAGAAGGGGGTCACGACCCTGGGCGACACCCTCGGGCGCGTGCAGAAGCTCAAGCTCGATCTGGGGATGGAGGGCTTCTACCTGGCCGACCAGGAGGACTGGCGGAGCGCGGTGCGGCTCGACGTCCTGCCGCGGGGCGCGGAGAGCCCGCGCTTCTACCGTGTCGAGCTGGTCGGAGATCCGCGTGGGCGGCTGACGGAGAAGACCGACGAGGTCACGGTGACACTGCCCGACGGCACCACCGAGACCACGACCACGACCCGGCTCTCGCGCGACCTGCGCCGCACCAACTACTCGGCGCTCTTCGGCTTCCCGTTCGACGAGCGGCGGGGCAGGCTGTGGGCCGGGTTGATCGAGAACACCGGCGGCGTGCAGGTCGACTACGGCGTCGTCCCCGACCGACTCTGGCTCTCGCTCGAGGCCTACGACTTCTCGCGGGAGCTCGAGCTCGATCCCCACCTGCGCCTGACCGCGCAGTGGTTCCCGTGGCGAAGCCTCTACCTCAAGGCCGGTTACGACGATCCGCTGGTCGACGAGCTGCGATCGCCGTTCGTGGGCCTCGGCTTGCGCTGGTCGGACGACGACCTCAAGTACCTGCTCGGCTCGGTGCCGAATTTCTGAGCGGTGGCCGCCTCGCGCACGCTCTACGTCTGCCAGGCCTGCGGGCACCGGACGAGCGGCTGGTTGGGCCGCTGTCCCG
>Ga0209640_10001612_pt1 | contig 19284 bp, 14 predicted proteins | sample RifCSP10_1_FD_184018 | JGI IMG/M metagenome (GOLD analysis project Ga0209640, IMG submission 184018) | Soil microbial communities from Rifle, Colorado - Rifle CSP2_sed 10_1 (SPAdes) (version 2) | ecosystem: Environmental > Terrestrial > Deep subsurface > Rock core/Sediment | place: Rifle...
AATGGAACGACCATTCCGCATTCCCTTCCATAGAGCGCAGCGCCTAGCCCTGCACTCTGAAAATCGCACACTCCACCGCGTCCAACTGCGAATTCTAGGATCATCTATTGACCTTCTTGGGGGTGGAAACAACTTCCTCGCTCGCCTTGCTTTCAGCCAACGGCAAACTTAGCAAAAACGTGCTGCCTTCGCCAATCCGGCTGGATACTTCGATTCGCCCTCCCAGGGCTTTGACAAACTCGCAAGCTTCATACACACCTATCCCCATGCCCGCGTTACCCTTGGTGGTTTCAAATGGCTTGAACAGCCGATCCCGGATAAACTCCTCACTCATACCGCAGCCGTTGTCCTCAATCGCTATTTTTATATGACCACGGTTTACCCGACCCTGATTTACCAACCCCGGATTTGCCTGACCCTGCCCAGCAGGTTGTTCAGTATAAACGCGTAATTTCACAAAGCCGTCACGGGCCGTTGCTTCTTGCGCATTTTGTACCAGATGTTCAATGATCGCGGCCAAGCGGTCTTTATCCGCCAAAACCTGCGCGGAATCGTCCATCTGGGTGATTACGGGCCGCGGTTCGGCAAGCGACCGGTTTTTCACAACCTGGCGAACAATATCCGGCAATTTAAGGCGGGTAATGTTTTGGGCGGCGGAATGCTGGATCCGTAACTGCGCGAGCAGCCGATTCATTTTCTGGGTCGCATGGGAGATGGTCGATAACGCATCATCGATAAACAGCGGATTGGCCTTGTGTTGATCCGCATTCTTCAAGATTAACGACAGTTGCGCCACGATATTTTTTAAGTCGTGCACCACAAAAGCGGATAGCCGGTTAAACGCCTCAAATTGCCGCGCCGAGGCCAGGGCCAGACTCACCTCCAGTAACGCCAGGTAACCCGCCACTTGCCGCCCCGCCGTGCGCAACAGGTCACGAATCTCCCAATCCAGATTATCTTTTGCCCTGGCGTGCGTTAACACCGTAAACCCCAACAAGCGGGATTGATGCATGAGGGGCACAATCAGCCAGGCTTCGGATAATTCCCGCAACCATTGCGGCACGCGTAATTCACGGTAGGCGCTGCTATCGTTCGCGTATTCATCCAGATCAATAATCCATTGGCTGCTGGCCAGGAACCGGATCATGCTATCGTTGCCGGCGATCGGCTGCGCCTTACTTGCCGGCAGGTTCCAATTGAGGACCAGCTCATAATCCTGCATATCCCGTTGCAGCCACAACAGTCCTGCCGGACTTTCCACAATATCCGCGATGGCCCGTAATGCATTGCTCTGCAGCTCATGCGGTTCTGCCTGTCCGGATAGTAATTCAGTGATCTTTAACCATTCCTCACGGTAATCATAACGATAGTGATAAAAGTGCTTGGCCAGAAATACCCGGATTGACGCGCGAATGGCTCCGGAAAACAACAAGGCCAGCAGCACGACCGCGGCGCCAAACAGGAATACCGCCTGCATCACGCCGCCCCAACTGCCGCCGTATACCTTGATGTAATAACCGCCCATACCCATCGCCAGCAGGTAAAAACCTCCGGCTAACAATGCGGTGGTATGAAAGGCGAATTTATGCGATACGAATAAATGCAGCGTCAGTTTTTGATAGCGGGACGCGGAAATGGCAATCAAGGGCACCGTGAACGCATTGACCATACCACGCGCATCCCAGATATCCGGGTCAATGCTTCTAAACAACAGGGCGTCGCCGTATAAATAAAATTCGTAGGCGAACATACCACCCAGGCCAAAACACAGATATTTAATCGCCCAGCGCTGATCCGGGTCGATTTGGCGCATGAGTTGTTCTACCAGGAACAAACCCAATGCCGCAAACAACAAATGGCTAATGGCGCGGTACTCATAGCCCCGGTCGCTGATAAAAAATCCCATGTCCAGCGTGAAATAAATGATTAAAACCACCAGGCCCGCGATCAATAGATAGATGAACGCCGACAACTTCTTCAGCATCCCGTATGCCCGGGTATTTTTTGCCGCGGCCAGCAGCAACACATACAAAAAAATCGTCCACGCGATATTGCGCAAGGATTCCAGCGCTTCCAGCGTCAGCGACTCAAAATATGCCCCAGCCGCCAGATACGCGGCCGCGCCCGCCCAGCAACTACTCAGCAACAGGGCGGCAAACAGCACCAGCACCTGACCACCTTGTTTGAGCTGGCTGGCCACGACGCCCGCAAACGCAAAAAATGCCAGGGCGGCTAAGGTATAGCTGATAATTCCAAAGTATTCCATTCAGATGCTGTCCAGCCCGTCACTGGTTTACGCGCGCGTGAATTAACGCCCGCTTTTACCCCACAACACTTCATGGGCCGTTTGCAGAATCACCACAAAGTCCAAAAACAGGGTATAGTTCTTGATGTAGTACAAGTCATATTGTAGTTTTTCGAGAGAATCTTTTTCGGATGCGCCATAGGGATAACATACCTGCGCCCAGCCGGTGATACCCGGTTTTACCCGGTGCCGTTCGGCGTAATAGGGAATCTGGTCAGTCAGCTTGGTGACAAACTCCGGGCGCTCGGGACGCGGACCCACGAAACTCATATCCCCTTTCAACACATTAAAGATTTGCGGTAACTCATCCAGCCGCACTTTGCGGATAAACTCGCCGACATGGGTTAGGCGGGGATCATTTTTCTGCGCCCATTGCGCGCCGTTTTTTTCCGCATCCACCCGCATGCTGCGGAATTTATACACGTTAAACAATTTCCAATGCCTGCCAACCCGCACCTGCCGGTACAGAATCGGCCCGCGAAAACCTTCTTCCAGTTTGATCGCCAGTGCTGTCAGCACCATGGCCGGCCATACGACAAAGAGTAATAATAAGCTCACCAGGATATCAAACAGGCGCTTCTCAATACTAAACCACAGGCTCTGGTTGAATCCGTCGGAAAAGATTAACCAGCTGGGATTTAACGCATCCAGTTTTATCTTGCCGACCTCGCGTTCGTAAAATCCCAATAGATCAATCACGTCCACGCCGCTAAGCTTGCAATCGAGCAATTCGTGCACCGGAAAACTCTTGCGCCGGCGGTCACCCACCGCAATAACGATTTCATCGACCTGCAGACGTTTTACCAAGGTGAGCAAGGGCACATCCGGACGTAGTATCAGGTTTTCCTCCACCACGTCGTGCTCACCGCGCACATGCACATAGCCAACTACCAGAAATCCACGCCGGTCCGTACGCCGGCGCAATTGTTGACTGATTTGTTGCGCCTGCTGCCCGGCGCCCAGCACCAGCACGCGGCGTTTCAAAGTATCCTGGTCGATGGTCCGAATAAAAATATAGCGAATCACCAGCAGCAGGACAAAGGCGACCAGTACAGAAATGGCCGTCGCGCCCCGGCCAACGAACATCACGGGCGCCAGATAATACAAAACGCTGATCGCCATACCGCCGAGTACAATGGCGGCCGCCAAACGCAACACCATGCCCGCGGTGCCATGACGAAAACGCCGCTGATACAGGCCCATGGCGGCGAGCGCCAGGAAGAATACCAGGGCAAACGTAACTGCAATGGGCCAAATTGTGCCGCCACTCGGCACGGCTACCGGGTCGCCCAGAAAGCGCAGTGCAATGCCGGCGTAGATCGCGAAAATCAGCACCAGGAATTCCACGGCGGCCAGGATGAAAAACGATGAGGGTATATATTGCTTAAATATGCGAAACACGATGAGTCAACCTGGAATTGCTGTTATTTTAGGCGCTTGTTGGGATTCTGACGGGTCATTCCGCCGTACCGGTTATCCAACACGCAATAATAAGGGTTTTTCGTGAACAAAAACAGGGCATTAATGCACAATTAATCCAATATCGGCCCGGCATGGCCGAAAGTGAATCCATCAACGCCGTTAAATTTTCAATTCCCGCCCCGGCTGCCCGATAATAATGTCAATCCTATCGCAGGTGAATTTGTTACATGACTATTCACGGCAGCTTTGCTATGGTTCACCCTGCAAAAAGCAACCGCAATAAGAAGTGAGTATCGAGCATGAAAGTGACAATTTATGGCTCCGGTTATGTGGGCCTGGTGACCGGCACCTGCCTCGCTGAAGTCGGCAACGACGTCCTGTGCGTGGACATTGATAAACACAAAACCGAGCGCCTCAATCAAGGTGATATTCCCATCTACGAACCCGGCCTGAAACCCATGGTCGCGAAAAACCACCAATCCGGACGCCTGCGGTTTACCACCGATGCCGCCGAAGGTGTCGCCCATGGACTGTTCCAGATGATCGCCGTGGGCACTCCGCCCGACGAAGATGGTTCCGCTGATTTACAGTACGTCCTGGCGGTCGCTCGCAGCATCGGCCAGCATATGAATGAATACCGCGTGGTAATTAACAAATCCACCGTGCCCGTGGGCACCGCCGACAAGGTTCGCGCCGCGATTCATAACGAACTAAAAGCGCGGCAAAACGCGATGGAATTTGATGTGGTATCCAATCCTGAATTTCTCAAAGAAGGCGCGGCCATCGACGACTTTATGAAACCGGACCGCATCGTGATCGGCACCGACAACCCGCGCACCACGGAATTAATGCGCGCGCTGTACGCGCCGTTTAACCGCAGCCGTGATCGCATGGTTGCCATGGACATCCGTTCCGCGGAATTGACCAAATACGCCTCCAACGCCATGCTGGCCACCAAAATCAGTTTCATGAATGAGCTGGCGAACCTGGCGGAGCGGCTGGGCGCCGATATTGAACAGGTGCGCATCGGCATGGGATCCGATCACCGCATCGGCTATCATTTTATTTATCCCGGTTGCGGTTATGGCGGATCGTGCTTTCCCAAGGACGTGCAGGCGCTGGAACGCACCGCCCGGGAAGTGGACTACCCGGCGGAACTGTTAAGCGCCGTGGAAAACGTCAATAATCGCCAGAAACATGTGTTGTTCAACAAAATCTCCCGGCACTATAACGGCAAGCTGAAAGGCAAGACCTTTGCGCTCTGGGGCTTGTCTTTCAAACCCAATACGGATGACATGCGCGAAGCGCCCAGCCGGGTGCTGATGGAAGCGCTGTGGCGGGAAGGCGCCAGCGTACGCGCCTTCGATCCGGAAGCCATGGAGGAAACCCGGCGTATTTATGGCGAGCGTAACGGCCTGGTTTTTTGCCAATCACCCGGCGATGCGCTGCAAGGTTGTGACGCCCTGGTCACCTGCACCGAGTGGAGCATGTTTCGCAGTCCTGATTTCACTAAAATCAAAGCCGCTTTACATCAACCGGTCATCTTTGACGGGCGTAATATGTATGACCCGAAGCAGCTCGCGGCGGAAGGATTCACCTATTACGGCATCGGGCGTGGCGGTGCCAATTTCAAGTAACTAACCATTTTTCAATGAACGCAGAATAGGTACTGTATGTTTGACTTAGCAAAAACCAGAATAGGCATTATTGGCCTGGGTTATGTGGGATTACCGTTGGCCGTCGAATTCGGTAAACACTACGAGACGATCGGCTTGGACATTAATCCCCGCCGCGTTGACGAATTAAAAAAAGGTATCGACAACACGCTGGAAGTCAGCGCGGAAGAATTAAAACAGGCAAGCAAAATCCGCTATACCACAAATACCGAAGATCTTAAGGATTGCAACGTCTATATCGTAACCGTGCCCACCCCCATCGATGAATATAAGCGCCCCGACCTGTCGCCGCTGGAAAGCGCCAGCAATACCGTGGGCAAGCTGATTGGCAAAAACGACATCGTCATCTACGAATCCACGGTGTATCCCGGCGCCACCGAAGAAGTGTGCGTGCCGATCATCGAAAAAGTGTCGGGTCTGAAATACAACCGGGACTTTTTTGCCGGTTACAGTCCGGAGCGTGTTAATCCCGGCGACAAGCAACACCGCGTGACAAGTATTTTAAAAGTCACCTCCGGCTCCACGCCGGATGTGGCGGATTACGTCGATGCGCTCTATAAAAGTATTATCAAAGCCGGGACCCACAAAGCCAGCAGTATTCGCGTGGCTGAAGCGGCCAAGGTTATCGAAAATACTCAACGCGATGTCAATATCGCGTTGATCAATGAACTGTCATTGATTTTTCATCGCCTGGGCATCGATACCCTGGAAGTACTGGAAGCCGCGGGCACCAAGTGGAATTTTCTGCCGTTTCGCCCGGGCCTGGTCGGCGGGCATTGCATTGGTGTTGACCCGTATTATCTGACGCATAAGGCGCAGGAAATCGGATACCACCCGGAGATCATTCTGGCGGGACGCCGTATCAACGACCACATGGGCGCGCATGTGGTGGAACGCGTGGTAAAAACCATGACCCAACGCCGCATTCATGTGGCGGGCGCCAACGTGCTGATCCTGGGCCTCACCTTCAAGGAAAACTGTCCCGACCTGCGCAATACCCGCGTGGTCGACATCATTCAAGAATTGAAAGACTATAACGCCAACGTGGATGTGTATGATCCCTGGGTTAACGCCGAAGAAGCGCAGCATGAATATGGCATTACGCCCATCCAAGAACTGAAACAAAGCCATTACGATGCGATTATTATCGCGGTCAATCACCGGCAGTTTTTGGAGATGGGCGCCGCTAAAATTCGCAAGCTCGGCAACGGCAATGTGGTGGTATTTGATGTAAAGGGCATGTTGCCCCGCGACCAGGTTGACGACCGTTTGTAAGCGCGCAGCGAATCGCGCCGCAAAAATTCACCGGAGTATTGAACACGAATGAAAGTACTGATCACAGGCACCGCCGGATTTATCGGCAATAAACTCACCCAGCGCTTACTGGCGCGCGGCGATGCGGTTATCGGCATTGACAACGTCAATGATTATTACGATCCATCATTGAAAGAAGCCCGGCTGGCATTGGTGAAAAACAAACCCGGCTTCACCGAGGTGCGCATCAGCATTGAAGACCGGCCTGCGATGGAAGAAACCTTCCGCAAACACAAACCCCATCGCGTCATTAATCTCGCCGCGCAAGCGGGTGTGCGTTACTCGCTGGAAAATCCCCATGCTTACATCGATAGCAACATCGTGGGGTTCACTAACATTCTCGAAGGTTGCCGCCATCACGGCGTCGAGCACCTGGTCTATGCGTCCAGCAGTTCGGTCTACGGTTCCAACACCAATATGCCGTTTTCCGTACACCATAATGTGGATCATCCGGTCAGCCTGTACGCGGCCAGCAAAAAAGCCAATGAGTTAATGGCGCACACTTATAGTCACTTGTACCGCCTGCCGACCACCGGACTGCGGTTTTTCACCGTGTATGGACCCTGGGGCCGGCCCGACATGGCCTTGTTCCTGTTCACCAAGAACATCCTGGCGGGAAAACCCATCGACGTGTTTAACTACGGCAATCACAAGCGCGACTTCACGTATATTGATGACATCGTCGAAGGCGTGATCCGCACTTTGGACAATATCGCCCAGCCCAATCCCGACTGGAATAGCGACGACCCGGATTCCGCCACCAGCAAGGCGCCTTACCGCCTCTATAACATCGGCAACAACCAGCCGGTTGAGCTGATGCACTATATCAAGGTGCTGCAGGACTGTCTGGGTAAAAAAGCGCAATTGAATTTGTTGCCGCTGCAACTGGGCGACGTGCCCGACACCTACGCGGACGTCAGCGACCTGGTCAAGGATGTGGGCTATAAACCCAATACCTCGGTTGAAGACGGCATCGCCCGTTTCGTGGAATGGTACCGGGATTTCTATCGCGTTAAGTGAACTCCCGCGTACACGGTTAGCACCTGTATTCTCTTCCCTAAACGTCTACATTAGCGCGCAAAAATCTCGAACGAGACATCACGGGCCGCCACTATTAATTTACACGCATTGCACTACTTTGAGACCGCTGGGTAAGATCACTGGGAAATTCATTGAATAACCGCATACGCCTATTCCTTGTTGTCACCGCATTACTGTTAACTTCCAGCGCGGTCTTCGCGGCGGAGGAAGGATTCTTTGCCGTAAGCCTGACCTCGCACTTCGTTGGCTATGCGTCCATTGCTATTTTCATTGTCGCCTACCTGCTGGTAATGGCCGAAGAATTCACTCACTTGCGCAAATCCAAACCCGTCATCCTTGCCGCCGGCGTCATCTGGGCCATGATTGGCGCCGTGTATGCCGGTATGGGCGATTTCCATACCGCGGAAAAGGCGGTACGTCATAACATCCTGGAGTTCGCCGAGCTGATGCTGTTCCTGCTGGTGGCGATGACTTATATCAACGTGCTCCAGGAACGCCGCGTATTTGACGCCTTAAGGGCCTGGTTGATATCGCGCAACTTCAGCTACCGGAAACTATTCTGGTTAACCGGTTTTCTGGCGTTCTTTATTTCCCCCGTAGCTGACAATCTTACCACGGCACTATTAATGTGCGCCGTGGTGATGGCGGTTGGTGCCGGCAGCCCCCGTTTTATCAACCTGTCGTGCATCAGTATTGTCATCGCCGCCAACGCCGGCGGCGCATTTAGTCCGTTTGGCGACATCACCACGCTGATGGTGTGGCAAAAAGGTGTTATCGAGTTCTGGACGTTCTTTTTGTTATTCATCCCCTCGCTGGTGAATTTTGTGGTTCCGGCGGCATTCATGCATTTCGCGATCCCCCATGAATCGCCGGCGAAAACCACCGAAACCGTGGTCATGAAACGCGGCGCGCGGCGCATTGTGTTGCTGTTCTTTCTTACCATTGCCACGGCGGTCAGCTTTCACAATTTCCTGCATTTGCCGCCGATGCTGGGAATGATGACGGGCTTGGCCTACTTGCAGTTTTTCAGCTTTTATCTGAAAAAATCCTTCGCGATTCACGAATCCGTCGTCAGCAATCCGTTGCAAACCGAGCGAATAAGCGATGACAAAAACTATGATATCTTTCATAACGTCGCCCGCGCCGAATGGGATACGCTATTGTTCTTTTACGGTGTCGTGCTTTGTGTGGGCGGGCTCGGTTTTATTGGCTACCTCTCCCTGGCATCACAGCTGATGTATGTCGAACTGGGAGCGACGTTTGCCAATGTGATGGTGGGAATTATTTCCGCGGTTGTCGATAACATTCCCGTGATGTTCGCGGTATTGAGCATGGGACCGGATATGCCGGCCGGTCAATGGCTGCTGGTCACCTTAACAGCCGGTGTCGGTGGCAGCCTGTTATCCATCGGTTCCGCCGCCGGCGTTGCGCTCATGGGACAAACGCGCGGCATTTACACTTTTTTCAGCCACTTGAAATGGACCCCGGTCATTGCCTTGGGCTACGCCGCGAGCATCCTGGCACACATGTGGATTAATAGCTCGACTTTCTAAGCCGATGTTCTAAGCCGATGTTGCATGGTTAGGGCGCCGGGACTGCGCGGTTCCGGGCATGGCCAATTATCGCGTTTTATAGTTAATATATACCTGAACATGATAATTTAGCTTTACTTCTCGCCGCCTGTCCTTTCGTTAAAATATGCGCCAGCTCATTGAAACCACGTCACTGAGAGGTTATCTTTAACAACCACGAACCGGCAGGATTTCCGGATGCGGGGAAATCTAAAGTTTTTATCGATTCCGGCCGTTACGAAGTTTCAGTAAAGCGGTGTTTTTCAGAGTATCATTCATTGCTTCATGATTTCATAGGGAATCTCCAACGCAGGAGGTTATTAAGATGACCCGTTTTTTTCGCGCTCTTTCAACGCTACGCTATTTGCAAATCACTATTCTTCTCGGACTGACGGCTTTGCCGTTTCTGGTATTGGCAGCGAAGTCGCCCGATAGTATTAAAGGCACCACGCTGGTGACCGCGGAGGGTTTTATTCAACTCGTGGATACCGTCCCGGACCTGATTATCATCGATTCCCGGATTCCCGGGGATCGCAAACAAGGTTATGTGGAAGGATCCATCAGCCTGCCCGATGTTGACACGAGTTGCAGCACTCTGGCCAAAAACATCCCCACTAAAAAGTCCGCCGCATTGTTTTACTGCAATGGCGTGAAGTGTGGCCGCAGCGCCAAAGCCGTGGAGATCGCCTTAAGTTGTGGATACACCGCTATCTACTGGTTCCGTGGCGGTTTTGAGGAATGGTTGGCTAAAGGTTATCCCTATTTGCAAGAATAAATTTTATTATCGCAATTCCACTCTCCGCCACTGATATAAAACATGCCTCTTGTCCGGTCCTCCATTCGCACGAGTCTTGGACTGACTGTTCTGGTAATGGGACTGCTGGGTGTCGGCCTGGCTATTATCACGGGTGAAATCTACCGGCACCTCGCCCTGGAAAACCAGCGCAAAGCCTTTGAAGAATTGGTCCATATAAAAGTCGACGACATCCTGCATGAAGTGGTCAAAATGGCCGGTGAACTGGGTTTGTCAGTACAATCCAACGAAAACTTTCGCCGGGCATTTGAGCAAAACAAATACGAAGAAATACAAACCCAGCTCAATGAGCAGTTCCACCGTTATTTTGTCACCCTGACAATTATTAAGCTGCAAAAACTCATCGCATTCGATACCAACTTTTTCGTTACCGGCTATTCATCGGAAGGATCGGACCGCCTGGGACCCACCAGCGTGCCCTGCCCTGATTTACTGGACCAGGTACGGCAACGGCACGGCGCTGACCGCCTAAAGCTCGTATCCGAACTGTGCATGGCGCGCGGCGATCCTATTGTCGCGGTTCTGGTTCCCATCGGCGGCATACGGCTGAAAGGTTATTTGCTGGTTGCGGTCGATCCAACGATTAATTTAAGCGGCGCGGAAAAACATCTTAACATGCCGGTGACCATCAAGCTGGGCAGCGGTGAGATTGTCCATGAATCCAAAAACTGGCCGGCCAGGGACAGCCGGCAGCGTAAATTTCTGCTCGCCCACTATTCCTTGAATGACACGCACGGACAGCCGGTATACCAATTGGAATTCGCCTCCGACGTTGAAGCGCTGTATGAAAAACTGGAACACACCCGCTACTATATTCTGGCCGCCGCCGCGCTGGCCACTATGGTCGCCGGCCTGCTGTTCCTCGCTCTGTTACAAAAAACCACGTTAACGCCGCTCAGTAAATTAAGCCGGCAACTACAGCGAATCCGCAACGATAAAACCAATCTGGCCGAGCGCGTGACGGTGGCCGGCAACGCGGAAATTACGGAACTGGCCGAAGGCTTTAATGATATGGCCAGCGAGCTGAACGTGCTGTACAACACGCTGGAAAACATGGCATTCACTGATTCATTGACGGGCCTGCCCAATCGCGCTTTTTTTTATGACCGCCTGGATGAATGTGTCAAAAAGGTGCAAACCCATGGAACCGCGTTCTTTTTGATGATGCTTGATCTGGACCGGTTCAAATATATCAATGATACCCTGGGTCACCATATTGGCGACCAACTGCTGCAGGAAGTGGGGCAACGCCTGCGGCATGCGATGCGCTCATCGGATATCATCGCGCGCCTGGGTGGTGATGAATTCGCGGCAATTCTGCCCACGGATGAAGGAAAACACGCCGGCACGGTGGTGGCGGAAAAAATCCTCAAATTACTCAACCACCCCATCCTGGTTGGCCAGCATAGCCTGACAGTCAGCGGCAGCATCGGCCTGGTTCACTGTCCTTACGACGGCGAGGACATCAACCAGCTCATGCAACGCGCCGACGTCGCCATGTATCACGCGAAGAAAAACCGCCATGGTTTTACTTATTATGAACCTAACCTTGACCGCCATAACATTGTTCAGCTCAACCTGGAGACTGATCTTTACGAAGCCATGAACAATGGCGACCTGGAATTGTTTTATCAGCCCAAAATCGATCTCAAGACCGGCACCACCACGGCCGTGGAAGCACTACTGCGCTGGTCGCACCCCAAGCGCGGCGATATCGCTCCGGAAGAATTCCTCCCCTTGGCTGAGCACTCAGGGCTGATACACCGCCTAACGCGCTGGGTGATTGAAACCGCTACCGCCCAGTGCGCGAGGTGGCATAACAACGATTTGAAAATCGGCATCGCGGTAAACCTGTCCGTGCGCAACCTGGAAGACTCGGGCATTCTCGACTCCCTGCGCACGGCGCTGCGCACCTCCGGACTTAATCCATCGTATCTATCGGTGGAACTGACGGAAAGCGCCGTGATGGCCGATCCGGCACACGCCCTGGATATGCTCGGTAAGATTCACGCCATGGGGGTGCGCATTGCGGTGGATGATTTTGGCACCGGGTATTCATCGTTGGCTTACCTGAAAAAACTGCCGGTGAACGAAATCAAAATCGATAAATCGTTTGTCACCGATATGAGCCAGGACAGCAGTGACGAGGTCATCGTGCACTCGACCATTGACCTGGGGCACAACATGGGATTGCTGGTAACCGCCGAAGGCGTGGAAAACGAAGCGATCCTGGAAAAACTGATTATCCTGGGTTGCAACATGGCGCAAGGCCATTATCTGTGCGAACCCTGTAATGCGGACAATCTTACCAAGTGGTTTTTTAAATCCCGCTGGGGATTGCGGGCCAACATCAGTAACCGGGTTAGCTGACTTGGCAAATAGCTGCTTTCATTCCGCGGTCAAACTATCCGCTGTCATTTTCAGCCACGCGCATTCACCGCCGCTGTCTTTATTGATCGCCTGTAAACGTTGCTGATGCGCGGCGAGTTCCTCCGCGTCGGCGCTAATAACCGGCAGGGGCGGCCGGTCCGCGGGGATACGGCGTATGGCCTGCGCCTGTAACATGTTTTCGGAGTCCTGGCCGCCCAATAACAGCGCCGCCTGACCGCCGGTCATGCGCAAATACACATCCGCAAGAATCTCGGCATCGAGCAAAGCGCCGTGCAGCGCACGATGGGCGTTATCCACTTCATAGCGCTTACACAACGCGTCCAGGCTGTTCTTTTGTCCCGGATGCTTTTGCCGCGCCATGGCCAGGGTATCCAGCACCGTGCACAGCGATTCCACCGCGGGATAGCGTTTACCGAGCAGTTTAAATTCGTGATTGATAAACCCGACATCGAAGGGCGCGTTATGAATGATCAGCTCGGCGTCCTTGATGAATTCTATAAAATCTTCCGCGATAGCTTCGAAGCGGGGTTTATCCACCAGGAATTCATTGCTGATGCCATGCACTTCGATCGCGCCTTCTTCCACCTCGCGGTCAGGATTGATGTATTGATGATAGTGATTACCGGTAAGTTGCCGGTTCACCAGCTCCACGCAGCCGATTTCGATAATGCGATGGCCCTGGCTGGGTTCAAGGCCCGTGGTTTCGGTATCCAGTACGATTTGTCTCATGGGCTTTCCCGTTATCGCTAGTTGTGATGAATCGTTGTTTTGGTTTATTAGGATTACCGTTTGTTACTGAGCAACAGCTCATCGATGGCCTGATTCGCCAACAGATCAGCCAATTCGTTGCCGGGATGCCCGGAATGGCCTTTTACCCAGTGCCAATCTATCTTGTGCCGCTGACTTGCTTTATCCAGCCGTTGCCAGAGTTCCATATTCTTAACCGGCTCTTTGTTTGCCGTTTTCCAGCCGCGTTTTTTCCAGTTGTTGATCCAATCCGAGATACCATCGCGCACGTATTTGGAATCGGTGGTTAAACTCACCTGGCACGGGCGTTTTAATGATTCCAGCGCCATGATGGCCGCCATCAGCTCCATGCGGTTATTGGTGGTGTCGTCCTCCGCGCCATAGAGGGTTTTTTCGGTACTGTTATAACGCAGCACCACACCCCAGCCGCCAGGGCCGGGGTTGCCGCGGCACGCGCCATCGGTAAAAATTTCCACGACTTTGTCATTCATGTTGTTCTGCATATCGTTGTGTTTACTGTTCCCGGCGTGCGGCTGGAGCGCCCTGTTTTAGGGTGTAATTCGTGTTTCGGTTATTTATCGCAATCCCCGTTGTCCCGGTTGCTGACCGAGGAGGAATTACCCGCCAACTCCGGTGCGACCAGGCGGCTGCGGCGCGGCCGCCAGCGTGGCCTGATCGGCGTCAGCGTCGCCACCCGTTTGCGGGCCACCAGCAGATAGGCGCCACAGAAAAATGGCCAGAAGCGCCGGCCAAAGCGCTCCATGAATTTCAGTTTTTGCAGCAACCGCTTGCTGGAAAAAGGCGGGCGATAAAAATAGCTGTGGTGCGCCACGATATCAAAGCCCAGCAACTGCAGCCAGTCCTTCAAGCGGCTAACCGGTATAAACCGTCCGCACCAGGGTGGCTTGCCGCGCCATCCGAGTATCAAGCGCCACCACATCCACCATCCCCAGGGATTAAAACCAAGGATGACCGCGTGCCCTTCCGGAATCAGGGCGCGATCCACCTCGCGCAACACCTGATGCGGTTCAGACGTGAATTCCAGGGTATGGGATAATAACAGCACGTCCAGGCTATCCGCGGCGAAGGGCAGCTGTTCGGGTATTCCGCGCAAATAGGCGATCTTGCGGTGCACCAAGGACTCCCGTGAATCATCCAGGCAAGGCGGTTCATCGACGTCCATCACCATCTGGTGCGGAATCTTGCTCTTGGCGAGGCAGTCGCCGGGATAAGATACACCCACCTGCAACAGGTGATAGCCAAACAGGGTCGGCAAAACCTCGTCCAGCAATTCAACTTCCCGCTCGGCGAGCCAGTCGCCCGGCTGGCGGCGGTACCAGTCCCGAAGCAATTTGCGGGTCTGGACGGGGTTTCCGCAGCGCATCCACTTTAGTTCTCGTGACTTAAAGAGTGCCATTTCTGAGTAATGGTCCCGACTTTTTGGTCAATTTCCGTGCTAATTTGCCGTTATAGTAATTTATGCAAATGATCGGATTTGATATCAGTATCTCAACGAGGTTACAGACTACGTCTTAATACATTGATCTTCAATATATTTTTTGAATCAGCATCCCAACAGTTGGCCGTATTTTAAGGAATTGTTCAATACCCATCGTGCCATAAATTTATTTATGCTGGGATGGGCTTTTGTATTGTTATAGAATCTTCGGGATGTTTTCGCAAAAGGATGCCCCGCTAGTGTTTTTTAAGTTGCTGAATTTCAGACAGTTAAGGGAGATCTACCCTTATCCGCAGTGCATACTTACACCAGCTATCATCCTGCTGTTAATCATTATTGCCGCGCTACCGCGCGGCGAAGAACTCCTGGATTTCCTCGCCACCGCCAAGCTGAATTTTTTCCAGGGAGCCAACGGGACGGCGCTTGGCGACCTGGCTACCGGAGGCATCTTGACGGCCAGCCTCGAGGCGCCGCCATCCAAATCCGCGGTGGAAGCGCTGCTGGAGCGCACGCGTCAGCTTTTAGGACTTAAAAGAACCCCTTCCAACGATTTGTGGGAAGAATTACGCGACGGATTTGATTTATCGGGTTATGAACACCCCCGGGTAGACATACAGCTTAATTGGTACGCCAAGAATCAGAGCTATTTCGACCGCGTCTCCGACCGGGCTTTACCTTACCTGTATTTCATCCTGCGCGAAGTGCGGGAACGGGGCATGCCCACCGAAATCGCCTTGCTGCCGGTGGTGGAAAGCGCCTTCCAGCCGTTTGCTTTTTCCTCAGGCCGCGCCGCCGGCATCTGGCAGTTTATACCGGAAACCGGCAAGCGCTATGGCTTAAAACAGGATTGGTGGTACGACGGCCGGCGCGACATCTACGCCTCGACCCACGCCGCCTTGGATTACCTTCAGGACCTGAACAGGATGTTCAAGGGCGACTGGTTATTGGCGCTTGCCGCCTACAATTCGGGTGAAGGCACGGTCAGCCGCGCCTTGAAGCGCGCCGCCGCGGAAGGCAAGCCCATGAACTTCTGGGCACTGGATTTGCCAGACGAGACCCGTGACTATGTGCCGAAACTGCTGGCCATCTCGGCGCTCGTTTCCGAGCCGGAGTATTACAAAATGACGCTTAAGGCAATACCCTATTCAGCGTATTTCCGCAAAGTGGATACCGAAGGCCAGCTCGATCTGGCCAAGGCGGCGGAACTGGCGGACATCAGTATCGAAGAACTGTATCAGCTGAATCCGCCGTTTAACCGCTGGGCGACCCCGCCGGAGGGGCCTCATTATTTACTGGTGCCGATAGAAAACGCCAACCTGTTCCGCCAAAACCTGGCTTCTTATCAACCCGATGACCGCGTGCAATGGAAACGCCACGTCGTCAAGGCCAACGAATCGCTGCACAACATCGCCAAAGAACATGGCACCACCGCGGATATTTTAAAGCGCATTAACAAACTCGACAGCAACAAAGTCGCCGCCGAGAAGAGCCTGGTTATACCTATTGCACCCAAGGGCATGAACCGTTATATCGCGTCGCTGGACAATAAACACCTCGATTCCAATATCACCAGCAACCCCAAGCAAAAAATCACCCACACGGTTGCGGCCGGCGACAGCTTATGGGGTATCTCCCAGGAATATAACGTCAGCATGGGTAAGCTGGCCGAATGGAATAACATGGATCAGGACGATGTGCTGATAGCCGGGAAAAAGCTGGTCGTCTGGACCAATGACGGCCTGCAGGATAACGACTTGATAGACGCATTGATTCCCACCACATTCGCCGCGCCACCGGAACGATCCATTACCCGCGAGATCAAGTATCGCGTCCGGCAAGGCGATTCCCTCGCATCGATTTCCCAACGCTTTCGCGTCTCCGTGCCGCAACTGCTCAGCTGGAACGATGGCGTCAAGCAGGATAAACTACTGCGCCCCGGCCAGCCCCTTACCTTGTTTGTTGACGTGACACGGCAATCGTCCGATAAAATTTAGCCCCGTTGAATGTGGTGACGACTGCATGGAGAAGGTGAGACCGGGAACCGGTCGAGAGGCTGGCCTGGGCCATGGATGAGTTACGAGCCCAGGGAAGGGCGAGGTAGACTGCGTCGGGAACATGCAGTCGAGAGCGCTGTATGGAACAGGCGCCGAGACTTCGTCTGGAACAAGAAGTCGAGGAACGAACCGCATCAAAGAAGTGTGAACCGCATCATTTCGTTTAAATTCCGGCAATACAACCAACACTAAATCCGAATTCGAAATTTCTTTTTATCCACCGGCTCAACCTTAAACCGCGGCTCGCAAAACTTTTCAATGACCGCAATATTCGTCAATGTGTGCAGCGTCGGTGAGGTGGTAACAAACTCCCCGCCGCCCGCCAGCGCCATCGGCAACACTAACTGATCCGCCAAATGTTGATCGACCGGCGCATCACCCGCTAAATAATACCGCACATCATCCGCCACCCGGTTCGCCACGGTTTCCGCCTTGACACCTTTCTGCCCTATCCCGGCAAACACATTGGTAATATGTTCACAACTTATTATGATACTCACGGCATTGCCCGGGCTGCGCGCCGTTTCAACGTGCTCAATGGCAATACCGCCGGCGGGCCAATCAAGCCGTTGTTCAATGATCTTCGCTTCGCGTTCCCCGATATGCTGCGGCAACTGCGACAACAAAATATGCGCTTCCCTATTCAGGATCTCGCCCCGCTCCAGCAGCGAAATCGGGTGCAGCTTTTTAATGGGTTCCACCTGTACCTCGATACACCCATCGCCAACCGGAAAAAATCCAGGCCGCAACAAACGCGCGTGAATCTTGGCCCCCATGCGTTCCAGCAAGGGCAAATAGGAATAGTGTAGAAAATCAAACGGCGGCGCCAAGGGATTATGGGTACCCCCTTCGATCACCACGTTGGAAGCGCCTTCCGCAAACAACAGCGGCAGAATAATGGTCTGCAATACCAGGGTAGTGCTGCCTGCGGTGCCGATGGAAAAATAATACTCGCCCGCCTGGATCTTTCCCGGCACAAACTCAATTTGCTGGGAATCCAATTCAGCGCCGGAAACTTCCGCGCCGCATATTTTCGCGGCAGCCAGCACCGCGGTTAAATGCTGGCGCATCAAGCCAGGCTTTTTGCGGTTCGCGCGGATATGATGAATTTTGAGCGGCTGATGCAGGCAAGCCGACAGCGCCAGGGCGGTGCGCAACACCTGCCCGCCGCCTTCGCCCATGGAACCATCGATATTAATGTAGTGGTACGTATTCATCTTCGTTCTTTATGATCAAAACCCCCTGAGTTCTTATTGCTTGTTATTTCCAGCGCGTAATTCGCATTCCTCGACTTCCCCGCGAAATCAATTTTTTAACATAGCAACAGACATCCCATTGTGCTGTAATAGGCCGAAAAACGTTTCTACAAAATCATTCGTTTGATATTTTATCTTAGTACAAACTGTTTCACGCTAGCATCTTATTCATTATTAAACACCCATGCCAGGCAGCTTTGACACGCTTAAAAAACCACTCCATATCACCTACGACGCACTAAGATTTGCGGCGCTGCGCGCAAACTACTATGCCGGCAACTATAAAAACGTGGTGTGGTTAATCGGCGATGGCAGAAGCGGCACCACCTATGTTTCCGGACTCATCAACGCGCAGGCACAATACCGCGAAATGTTCGAGCCGTTTCATCCCATCTACGTGAAACAAATGCAAAACCTGGCGTTTCACCAATATATCAGCCCGGCCGATGTTGATCACCCCTTCTCGGCGATCGCAAAAGATGTCTTCACCGGCAAACTCACCAGTCCCTTTGTGGATTCGCGAAAAATCCGCCTGGTTTATCAAGGTTTGCTCATCAAAGATATCTTTGCCAACCTGTTCGCCTCCTGGGCGTATCGAAAATTCCAGGATCTGGATATAAAGATCATTTTACTGATCCGCAATCCGTTTGCCGTGGCGCTTTCCAAATACAAGAAAAAGCACTGGTACTGGCTGACCGACCCAAAAGAATTTCTGAAACAACCGGAATTGATGCGCGACTATTTGCAGCCTTTCGAAGATCTGATAAAAAATATTGGTGATGATTATGTCGAGCGCCAATTATTAATCTGGTCGATTGTGAATTATGTCCCGCTGAAACAATTTTCCGCGGACCAACGCCACGTCGTGTTTTACGAAGACATCGTCACCCAACCACAACAAGAACTCACGAAGTTATTTAATTTTATTAATCCGGACTCAGCCCAAGCCGCGCTCGACAGCGCCCTGCCAAAGCTGCATATCCCGAGCTGGGTTTCCGGCAGAGACAGCACGATCGTAAAAGGCAAATCACCCATCCACAGCTGGCAACAGGAACTCTCACCGAAACTTATTCAGGCCGGCCAGACTATATTGAAATGTTTTGGATTGGATCAGTTATATGGTAAAGATGGTTTACCCGGCAAAAATGTTTTAAACACATTGATCGCCAAGAAAGAGCTTTAAACCCAAAAAGGGGACGCTTCCCTTTTCTACCCGTCCAACTCTTTTCTCGGC
>Ga0209640_10001613_pt1 | contig 19264 bp, 20 predicted proteins | sample RifCSP10_1_FD_184018 | JGI IMG/M metagenome (GOLD analysis project Ga0209640, IMG submission 184018) | Soil microbial communities from Rifle, Colorado - Rifle CSP2_sed 10_1 (SPAdes) (version 2) | ecosystem: Environmental > Terrestrial > Deep subsurface > Rock core/Sediment | place: Rifle...
CACTCGTCGAGTTGGCCGTCCACGAAGATCGAGTTGGTGAGCGTCTGCACCAGGCCCTGGAGGCGGGCCGGCGTGGGCTCCTCCAGGGCGCGGGCGACTTGAGTTGGCTCCCGGCGCCCGGCCAGTTCTTCAGCAAGAGCCGGACACTGACATTTTTGTCGAACTCTCCCCTCCTGGTAAGCTCTTCGGTGATGTTAGTAATAGGCGAATTAGCGGAACTGGAGGTCACATACCCGAGGTCGACCTGCTGTAAAGCGTTGTCCTTGCCGAGCAAGAAAACATAGTGATAAGAGCGCCAAACCACCTCCCTAAGATCACGCTCGGCTTTTTTGATGTTTTCGGTAAGCTGTCGTCGCTGGGTCTCGTCCAGATTGAGGTCCTCGGCTTCTGCATCGATAGCCTCCCAAGCCAAAAGCCTGCGCGCCTCTTCGCGGAGAGTCTAGCGCACCTTGTTTCCTACGCGTGCGAGATTCTCTTCTGGGAAGTGATCGGCGTCGTTGAAGTTGAATCCACCGTTAATGTTTCCCACCCGGGCGAAAGGTAATCCGGTTGCCAAAAGCTCCTCATTCTTAGCTCGATACCCATCTCCGACGAAGAGCTTGCCCTCAGCGATCAGCGCACTTACATCGTGCTGGCGCCACTCACCCCCCATACCCCAAATCCCTCAGGTTGGCTTCGATGACAGCGTCGAGCTTGCTCACCTCAACCATCTGGTCGCGCAGGGTCGCGGTGAACCCGGTAGAAATCGCAGGGCATCCTGGTATGCCGTCGCGCATCAGACGGGCAGCCAGCACCCGTATTCAGTCCTCCTTCAGCAGCGTATCGACTTCGCGGCGTAGGACAGGCAGCTTCGTCTGGACGATGTCCCACACAAGCCGGTCGTCCACGTCCACGTAGCCGTGGATGAGGATGTTACGGAAAGCGATGATACGGCTGTGTTCGCTGATCCGCGCGGCGAGCGTCCGATCGAGCTTGGCGAGCTGTGCCAAGGCCTCGCCGATGATCTCGAACTGGCGCTCCACGGCGGCGCGGAGCATGGTGTCTTGCTCGTAGTCCTCAAAGCGTTTGCCGGCGGTGAATTCCGTCAACCGCTGCACGGCCTGCTGGATGTCGTACAGGTACTTTTTAGCTTCAACTTGCATAAACCAGAACCTTGGTGCGCTCGACCGACTCTCGGAAGTAGGGGTTTCTGATAGCAGAGGCGACGACCAGGTCGATGGGCCGGCCGAAGAGCTGCTGCAGCCCTTCGAGCAACCCGAAGTAGGCATCCGCGTAGCTTCCGGGCGGCAGTGGATCGAAATCGACCAGGAAGTCGAGATCGCTTTCGCCAGGGCGGTCATGGCCTCTGGCGGCGGAACCGAACAGTTCCAGGCGCCGCACTTTATGGCGGCGGCAGAGCTCTTCAAGCGCCGCCTGGTGTCCGGCAAGTTGGGGCATCATTCTGCGTCCTCCTTTTCGAGAGTATAGCCGAGGCTCGCGAGATTGTCGCGGATCGCGGCGTCGAGCTTGCCGCCCCCGGCCATCTGCCAAAGCTCCGCTTCGTGGCCGACGTTAGCACCGTTGTTTGTCTTTTTCTGATCACTCTTCTTATTGCGTGCCGTTACGCAAACTCCACGAGAAAATGTCGAAGTTTATGACAGTAAGAACATGATAGTCTAAGGATTTTAAGCGATTTGGCGGCGCCAATACAAGGATGAAGTATGAGGGATGAAGGCGGAGGAAGGGGAAACAGGCACCAGGCATCAGGCGGGAGGCGGAAATCGTGATCGTGTTCGTTGCTCGTGGTCGGAAGGCAGAAAGGCAAGGATGAAAGTGGAATTATGACAGATGATGAGGAAAAGCCGGGGAGAAACTTCCACGTTTCGAGAATTCCCGAAAGGTCCTAATAAAGAAGGTGGCGGCGGAGATCAATCGGGAACCTTCGATTGGATGTAGAAAAGACCGTTAGGGTCCATCGTGGTGACAATCTTGGTGCGCAGCCAGCCATCGTGAACGCGCTTGGCGGTCTCTTCAGAAGGTTGGTACCTGACGCCGGTCATGGGCGACTTCACCCCGACCTCACCATACTCGATCGCCTCCCAGGGGACTTCAAGAGGATTTCCGCTGGCGGGGTTTAAAGGCCACACGTCCACGTTGGTGATAGGGATCCCAACCGCGGCATCGAGGTACCAAGTGGGATGGGACGACAAGACAGGTCCGGACTCTACAGAGCCGTAAGTGAGCAGCGCAGGCTTGTCCAGTAGATTTCTGAGCCTTCTACGGCCGATGGCTGTAAACGGCCCGGGCACGGAAACAAACAACCCCTCGAGGACATCCCGGAAGGCCCGGACCAGGCTCTTATAGGAAGAGTCGTAGAGTTTTCTCGCCTCCAGGCGTGGGAGGATGGTATAGCGGGGCGGATGATTCCTGATCACGTCTGCCACCTTTTCCGGATCTTCCAGGTCAGCCAGTAAGCAGGTTCCACCTCGGAAAAGAACGGGCAGAAGGCTATAAAGCCCTTCCCATTTGTGCAGCGGCTGGAGTGCCAGCATTAAGTCCTCGGCTTTCAACGGCACGAAGGTGCTCCAGGACACTGCTCCCGCTAAAAGCGTTCTGTGGCTGTGGTAAACGAGGCCTCCGTTTTCCATGTTGAACGCGAGCACGGGCCCCTGGAGGTCCAGCCGTCCCTTGGCTGTGGAAGCGGCGGCTCCCTTTCCTTCTAGATCCTGGAATTGGATGATGGGAACTCCCGGCAATACCGACGCCATCTCTTGTTGTAGACGGGTTTGGTCGGTAATGAACAGTTCGGGTTCAAATTGACGCAGGGCTGCAGCCAGGCCGTCGGCTGGAAGCGCGGGATCGGCAAGAAAGAGGCTGCAGCGACCCTTGAGGGCGCCGAAGAAGAGCTTTACGAGGTTGACGGGCTGCCGCATTGCCGTAGCGAGCCGGGCCGTCTTGCCCTCTGTGTAGGCAAGGATGGCCTTCATCGTCCGGTCTGTTTCCTCCGACAGTTGGCGGTAAGTGACAGTCCCGTGATGGCTAATGAGAGCAGGTTGGTCGGGATGCCTGCGGGCTGGTCGGGTGATCAGCCCGTCATCTAGCGCGAGGCCGGGAATCGCCAGATACCGGTAGACGTCTTCAGGCCAGTAGCCTGCGGTTAGGCCCACTGCCCCCTTAGACATGAGGCGCCCCCCAGTCCTTCTCTTCGATGACCGCTACTCCCTTCCACCGCTCCGGTAGTTCTTCAGTCCAATCCACTCTCACCTCTATCTGAAGCCTCTCTTGCACGCGATCGCGCAATTGGGTTCCAATGGGGTCAAGTTCCCCGGTGGGGGGTTTCTGAATCAACAACCTCAAATAGGCCGTTGCTCTCTCCTCACGAATGACTGCGAAGGGAATGCCGATTAGCTCTGGCACTTCATCCACGCATAATCGAGCATCGTAGGGAACGAGTTCCTTTCCCGCTACTCGCACAATGTTTGCCTGCCTATCGTAGACTTCCAGTAGAGGCCAAGTCCTACCGCAACTACAGCGTTCTGGCAAGATTTCCCCCAGGTCCTCGCTGTCGTAGCGGATGTAGACGGAGCCGTAAGGTATCAGCGAGGTAATAACAACGGTGCCTCTCTTGCCTGCGGGAAGCGGCTCCTGCGTTTGGGGATCGACGATCTCAACGTGACAGCAATCCAAAAAAATATGATGCCCGCGGTGAAAAGAGCACTCCATAGCCGTGAGCCCCTCAGGGTTGCCCAGCCCTTCGAAGATATCAACGACTCCCGTCTCTTCTTTGAGCTTTTCACGCGTGCGCGGTGTCATGGGAGCCCCTCCAACGAGAATATACTTAACACCTTGGAAGGCTCTGGCAAGACTCATCTTGCGTCTACGGCACTCAGCCAGAAGAGCATAGAACATCGGCAAGAAGATCGAGACGAAGTCGGGTCTTACCTCGATCATGGTGTCCAGAAAGTTTCCCGAAAATCGGGGAAGGAAAGTTCCCCAGGGAATCACGCAGGTGGCCCCTATTTTTTGTACCACCTCTGTCTCCTGCACGGCAAGGCTGTGCCAGGCGGGCGCTGCCATGAGCATTCGCATTCCGGAACGCAAGCCACCCCACCAGTATGCTCGAGCCAAGGAACCCCCTCGAATAGAGCGCCACTTTGTAGGCCAGTAGAGGAACGAGGTCCCGAGCGTTCCTGAGGTCATGCATAAGACCGCCCGCTCTCCGCCATCGAAAGTCTCCGTACCAACGCTGAAGCTGCCCTTTTCCTTAATCTCTCGAAGAAGGTCTCTCTTGGTGAAGATCGGCACCCTTAAAAGGTCCTGGAGACTCTTCACTGAATCGGGGTGGAAATGGGACGCCTCAAAACGGCGTCGATAGAAGGGCAGGTTTTGATAAGCGTGGCCGAGCATGCGCTTTAACTTTCGAAACTGAAGTCTCCGTAGCTTCTCTGCAGGCCAAGTGTCCTGGCTGTCTAGATAAACCGGCTCCCGGGCTTTTTTCATGTAGCGATCCTGTATTCCTTTGGGCCTCTCGGACAACCAGCAGGTTCTAAAGAGCCTTTAATTTGGCTGAGATAACGTAGGGTGGGACAGGTCCGGGCAAACCGGTTAGTAATGACCAGGCGATGCTCTTTTTCGTTGTCCACCTGCTCCTCGATACGCTCGGCGACGCTCTCCACCAGGTAAAGATCCTGCCAGCTATGAAGCAAGCGGCATTCAGGGCATTCCATGGCCAAGAACATCGCTGCATCCATGCGGAGAAGGCGGTATACAGGCACTCCAAGCTTCCTCTCGAAGGCGCTCTGTTCCGCCTTAGATAGAAGGCCCTCATTGTCGACAGCAACCAAAAAAAGGGTGTAATCGGACAGCCGTAAGCCTTCTCTTTCGACTTCTGCAGTGAAAGGTTGAAGACAATCGTTACGAATGAAAAAGACTCGGGGGCGCACAAGCCTAGCGATATCCACCGCCCTCCGAGCCATGTGGCTCACCCCGTCGTTGCAAATGGGTAAGCATCCTAGGAGATCGGCAGCGCCCTGTTTTAGATAAGGAGTGAACAAGGAGGAGGCGAGGTAAGAGACCGGGCTGGTTCCGTAATCGAATATAGCGACCCGGTCTCCCCGCTTGAGCCCGAGCAGTGACCAGCAGCGCCGAAGCGCCTCCGCATAGTGCTTCAAATCGTCGCGGTCCAGCGCGACATAGAGGGCCGTCTCGGTATCGTACTCTAACTGGAACACCACAAGGGGAAGGCGGCCCTTCGCGCACCTGAGCGAGTACGGGTCCCCACTTCTGATCTTTTCCGCCACCAGCTCCTCGAGGGTCATGGTCGGTATCTTCTCGGCGAAACCTTTCGGATGAGAGATCGCCTCGGTTCCTAAGCTCCCGAATCTCCGCTTATAGAAAGGGGCGGTAGAGGCGTGCTGGATTAAGTGTCCGATCGGTTGCATGCACGATTTAGAAAAGTCCGCCGAAAGCGATGGACGCGCCGGCAATAAGCGCCAGAGTGGACGTGATAAGGTTAACCAGTTGCCACCGATCCAGCCAGGCGGATGCAGAGATTTGGTCGGCTCTTCTTTTTTCCACATCCGCCAGTGTGGGATTAGAGCTGACGGTGAGTTTTTTCATCAGTTTCGGCCTCAAGCCGAAAGTCATGATGGAAGAGCTGGTGACCGTGATGAGCCAGAATAAAAGCATCAGAGCGAGCGAACGTCCGGGACCGTGGGTATAAAGATCGAGGGAGATGAGCAGCCAGAGTCGACCGGTATAGTAGAGCTGCAGCAAGCCGCTCAGGAAGAGAAGGACCAGGGCAGTCCAACCGGTGTAGGTAAACAAGCTGCCCACTCTTTGGGCAATCACCACTGCGTGGGCCGGAGGGATCAAGCGCAGGGCTGGCCGCAAGAGAAAGTAGTTAAAAATGACTGAACCTACTAACGTGGCAGCAGCAAGGATATGGATGAGCCTTAGAACGAGAAGCAATGCTAGCACGGATAAAGACGACCCTCGCTTTCAAAGAACGGGCCAAGTTCAGAAGCAAAGTGAAAATTCAGCGGGTGGCGGGCCATTGACCTACCATCTAGCCAGTTTGGCCTTGCCCGTCAAGCTATTTAAGAATGCTCTACGCTGTTGCTCGTCTCCAATGAATCGTCCCTCTCCGTGCCCTTTTTTCCTAGAGGTAAGAAAACGGCAGGCTCCTTTTCCTACTTTTGATAAGAGCCGATCATGGCTGTCCCTTCTGCAGCCAGAGAGAGCGGATTAGATGGGTGTCGAGAATTCACTGAGGCGTGGTACGGAAATTGCGACATTCGCATGAATTACGCGAGGCTTTCTACCGGAGGGTCGCTTAAGTGAAAAAATTATCCAGGGAGGAGTTTCTTACATGGTTGGCCTGGGGAAGTGCCGGACTCCCCGCAGCTCTTCTGGGGATTGGCTCCTTCAGGTTTCTCATTCCCAACCTGATTTTTGGCCCGCCGACTATGTTCAAAATCGGCAGGGCGGAGGGATTCCCCCCGGGGAGCCAAACATTTCTCCCGGAAAGCCGTTTGTTCATCGCATCCACGGAAAAAGGGATAATGGCAATGTCTGCCATATGCACGCACCTTGGATGTACAGTGTCGCAAGTGGAATGGGGATTTCAATGCCCCTGCCATGGCAGCAAATTCGATTCCAGCGGTCGCGTGCTGGCGGGCCCGGCGCCGCAGCCATTGCCGTGGTTTAGGATCTTGCAGGACCCTGACGGTCAGCTGGTCGTTGACACTTGGCGTCCGGTCCCCCGACAGACTTTTTTCAGAATGGCCTAGGGAGCGCTGAGGCATGCCGGTAAGGCTCCTTCGTTATTTTGCTTTGGCGAGTTTGCTCCTGCTTGCAGGCTGCACTTCAGGCGGCTCCGGTGCTCCGGATCCCCCCTCGTCTGAAGACATCATCTCTTCCCCGCAAGGTCGCGGGGGTTCAAGTGAAACCGTTGTTCCCAGCCATTCGGAAGAGCGAGAGAGTTTCGCTTTATCCCTTCCGCGAAGGGGCATCTTCGTGGCCACGATTCGGTGGGGATTGACGACTTTGGGTGTCTTTGACGTCGCCAACAGGGCGCTGGCGCCGGTGGCAACGCGGGAGACGGGCGAGTTACTCATTTCGGGGTCTCGAGATCGGTTGGCTTACCTGGTGCGTGAGGGTCCCAATCCCAGGAAGAATTTTGTTGAAGTCATAGACTGGAGACGGAGAAAAAGTCTGGCTGTCAAGCCGGCCAGCGACTTCGCGATCTTGGGTTTTACCCTGAACCCCAGCGGGGACAGGCTCAGCTACGCCGCGATGAATCTCCGCAAAAGCCGCAGCCACCACGTCACCTGGCGCGCGGGTCTGGCAGATCTGGAAAGATATGAAACACGCCTCTCGCTGGAATCGGGACCAGATAAAGTCCTCGAAGAGGGGATCCCTGTCCCCTTCGGATGGTCCAGACGGAGAGAGGAAATTTTTTTCCAAATAAAATTGCCCCTGCGGGGGATGGTGAAGCAGGGCATTTGGGCTATGAAGCCTGACGGTTCGAGCTGGCGGCAAATCCTTCCTGAAGCGTCTTACACCGGCGTTCCGCGTCTCTCCCCGGACGGCGCATCTCTGGCTTACTTTGCCACCAGCCAGGAACTTCTGCCTCAGGGCTACATCCCGGCTCCGGGTGAGCCTCCCGCCAATGTCCTGACGGTCATGAATTTGATGACCGGGGATAAAAGCGTCTGGACGCAGAAGTCCGGCACAGCCTTTGGTGCCTTTGCGTGGTCGCCAAGCGGAAAGGAAATCCTGGTGAGCGAGCAGGAGTGGTCGGAAGGTCGCTTTCATGACGGGGGGCTGCTCAGAGTAGCGAAGGATAAGACTCAGGCAGTGGTGGGGATCGGCCGGTCCAGTCCCTTCGTCAAGGTGACGGACGTATTGGTGTGCGGGGACGGCTCTGTTTTTTGGGTCGAGGAACTTGGCGCGGGGGCGAGGCTGCGTGCCATGGCGGCTCGGATTCCGGCGACGCTTCTCACTCACCCCGATGGGAAGATCCATCTTTTCAGTTGCCTGGAGTAGGTGAGCAAGACCATGGACGGCCACCCCAACAGAGTCCTGGGTTTCCTGGCGGCGCTCCGAGCGCTGGGGCGGCAACTTTACCGTTCGATTTTTCGCGGGAGCTATCCCGCCAGTCTCCGGCAGCAGTTGGCCGTAGTGGTCAACAATCTCATCCTTCATGTCCATCCGACAAGGGTCTTTCGCCGAAGCCTCAGCCCCCAGACCACTTTCGGCCTCGGCTTGATCTGTTTTTACCTTTTTATCATCGAGTGGGTAACGGGCGTCTACCTGATGTTCTACTATGAACCCTCTACCGGCGCTGCCTATGGGCGGATACTGGATCTCGACTATGTCATCACGTTTGGTCGGCTGATGCGCAACCTCCACCGCTGGGCGGCCGAGGCTATGGTCGTCGCAGTCGCCCTCCACATGTGCCGGGTTTTCTACACCGGCGCTTATAAACCTCCCCGAGAATTCAACTGGATCCTGGGTGTGGTCCTGCTCCTCCTGACCCTGGCGTTGAGCTTCACCGGTTATCTTCTACCTTGGGACCAGCTTTCTTTCTGGGCGGTTACGGTAGGCACCAACATCGTCAGCTACGCTCCGGTCCTGGGCCCCAAACTTCGATTCGTCCTTCTCGGAGGCGACAGCGTCGGGAGCGACGCGCTCCTGCGCTTTTACACTCTGCATGTCCTCGCCGTACCCGCACTCGCCGCTCTCATCATCAACTATCACATCTGGCGCGTCGTAAAAGACGGCGGCCTGGCTCACCCGCTGCAGCGCCATCCGGGCGGAGAAGAAAAAACGGCCCCGGCTCCGCGGACAGATCCCGTTATCCCCACGTTTCCGCTGGTCGTCTATGCCGAGCTCTTGGTCTTTGTGGTGCTGATGGCTGGATTGGTCGCGGCCTCTCTCCTCTTTGATGCTCCTTTGGAAGAAGAGGCTAACCCTCTGCGGCCCAGCAATCCGTCCAAAGCCCCTTGGTATTTCCTCGGTCTGCAGGAGCTCGTCAGCTACTCCGCCTTCTGGGGCGGCGTCATGGTCCCCACCGTCCTAACCCTGTTCTTGTTGTTTTTGCCTTACTTTGACCGGAAGGCCGGAGGAGAAGGGGTCTGGTTTGCCCGAGAGCGAATGGGCATGATCATCGTCTGGACTGTTATCCTGGCCGGGATTGTGGTGACGACAGTCATCGGGGTTTTTCTTCGCGGTCCCAACTGGAGTTTTTACTGGCCCTGGCAGGGCTGGCCGGGTCCGCAGTAAAGGAGTGGTCCGGTTCGTATGGAGAAATGGCTCGGTTCGGCCAGCCTAGCCCTAACCCTCATTTTGGGTTGGGCTGTGTGGGACGCCGCGCAGCAAGAATGGGAACGGGTCCAGCGAACCTACTACCGTTTGGCTTTGTCCGGTGCCCAGACTGAGGCCGAGAAAGAGTGGGCGAGGAGCCAACGCATAGAGCTCAAGCAGCTCCAGCTCAAAGAGCGCGGGACGGTCGAGCGCTGCGTGTCCTGTCACCTCGCCCTGGAGAACCCTATGTTCCGGAACTTCCCGGAGCCGTTGCGCAAGCATTCTTCGCTTCTGGAAAGCCATCCGCCAAAGCAGTTTGGTTGTGTTGCGTGCCACGGAGGAGAGGGCAGGGCGGTGACCGCTCTCGAAGCGCATGGCCAGGGAGGCATCTTGGCGAAGCCTCTTCTCAAAGGCGACTACATGCAGGCTGCTTGTTACAATTGCCATGGGCTGAAAACCCTGCCTCCCAGGGTCACGGCAGCAGTCGTGCGGGGAAGACAGCTGGTCAACCGCTACCTGTGCCTCGGTTGCCACAAAATCAACGGTGACGGAGGCGAAGAAGGGCCTGAGTTAAGCACGGTGGGAAGCGATCGAAGCTGGATATGGCTCTATGCTCACCTGGCCAGACCGCAAGGCGTGGTCGCAGGCTCGACGATGCCGGTCTTTTCGCTGAACCGGGAGGAAATTAAAGACATCACGGTCTATTTGATGACGCTTCTGGATAGCCGAGACCAGCTCAAGAACCTCCCTTTGCTTGCAAAGCGCGCGGCAAAGGATTATCCAACGGAACGGCCGGAGGACGAGCGGAATCACGGAGACATAAAATTCGCCGCAGACAAGGGCGCAGTCAAGTTTGCCTACGACGGCAACATTCTTTTTCGCGGCGCTGGTTGCAACCTGTGTCACATGCTTGGCATCAGAGGAGGAGAGGTGGGCCCGGCACTGACCTATATCGCGCGAAAGCGTGACGGAGAGAATTTGGAGCGCCTTTTGAAGGATCCCGAGGAAGTGCTTCCCGGAGGGAAGATGCCGCAGCTCTATCTGAACGAGCGGCAAATAAAAGCGCTGGTTGGCTTTTTGAGCACCCTGAGCTAGTGACGCTATGAAGCGGGTATTTTTTCTTTTCATCGCTGCGCTTGGCCTTGCCTCAGGATGCCTTGCGCCGCCGGCTCCCCGTGACGCCCCGCTTACCCGCCTCGAAGAGCAGGGTTGGAGAATCTTTTCGCGCGAGCCCTGTTTCTCTGCCTGTCACGCAACTTCCGTCGCAGCGACTCCGCCAGGCAGTTTAAGCGGGTTTGTGCCTGATCTGCGCACGACTCCCAGACACACTCAGGACTGGTACCTGGCCTACTTTGTCAATCCCCGCGCGGTTCTCCCTTACAGCCCGATGCCTTCATTCGGATATCTCTCCAGAGACGAGATGAAGGCTCTGGCTGCGTTTCTGCAGCGTCTCAACCGCGATGTGCCCGCGCCTAAGGCGAGACCGGTTGCACCAGAGGAGATCCCCCGCACCGCCAGGGATTTTGTGTCGTATCGAGCGGGGCGGAATATCTTTAATACCTACTGCACGGGTTGCCACGGGGAATCCGGGAGCGGAGGGGGGGAGGTGGGGCACCTGCTTTCGCCGGAGCCGCGGGACTTTACCGATTCCGTCTGGATGAGCAAGCAGACAGAGAGCTATCTCTTTTCTGTCATCACCGACGGCAAGGCCAATACCGCGATGCCAGGCTTTAAAGATATCCTGCGCCCTCAAGAGAGAGCCCTGGTGCTCAATTACATTCAGTATTTTGCTGATCCCGTGGCCAAGGAGCGGATGGAGTTGGCATTCGCCATCGAGTAGGTGGAAGTTCGCCAAATAATTTTTGTCTCGATCAGGTCAATCAGAGATTTGATATCATCGGGTTTGAAAAAAGGCACCTCTCCGGCGCGCTTTTCGGGACGGGTCAAGGCAAGGGTCTGACTTTCCTCCGCGTGCCTTAAGATTTTTCCAGCCCATCATTTTTACTGTTGACACAGGTGCAAAGTTATAGTATTTGAGCGTCGTTTGTATTGTAAAATATAAGTTTTGCAATGCAAGACACAGACGGGCGCGATGATTCACGATCAGCGTATGGATGGTATGGCGTGCTGAGTTGGGAGATATCCGATGCCTGGCACGCAAATAAAAGTTTTTGACAAAATCGTTCAGGTTATCGAATTGCTTGCGACTTCCTCCCAAGGGGTGACACTTAAGAAGGTGCAACAAGCCTTAGCATTAAACAAGGGCACAGCCTTTAGGATTTTACGTGCCTTGGAATCGCACGACGTTGCGGCGAGGAATGAAGATGGAACTTTCGTCCTGGGGAACCGTGTGCTCTGGTGGGAAACTTGCTACCGTCAAAATCTCGACCTTTCCAAGGTTGTCCGGCCCCACCTGGAAAAGCTCCGGGATCTGACATCGGAGACAGCCGCATTTTCTATCTTGATGGGGAACCAAACAGTAATTGTAGATCAGGCCATTAGCCCTCACGCTACAAGCACGAGATTTGATATCGGATCCTCTGCCCCCTTGCACGCAGGAGCCACAGGGCGGGTATTTTTAGCCCATCTGGCTCTAGAGAGACGTAGAGGTCTTTTGAGCCGGCAGCGCTTGGAACGCATTACGGAGCGGACCATCACCGATAGAGAGCGGCTCGAACGGGAATTAAATAAGTGCGTCGCCCAGGGATTCGCTTTCAGCGAAGGGGAAAGGCTCTCCAACACTTCTTCCATCGCCGCTCCTATTTTCGGTTCCAATAAAGAGGTCTTGGGAGTCGTATCGGTGAATGGCCCATCCGACAGGCTGACGCATAGCAAAGGTAGGTCGATGGCTCCGATACTGTTGAGAGAAACTCGGCTTTTGACGCGACGGTTGCAAGGGCCTACACGTCAACGCTCAAACTTAAGAGACAGTCCCAATCTGTATTTGATGAAAGTCAAAAAAAAGAGCCCGAGCGACGAGTGAGGAGGCGGTTTGTGAGGTTCAGGCGCATGATATTTTTTCTTGGCAATTTTTTCCTTATTTTCCTGATGACAGCGCCTGCCCGGGCATCATCTATTCTAGGCGGGGAATGGGAAAAACTCTTCAAAGAGCGCGTCACATTTGCTGGCTTCATCGAGAATACAACGGGTCTTTCCATTGTCGCGGGTGACAGCAAATTTACCACCAGCAACCGGTTCATTATGAACCGTTTTGTCATCCAACCCGAATTCAATTTTGACTTCGACGAAAGAGTCAAGCTCTTTATATCTTGGAGATTTGTCAAGGAGCCGCGCTACAACAAGGAGGCCAGGGACCGGAGAAGAAATGTCCCTTCCTTGTCCCCCCTCGAAAACACCTTCTACGACGAAGACAGCTTAAAGCCCTGGGAGATGGTTTGGGATATTCATCCCATCGACCGGCTGAGCCTTAGGATCGGAAGGCAGTTCATTTCCTGGGGCGAGACCGATGGGCTAAGACTGCTCGATGTGATCAACCCTCAGGATGGCACTTTTTCTCCTCCGGCAGCGGCTAACCTCTTTAGTCTTGATGAGACGCGGATTCCCCTGTGGGGGTTGAGGGCTAGCTATAGATTGGTTCCGGCGAGCAACACGGCCCTAGAATTCATTGCGATGCCTGGTTATGACGAGAGGAGAAAGAGAGTTGACGAGAGCGCTCCAACCGCGGGGAGATGGGCTCCTCATCCCGAAACACGCATAGCCTTGGGGCGTCTTTTTGCTAACCCTATAGGGGCCGCTCCTGTGGTCATTCCTTCGATATCACGGGTGTGGCCTGATGCTGGGGATAACTGGCGCATCGGCGGAAGGGTCATCCATAGCATCGGAAAGCTGAACTTTGGCCTCGGGTATATCTGGGGCTTCAATCCTCAACCTGGGGATTTGACCTTCAAGCTTTTGGGGACTTCTCTGGGTCCGGGCGGGACCACGATTGCTCGGCTGAGGCTTTTCAATGACCGCACGAGCATTTTTGCGGGCCACTTCAACTATCCGCTTGAGCAGTTAAAGACGGCTCTAAAGGGCGAAATCGCCCTCTATCCGTCCAAGCCCTTTAACATCTCTAAGTACCCTGGCTCCTCTGGCCTTAAGGCGGGGCCTCATCCTCGGCATGGAGACGGGATAACGGAAAAGAATACTTTGAGGTATTCTCTCGGCCTTGACCGTTCAACCCTGATTCCCTTTCTCCATCCAGATGACCCCTGGCGTGTTTTTAACTTGTCCTTTCAGATCTTCCAAAGCATCATCTTTGATCACGAGGACGGCATCCGTGCATTCTCCACCGCGGAAAAGATCAAACAGGTCTCCACTTCTCTCACCTTCAGAGTGAGCACCGGTTACTTCGGAGACACAGTCTTACCCGACGTTTTTGTGGGCTATGATCCAGAGGGTTATTGGCTGGCCAATCCGGCAGTCAGCTATGTCCCGCCTTGGAATGAGAAGATGAGACTGAGCCTGATTGCGGCCCTCTACGGCGGTCGTAACAAGTTTAAGTCCTTTGGCTCTTTTGATGAGAAGGACTCCATCTTTCTCAAGATGCGTTACCAGTTCTGAGGCGTTAGCGACGGAGTTTCCGATGAAGTTCATAGTTCATTATCCATCACCACTCGCTTTTCGATTCGCGATTCGCGAGTCACGAATCGCGCTCCACGGTTTTCTCCTTGGGCTGCTTCTGCTCTTGATCGGCCCTTCGGAATTGTCAGGACAGCAAGCCGAGCCTAAGCCTGGCGACACCATTGGTCCTCACAATTGGGAAAGGGTGAAGGGGATGGTTGGCGACAACCTTTTAGATCGGATCAAGCAGGGTTATAGCTTTAAGATCAAAGAGCCAACCAGATATGACGTTCCGCGAGAGTATGTGGAGGCAACCAAGAGATACTCCGGAAAGGTTCGGTTAGGGGCAGATGGCGAGCTTCTCAACTATGTGGCCGGACGTCCTTTCCCCCAGATTGAGCCGCGCGATCCACAGGCCGGGCAGAAAGTTGCGTGGAATTTTTACTGGCGTTGGCAGGGTGATGATTTTAAAAACGGTGGCGGGACGCAAGCAGGAAAGGTTATCCGCTACGCCATTGAGAAAGACGGATCCGAGCGTCGAGCGGATTTTGTTGCCTATTTTTTGTTCCCCCGGACTCGGGTCACGCTCGATCCCAAGCCTGTGATTCCCGGATACGAACATATTGATAGCCTCCAGCTACGGATTGACAGCTATCCGAGGGATAGCGCCGGCACGGCAACTTTTGAAATCCGTTATGCAGACCCGAAAAGACCGGACGATCTCTACCTCTATATCCCGAGCCTGAGACGCATTCGTCGCGCCAGCACAACCCAGAGGTGCCAGACTCTTGCCCCTAGCGAATTCAACCTGGACGATATTGATTTTTTCAGAGGCAAAATCACGGATTTCAATTATCGGCTTTTGGGGGAGAAAAAGGCGCTGGTGAACTATGCCCAGAAAAATGTCCCTTATCAGCGCAAACAAGGAGACTATCTCCCCATAGACGAGATGTGGGAGATCCAGGACGTCTATGTTCTGGAAATCACGCCCAAAGATCCTAGTTACTGCTACCCAAAAAAGATCCTCTGGGTCGACAAGGTTGCTTATGAGGCGACGTGGGGCATGACCTGGGACAGAAAAGGTGATTACTGGAAAGAGCTGGCCCTATTCCGCATTCCGGCGAAACTTCCTGACGGTCAGGTTGCCTGGCAACAAGGAACGGGTTACGGCGTTAATGTTCAAAACGGCCGCTCCACCGTCCTGACGACCACGAGGGCGTACAACCAAGGTTTCTCGCCGAGTCTTTTCACGTTAGATACGATGCAAAGGATCATGCGGGGAGGCAACGTTGAGTAGTGAGGGGTTGGCGGAGATAGCTGGGAACGTGCGACGTATTCTTCTGCTGGTGGGTTTTATTGGCTGAGGTCTATTATGTCAGAACAAAAACATCCCCCGACCTGATCCAGCAATCCTTGGATAGCGCTCCTGGTAGGAGCCGCGTTGCTCGTTATCTGGCTGATCAGCCAGTGGATCGGATAACCGCCATTCCTTGACAGCAAAGGGATTGTCTATCTAAAATAAGAGCCAATCTCACATCTACTTTATCCCGCCGGGGATCGCCGAGTACAAGCTTCCCGAACGGGTCGAACTGGTGGAGGACTTGCTGCTTTCACCGACAGACAAAGTGTCGAAACAGAACCTGACCAAACGGATCGCCGAGAAATTAGGCGAGGAGTCAAAGCAGTGAGGGAATTTGGACAGGAAACCCGCCTGGGGGACTGAGGGTGTGCCATGTCTGGGAAATTCTACGAAGAACTCGAGGTTGGACAGCGGATTCAACACGCCACCGGCCGCACGGTGACGGAGACGGACAACGTGCTTTTCTGCGCGCTGACGATGAACCCGCAGCCGCTGCACCTCAACGAAGAATTCGCCGCTAGAACCCAATTCGGGCAGCGTGTCGTCAATGGACTCTACACGATGGCGCTGGTCGTTGGCCTGACGGTCGCTGAGCTTACTGAAGGCACCATCGTCGCCAACCTGTCGTATGAAAGAGCGGTGCACCGCAGTCCGGTCTTCCACGGCGACACGATCAGCGTCGAGACCGAGGTTCTGGAGAAAAGGGAGAGTCGCTCCAATCCGGATCGCGGGCTGGTGCGATTCAGACACATCGGCCGGAAGCAGGACGGCACCGTGGTGATCGAAGTGGAGCGGACGGCGTTGTTTTTGAAGCGTCCTGTAAAGGCTTAGCGAGTGGGACCTGATGCCCGAGGGAACCCGCCAGCGCAAACCTTCGAGGGCCAGAAATTTCCACTCACTTCATGTTTGCCAAGGCTTTTTGACGATAGAAGTGATTGCCAAAACCACCGTCCGGATATTCCCAGTTAAGTTTAGATGCCCTGGTCCCAAAGCAGAGAGAATGTCCATCCCTCCCTGGAGGCTTACCCAAAATTGCCACAAAACTACCTTATCGGATAGTCTCCGCCGAAAATGATTGGAACCACAAATAAGGAGGCAGTTATGGCGAAGATTGATGTGATAAAGACATGGCAGATGGTTGAACCGGGCAAGCTGGTGAAGACCGAAATTCTTGTTCCCGTTTTGGATGATGATGAGGTGCTCGTCGAGATACGAGGCTGCGGTGTCTGCCACACGGACCTGAGCTACTTTTACCAGGGCGTGCCTACCGTGACAAAGCCGCCGCTTAGCCTGGGGCACGAGATATCGGGTGTCATCGTCGAAGGCAAGGCTGATCTTATCGGCAAAGAGGTTATAGTCCCGGCCGTCATGCCCTGCAACCACTGTCCCATCTGCGCGAAAGGCAGGGAGAACCGCTGCCTTAGCCAGAAGATGCCCGGGAACAGCCTTGGTATTTATGGCGGCTTCTCAAGCCATATCCCGGTGCCGTATAAGGATCTTTGCTTTATCGGAGACCGGAAGGGCTTTCCGCTGGAAGTGCTTGCGGTTGTCGCCGACGCGGTGACGACGCCCTATCAGGCTGCGCTGCGGGCAGAGCTGCAGAAGGGCGACCCGGTGATGATAACCGGCGCTGCAGGCGGTGTCGGCTCATACATGACCCAGACGGCAAAGGCCCTGGGCGCGGCCCACCTCATCGGTTTTGACATAAACGAAGAGAAGCTGAACACCATGAAAAACTATGGGGCTGACCTGGTCATCAACCCCCTCGGCAAGGAGATAAAAGAGATCAAGGAAATCGTCAGGGGCTACTGCAAGCAGAATAGCCTGCCCTCCAATTTCGGCTGGAAGATATTCGAGTGCACGGGCACGAAGCCGGGACAGGAACTTGCCCTCGAATTTCTTTCCTTCATAGGCCGTCTTATTGTGGTCGGGTACGGACCGCAAAAAGTTGAATACATGCTTTCAAGACTTATGGCATTCGACGCAGAAATCGTGGGCACCTGGGGATGTCCCCCAAAGCATTATGGCACTGTCCTCAATCTCGTGCTCGAAGAAAGAATAAAGACAAAACCCTTTGTCGAGACAAGGCCCATGAGTCAGATAGCAGAGGTTTTTGATGCGGCTCATCACGGAAAACTGCAGAAGCGCGTTGTCCTGACGCCTGATTTTTGAGATGAACTTATTGAGATGAATACCACATAGCATTTGCATTCTCGTCTATTGTGTATTAACCTTTTTTTATTGTTGTTCACTGAGCCTCCTCACCGTTGAGCCCGAGTGGTTCACAGTCTGGAGGCTTTATTTTACTACCGCAAATGTCAAACCCTGGGAGTCCTCCACCAATGGTGGAGGTTTACCTTGGATCAAATTATCACGGACCGCATCGAAGAGGAGATATGCTATGCTGGATAGTGCCAAAACGCCTGTGACCTGGGAACATACCAGGGCTTGGATAGGCCGGGCCCTGAGCGTCCCCGAGGGAGGGGGGTGTGACGCAGTAGAGGCCGGCACAATCCGCCGCCGGCTGGAGGTCCTGGAGTTTGGTTGCCCCCTGCACTATGACGAAAAAGTGGCCAAAGAGGCAGGTTACAAGGGTGTCTTTGCCCCCTATACGATGCTTCAGACCTACAGCGGCTCGGCCAACTGGCAGCCGGGACAACCCACTCTCTGGCGGCGCAGCCAACCCGACTTCACCCTGAGGGCCCAGGTGGAGCAGGGCGAGATCCCCCAGCCCGGGACCCATGGCTTCGCGACCGACGTTGAAATCGAGTACTTTCAACCCCTCTATCTGGGGGAGAGGGTCTCGGTGCGGGAGCGCCGTCTGCTAAACGTCAATCCGAAGCGCACCAGCGTTGGTGACGGCGCTTTCCTCACCTGGGAAAGCCGCTTCTGCAACCAGCGCGGTGACCTCGTAGGCGTGGCACGCACTAGCCAGTACCTCTACGTGCCCCATCCCCGGCGTGAGGGAAAAACGGTCAGCGAGGAACAGGGGGAGGCTAAAGCGGCCTCCGCCTCGGGCGCCGGGACGGACGTCCCTGAATGGGGGAGTGATCCGCGCAGCGACTGGAGCACCCAGCTTTTCTTTGAAGATGTGAAGGAAGGGGACGATGTGTCCAGGGTGGCCTTCCCCATCACCATCCAGCGCCTGGTCATGGAGGCCGGTGCCAACCGGGACTTTAACGGCATCCACCACAACCGGGAGATCGCCCGCTCCCATGGCGCGCCGGACATGTTCTGCAACAACTTCTTCCTCCAGGGCATGTGGGAGCGGAGCGTCCGAGAGTACATCGGCCTGCGGGGCATCATCCGCAAGATCGGGCCCCTCCGCATGAGGATCTTCAACCTCGCGGGCGATACTGTCGTGGTGAAGGGCAACGTCCTCCGCAAGTTCCAGCAGGACGGCCAAAACCTGGTGGAGTTGAAGATGTGGTCTGAGAACTCCCGTGGGATCAGTGTCGGGCCGGGGCCCGTGCTGGTGATGTTGCCCTCGCGCTGACCGGAAAAGATTTTTTGGAATCTGTCATGCCAACCGTCAGCGCGTGTCCTGCCTCCGAAGAGCAACGACGATTACACCGATGAAAGCATTGTACTTTAACGAGCACGGCGGCCCGGAGGTGATGCAATACGGCGATATGCCTGACCCCCGGCCAGGGCCAGGTGAAGCATTGGTGCAGGTGAAAGCCGTGGCGCTCAATCACCTCGACCTGTGGGTGCGCCAGGGATGGCCTGGGTTGAATTTGCCCAGGCCGCACATCGGCGGGTCGGATGTGGCGGGCCTTGTGGCCGGCTACGGCGCAGGGGCAAATGGCCCGGCGCTTGGGACGCGCGTGGTGATTGACCCCGGCGTGGTGCTGGGCGAAGACGAATGGACGCGGCGCGGCGAAGAATCCGTCAGTCCGCATTATCATCTCCTGGGCGAAAGCGTGCGCGGCGGCTGCGCGGAATATGTCGCTGTGCCCGCGCGCAATTTATTGCCTATCCCGGATGGGATTGACTTTCCGCAGGCGGCCGCGCCGATCCTGGTGGGCCTGACGGCGTGGCGGATGCTGG
>Ga0209640_10001614_pt1 | contig 19262 bp, 13 predicted proteins | sample RifCSP10_1_FD_184018 | JGI IMG/M metagenome (GOLD analysis project Ga0209640, IMG submission 184018) | Soil microbial communities from Rifle, Colorado - Rifle CSP2_sed 10_1 (SPAdes) (version 2) | ecosystem: Environmental > Terrestrial > Deep subsurface > Rock core/Sediment | place: Rifle...
GCGGGACACTAGAGGACAGGTGAGCCTGCCATCGTGAGGGGAAGCAGCGTGCTGAATCAGATCGCGCCGGACGAACTGCGGCGGCGGTACAAGGCCGTCACGGCGAATCGCCCTGGCAAGGTCGGGTTCTGGGTGGTGGCGACGTTTGTGGCGTGGCTGGCGGCGGGGACCTTCCTTCCCGACGGCGCGCCGCTCGGCATCGTCCTCCAGGGCGTGGTGTTCGGCACGGTGACGGCGCTCCTCGCCATGGGGCTGATCCTCACCTACCGCACCGACCGCATCATCAACTTCGCCTACGCGGCGATGGGCGGCGTCGGCGGCGTGCTCGCCGTCCACCTCTTCCTCGAGTGGCACTGGAACTACTTCCTCTCGATCATCCTCGGCACCCTGTGCGGCATCCTGATCGGTGGGCTCACCGAGGTCCTCATCATCCGTCGCTTCCGCAACTCGTCGCGCCTCGTGTTGACCGTCGCCACCATCGGCCTCGCCCAGGTGTTCGGCGGGATCCAGCTGCTCATCCCGCAATGGTTCGGGTCGTCGCAGGGCGGCCTCATCGGTGGCTTGGAGACGCCGATCAGCGACATCCACCGCAGCATCGACCCCGTGCTCTTCAACGGCGACCACCTGCTGATCATCGCGGCGGTGCCGCCGATCATCGCCCTCCTGGCGTGGTTCCTGCTGCGCACCGACGCGGGAGTGGCGGTGCGGGCGGCGGCCGAGAACCGCGACCGGGCGATGCTCCTCGGGATTCCGATCCAGCGACTGGCCACCCTCGTCTGGATCATCGCCGGCGGCCTGGCGTCGCTCACCTTCGCCCTCAAGGCCCCGTTCGCCGGCGCGGTGTCGACCGCCCTCGGCGGAACGACGCTCCTCTTGCCGGCGCTCGCAGCCGCCGTCCTCGCGCGTATGGAATCGCTGCCCCGCGCCTTCATCGCGGGCATCGGCCTCGGCATCGTCGAGCAGGTCACCTTCTGGAACACCAGCCAGGCCTCGACCAACGACGTGGCGTTTCTGATCGTCATCCTCGTCGGACTCCTCGTCCAGCGCGACGTGCTCTCACGCGCCGAGGACGCCGGCGAGAGCACGTGGTCGATGGCCGAGGCGGTGCGGCGCGTCCCCATCGAGTTGCGTCGACTGCCGGAGGTGCGCGCCGTCAAGATCGGCGGCGGCCTGCTGTTGGTGACGCTGGCGATCTTCCTTCCCCAGGGGTGGAGCGTCGGCAGCCAGATCCTGGCGAGTTCCGCGCTCATCTGGGGGATGGTGGCGGTGTCGCTGGTCGTTCTCACGGGGTGGGGTGGCAACATCAGCCTCGGCCAGTTCGCCATGGTCGGGGTGGGCGGCATCACCGCCGGCAACTTGGTGGTTCGCTACAACGTCGACCTCTTCGTCGTGCTCGCCGTCGCGGGCATCGCAGGCGGCCTCACCGCCCTCGCCGTCGGCCTCCCGGCGCTGCGCATCCGCGGGTTGTTCCTCGCCGTCACGACCCTCGCCTTCGCCGTCGCGCTCGACAGCTACTTCCTCAACCCCAACACCCTCCCGTCGATCGTGCAGACCGACGTGCCGCGCCAGACCCTCTTCCAGCGCTGGGACCTCGACGTCCACATCACCTTCTATTACCTGTGCCTGGTCTTCTTCGCGCTCTCGGTGCTCGTCGCCGGCAAGGTGCGCAAGACGCGCAGCGGCCGCGTGTTGATCGCCACCAAGGACAACCAGCGCGCCGCGGCCGCTGCCTCCGTCCCCACCACGGCGGTGCGGCTGACGGGATTCGTGTTCTCCGGCATCATCGCCGGGATCGCCGGCGCCCTGTACGTGGAGCTGATCAACGGGGCCGGCTCGGGGACGTTCCGACCGGAGATGAGCCTCCAGGTCTTCTCGATGGCGACGATCGGTGGCCTCGGTTCCATCGGAGGCGCCGTCTCGGGCGTCTTCTTCTTCCGCTGGCTCGAGCAATACGTCTCGGGGTCGGCGCGCCTCATCGCCACCGGCGCCGGCCTGTTGTTCGTGCTCATGATCATCCCGGGCGGGTTCGCCCAGCCGTTCCTCAACCTCCGCGACAAGGCGCTGCGCCGCCTCGCCGAATGGAAGGGCATCCACGTCCCGAGCCTGTTCGAGGACAAGCGACTGGTTTCGGGCGACGACGAGCTCGCCGACACGCCCGAGGACGTGAGCGAGGTCATGTCGGGCGCCCTCGCGACGCTCGACGATGACGCGGATTCGGGCGATCGGGACGACGACGCGCCGCCACCCGCTCGCCGAGCGCGTCGGGTAGGAACGGGGAGGGGCTGATGGCCGCCATCACGTCGCGCATTCGCGCCCGGGCTCGACGCCCCGAGGGAAACGGTCACGTCTCCAACGATGCACCCCTCCTTCGCTGCAGCAGCGTCGACGTGGCGTACGGCCCGGTCCAGGTGCTGTTCGGCGTCGACCTCGAGATCCAGCGGGGCGAACTCGTCGCCCTCCTCGGCACGAACGGCGCGGGGAAATCCACCCTGCTGAAGGCGATCTCCGGGCTGCACAAGCCGCGGCGGGGAACCGTCGAGCTCGACGGCGTCGACGTCACCAACGTTCCCGCCCACAAGATCGCCGCCCAGGGCGTGATGCAGATGCCCGGCGGCAAGGGCGTGTTCCCGACCCTCACCATCGAGAACAACCTGCGCCTCGCCCAGTGGCTGTTCCGCGACGACAAGCAACGCACCGAAGAACAGCTCGAGCGCGTGCTCAACCTGTTCCCGATTCTCCGTGAGCGTTACGGCGAGATGGCCGGGAACATGTCGGGCGGCGAGCAGCAGATGCTCACCCTCGGCATGGCGCTCATGAGCGACCCGAAGCTGTTGATGATCGACGAGCTGAGCCTCGGTCTCGCCCCCACGATCGTGGGCGAGCTGATCGAGGTCGTCCACCAGATCCATGAAACCGGCGTGACCATGATCATCGTCGAGCAGTCGGTCAACGTGGCGCTCAACCTCGCCGAGCGCGCCGTCTTCATGGAAAAGGGCGAGGTGCGGTTCGAGGGCGCCACCCGCGACCTGCTCGAACGCCCCGACATCCTGCGATCGGTCTTCATCGCCGGCGCGTCCGCGGGTGCGGGCGACGACGGCGGGCCCACCAAAGCCAAAGAGAAGGTCGCCAAGGCCGCCAAGCAGGCCGAGCACGTTGCGCCAGGCCCCGACGCGCCGCTGGTGCTCGAATGCGTCGAGGTCGTCAAGCGGTTCGGGGGAATCCGCGCCGTCGACGGCGTGAACGTCGCGTTGCGCGAGGGCGAGATCCTCGGGCTGATCGGCCAGAACGGCGCCGGCAAGACCACGCTCTTCGACTGCGTCTCCGGATTCCACAAGATCGACGGCGGTCGCATCCTCATGCGGGGCACCGACGTCTCGACGTGGGAGCCGCACGAGCGAGCCGCCGCCCGCATGGGCCGGTCGTTCCAAGAGGCCAAGCTGTTCCCGTCGCTCACCACGGCCGAGACCGTCGCCGTGGCGCTCGAGCGTCACCTCGCCAACAAGGACATCGTGGCGGCGGCGTTCTCCTTGCCGGCGTCCTACGAGTCCGAGCTGGCCGCCGCCGAGCGGGTCGACGAGCTGATCGAGCTGATGGGCCTGTCATCGTTCCGGCAGAAGTTCGTCGGAGAGCTGTCGACCGGCACCCGGCGCATCGTCGAGCTGGCGTGCATGCTGGCGCAGGACCCCGACGTGCTGATCCTCGACGAGCCGTCGGGGGGCGTGGCGCAAAAGGAGACCGAAGCGCTCGGCCCCATGCTCAAGCGGGTGCAGGAGTACACGGGGTGTTCGATCCTCATCATCGAACACGACATGCCGCTCATGGCCTTCCTTTGCGACCGCATCTACTGCCTCGAGTTGGGCCAGGTCATCGCCGAGGGGACCCCCGAGGAAGTGCTCAACGACCCACGGGTCATCGAGAGCTACCTCGGCACCGACGAGTCGGCCATCTTCCGGTCGGGCTCGGAGGGCGCCAAGAAGCCCCGGCGCAAGGCGGCGGCGTCGCGAACGGGGTCGCGTAGATCCCCGCGTGTCGCCCGGCCGCGTTCGTAGGCGCGCAGTCCTCTCGGCGATCAGCGAACGTTGGCGGTCCGCGGTCGGCGCCTCCGGGCGCCCGCCTTCCCGGAGCGGAAGATCGCGGTGTCGTCCGTTCCCAGATAACTCTCGATCACCCTCGGGTGCGTCAGCACGTCGTTCGGCGTTCCCTCCGCAATCACGCTCCCGAGTTCGAGGCATGCCATGCGATCGCAGAGCGACGAGAGCAATGGCATGTCGTGTTCGATGATGAGGATCGAGCACCCCGTGTGCGCCTGCACCCGCTGCAAGAGCGGCCCGAGGGCCTCGGTTTCCTTCTGGGCGATGCCCGCCGAGGGCTCGTCGAGCAGTACGACCGGCGGGTCCTGGGCCATCACGCAGGCGAGGTCGACGATCCGGCGCGTCCCGGTCGACAACTCGCCGGTCAGCTTCTCGGCGTAGGCGCGCAACCCCATGAGGTCGATCAGTTCGTCGACCCGACGGCCGGCCTTCCACTCCGACTCCTCGGTGGCCGGGAGCCAGAAGGCGGCGGCCACCATGTCGCGAGATTCGAGGTGGCGCTCGAGCGCCACGGCGATGGTCTCTTCGACGGTGAGCCCCGGGAACAGGCGGGCGTCCTGAAACGACCGCCCCAGGCCCGCCGTGGCGCGAGCGTTGGCGGGCAGTTCCGTGAGGTCGGTGTCCTGGAACACGACGCGGCCCCCGTCGAGCGGGAGGAACCCCGAGATGCAGTCGAAGAGGGTGGTCTTGCCGGCGCCGTTGTGACCGATGAGGCCGAAGATCTCCCCCTTCCCGAGCGCCAGACTCACACCGTCGACCGCTCGGATGCCCCCGAAGCGCTTGGTGATCTCGAACGTCTCGAGGACGGCGCCGTCGCTTCGTGACCGGTGGGCGCGCGTTCGCCCCGCGGGTTTCGGACCAGCGCGACGCGTGCGACCCTGCTGGTCGGCGACGACAGAGCCCGCGCCGGCGATGAAGACCGAGCGCAGGATGTCGGGGCGAGCGAGGAGTTCGTCGGTGGGTCCTTCGAACCGCACCTCGCCCTTTTCCATGAAGACGGCACGGCGGGCGAGGCGGAGCGCGACGTTGATGGACTGCTCGACGATCACGAGCGTCACGCCGGTGTCGTGGATGCGGTCGACGACGTCGAGCAGGGATGCGACGACGGTGGGAGCGAGGCCGAGGCTCAGCTCGTCGAGCATCATGATGCGCGGGCGCGTCATGAAGGCCTGGGCCAACGACAGCATCTGCTGTTCACCGCCCGACAGGTCGCCCGCGAGCTGGCCCTGACGCTCGTCGAGGATGGGGAACAGGTCGAGCACGCCGCGGCGTGCTTCCTCGAGGGCGTCGCGATCCTTGCGCAGCATCCAACCGGCCAATCGCAGGTTGTCGCCGACGGAGAGGGTGGGAAACACGCCCTTGCCGCCCGGCATGAGCGAGCCTCCGAGGTGGGCGACGCGATCGGCGGGCCGTCCGGTGACGTCGTGCCCGCCGAGGCGGATGCTGCCGCGATCGGGTGGGAGCAGTCCGGCGACCGCTTTCAGCAGCGTCGACTTTCCCGCGCCGTTGGTGCCGAGGAGCGCCACGACCTCGCCTTCGGCCACCGCGAAATCGACGCCGAACAGCACCTGCACCGGCCCGTAGGAGACGTCGAGGTCGCGGACTTCGAGGAGGGGAGCGGGGCCCGGACTCATGGTCGTCCCGCCCGTCCGGCGCGCACGGGCTCCTCGAGCGCCCCCCGGAGCAAGTCGACGTCGTCGGCGAGCTCGTCGGTGGCGTCCGCATCGTCCGGCCCGAGGTCATCGCGGCGATCGGCGAGCAGGCTCGGCACGACGACACCGTGTCGCCGGGCCACGATCCGAAGGGCGCGGTCGCGCAGGTTGAGGACCGCTTGTCCGAGTCCCCCGGGGAGTGCGTACAGGATGACGAGGAGACCGGTGCCGGTGACGAGGAGCCGCACCGTCGAGCTCACGAGTTGCTCCACCCATCGGAGTGCGAACACGCCGAGCAGCACGCCGGTTGTGGAACCGACCCCGCCGATCACGGCCATCGAGAAGACTTCGAGGCTCGACACGGGCTGGAAGCTGCCGACGCGCGTGCCTTGCAGCATCATCACGTAGAGGCCGCCGGCGAGGCCGGCAAACGCGCCGGCGAGGAGAAAGCCCGTGAGTTTGACGCGGGTGGTCGGGACGCCCATTGCTTCGGCGGCGCGCTCGTTGTCGCGAGTGGCGATGAGGACGCGTCCGCTCCGGGCGCGGCGCACCCCCGCCGCCAGCGTGAGGGCGACCACCAGAAAGAAGAGGCACAGGTAATACGCAACGACGTCGCTGTCGAGGTCGAAGCGGTCGAAGACGACGGGTCGGGTGACGTTTTGTTGGATGAGGCCCCGGAAGTTCACGGGGTTGAGGAGGTAGGAGTCGAAGGCGACGGCGAGGCCGAGGGTGGTGACGGCGAGGAATGGTCCCTTGATCCTCAGGGCCGGGAGGCCGACGAGCATGGCGAGCACGGCTCCGACCACCGCCGCCACGACGAGGACGAGGAAGTAGTCGAGACCGGTGCGCACCATGAGGTTGCCCGCCACGACGGCGCCCGTTCCCACGAAGGCGAACTGGCCGAGGCTGATGCTCCCGCCCCATCCCGTCAGCACGACGAGCGAGACGGCGACGATCCCCCAGAGCAAGGCGAAGGCCATGAGTCCGGCGGTGCTCGGGGCGACCTGGGTCGGGAGGGCAATGGCGAAGATGGCCACGGCGAGCATGAGGGCGACCCGCCCGTAGCGCACTTCGGGGAACCCGCGGAGTTCCTTGGGGATGGGGCGGACCGTGGCGACCGCCGACCACGTCGAAGTGCCGCTGTCCTCACCCCGCGACAGTCGGTGCCGTTGGGCGAGCAGGGCCCCGAGGATCACGAGGAGGAACGCCATGTCGGTCGCCGACGCCGCCTCCCAGTTCCACAGCACGAGCTGCTCGAGGATGCCGAGTCCGACGCCGGCGACGACCGCCGTCGGCAGCGACTCCATCCGCGCGATCACCGCGGCGGCGAGGGCCGGGAGCAGGATCGTCGGACCGGCGAGAACATTGGGCGTCACGCCGGAGAAGGGGGCCTTCAACACGAAGGTGAGCGTGGACAGCCCCGCCGCCACCATCCACACGATGGTCGAGAGGCGCCGGATCGGGATGCCGAGGAGCAGCGCTCGGTCCGCGTTCTCGGCCGAGGCTCGCACCGCGACGCCGGAGTCGGTGCGGAGGAGGAACCACGCCAGCCCCGCGATGACAAGCGGCACGGCGAGGACGATGAGCACGTGGTTGCCCGTGAAGATCAACGGGTGGAGGGAGAACTCCACTCCGATCGGGGTCTCGAATCCCGACAGGATGAGCCCTTCCGAGCCCATCCAGATGGGGATGAGCAACTCGAAGGCGCCGAGGATCTGCGCGAGACCGATGGTGGCGACCGTGAGGACGAGGCGCGGGGAGTTGCGGAAGCGGCGGATGACGAGGATCTCGGTGATCCCGCCCACCGCGATGCCCACCACCAGCCCGGCTCCGACGGCGGCGAAGTAGTTCCACCCCTTGACCAGGAAGAGGTTCACGGTCAGCACGCCGCCGACGCCGCCGAGGCTTCCTTGCGCGAAGTTGATGATGCGGTTCGTGCGGTAGACGAGGATCAGTCCCATCGCCATGAGGGCGGTGACCGTCCCGAGCACGGCGCCGATGACGATGATGGCGAGCGGCGCGCCGCGCGGCATGAGCGCCCCGACGAGCAGCCACCCGACGAACGCGATCCCCGCCCACCACGCGGCTTGCGCGCGTCGGTCGGTCTCGTAGCCGGGAAGTCTCGCGACGCGGAGGCGGCGAAGTCGTTCGGCGGCCTGCTGGGACGCGGAGGTCACTGGAAGACGCGTGGCTCCGTCGAGGGCCAGTCACCCCGTCGGTAGCGGGTGCCGGGGGCGGTGTCGACGTACGCGCCCAACTCGTTGTTCTGTACCGAGCGCTGGTTGGGGTCGTACCAGATCTCGCGGGCGTCCTCGGGCGGCGTTTGATCGCCCGGCCCGAAGCCCCACGTTCCGGCGGGCCCGGCGCCCCCGGGGTAGCGGTCCATCCCCTCCGCGAAGCTCTGCGGAGTGAGATGGGGTCCGGCCATCTGAATGCCGATCGAGAGCATGTAGAGCTGGTAGTAGATCAGGTCGACGACGAAGGCCGGCTCGTCGGATCGCACCTGCTTGTACGCGTTGTAGCCGTAGCTGGCGCGCAGCGGCTGGAACTCGGAGAGATAGCTCACGCCGAAGGCCCGCGACCACGAATCCTGATCGAAGAGCTGGCCGACGAGGTCGATGTCCTGGGCGGCGACGCCGACGATGATCCATTCGGGGTGGTAGTCCTGCTCGGTGGCCTTCCCGGTGAGGAAGATCGCCATCACCGGGTCGAACCCCGTGAAGATGCTGGTGATCTTCTCGTCTTTCATTTTGGCGATGACGTTGGTGGCCTGGTTCGACATCGTGGCCAGATTGAGTTGGTACTTCACGCGGAACGGAAAGTCGCCGGCGGGAACGCCACCTTTGGCGAGGAGCGCCTCACCGTCGTCGACGCACTCCTGGTACCACGTGTTCTCGGGGGCGATGGTGCCGAACTTGCGAGTGACGTCCTTCAGGTTGCCGCCGGCGAACCGGGCCGGCTTGCCATACAGCTTCTTCAGGGCGTACTCCGCCGCCGTCTCCACGACGATCGAGCAGTCGGGGAGGCCCGCCCACGCGAATGGGTAGCGGTCGGCGAACCACTTGCGGCTCATGTAGGGGGCGCCGAAGTTCACCACCTGCTCTTGGCTCAGCGCGTCGGCGAACGGCGGAGTGCCGGCGGCGATCTCGGCGAACGCCTTGATCTCGCGGGACGCGTGACGTGCGTCCTGTTGGGCTTCCTCCTGACCGCCGCCGAGGATCTCGGCTTGGGTCGAGCCCTTGCCCTCGTAGAACTCGATCTTGAGCTTGCGGCCGTAGAACTGGAAGTTCTTGTTGAAGTACTCCGCGAGCGCGCCGAGGGTGCGGCGCACGTCGTCCGGCGTGTCGACGATGTCGGCGCCGGCGAGTTGCGCCAGCGCCTCTTGAAAGCCCGGCTCGTCGAGCACGCGCGCCGACACCACGATCTCCTCAGGGGTCACGCCCCTCGCCGTCGCCCCACCGTTGCTCCCGGTGAACTCGATGCAGGGAGGCGAGTATCCGTCGCCTTCGACCTGTAGGTCGCGGCCGTCGGTGCACGCGGTCGTCCGGCCCGGCGGCAACGCGGACGCGCCCGATCCCGACTTTTTGGCCGTGGCGCCTCCCACTCCGTCGGGGTCTCCCACCCCCGCACCGTCGCCGTCGGACTCGTCGGCCAGCGCGGCGGGCCCCGCCCCCGGTCCGCTCCCGCCCTCACCGGCGACGCGGATGACGTCGCGCTCGCTCGTCGGAACGAAGGCGGCGATCAGGACCAACACCAGGGCGAGCACGGCGAGCGGCCCGTATCCCCGGAGGATGCGCATGGCCGGTGGGCCGTCGTCGCGGGGGTCGGAGAGTCGATCGGTGAGTGCGCGAATGCGTTCGGGAACCCTGAGCCGGTCGCGAAGACTCACCGGTTACCCGCTCCGAGGGCCGCTCGGGCCCGCTATCCCCGCACGGGCGGCGCCGGCGCCCTGCTGGACGCGCCGCGGTTTCATGAAGTCGAGGAAGGCGACGCTGGCCACGGCGAGGAGGCCGATGATCCCCACGATGGCCGCCGTGCCCGACTTGCTCCCGGGAATGCTGAAGGTTCCGGCGGCCACGGTCGGGTCGCCACCGGGGATCCCGCCGTCGCCGTGCGATGGGCCCACGAGCGTCTCGATGGGAAGGCTGGTGGCTTGGGCCCCGAGGACCTGCGGCGCCGGCGCGAACGTGAGGTCGTCGCTGCTCACCGGTGCGACGAATGGGGTGGCACCGCCGCGGCGCCGGGTGGAGAACGGGTTGGCGTACTCGGTGCCCTCGGTGAAGGCGTCGGCGCCGCCGAACGAGACGCGCGTGGCGCCGGACCCGGCCGGGGTCGCCAGCACGATGTCGCCCACGACCACGAACGTGGCGAAGCTGCACCGTGCCTCGATGGCTCGGTCGAAGATCTCTCGCCGAGCTTCGTAGACCTCGGGCGGCAACATCGCGAACAGCTCGCGCCCGAGCGGCGGTCGATCGATCCTGACCTCGAGGGGGGTGATGATGGCGTGGCCGCCGTCCTGGGCGGCGCGCGGGAAGGCGACGACGAGGCCGGTCGGCGCGAGGGCCGTGTTCACCAGGTTCAAGAGCGCGCCCACCTGGGTCTGGAACTCGGCGCCCGCTTCCTCGGGCCACCCGTAGGTGGCACCGCCGGTGGTGATACTGCCGATGTGGAACGAGGCGTCGAAGGTGGCGTCGGCCGGAGCGGCGTCACCGGTCGTCTGGGTCACGCGCCACTCGAGATCGCGGAGCACCACGGCTCCGCCGCCCAGGCGCAACTCGGGAATGACGACGACCGCTTCGCCGATGCGTTTCCCGTTCTCGATGCGCGCGGCCGTCGAGGTGTGGCCGCCGATCACGTCGGCGACGCCGGCGACGTAGGTGACCGCGGTGTCCGATGTGGAGAGGGACGACGGCTGGCCGCTCGCCTGCGCGAAGAGGCGGCTGTGGTTGATCCGCGCGGGGGAGTCGGGCGGAGGGTCGAGGTTGGGGACGCCGCCGTTCTCCTCTTTGAGCTCGGCGAACTGGTAGGGGAGGTCGCGCGGGAAGATCGGCCAGTAGTCGGTGGATCCCGCGGCCGCCCCTGGTTCCCTGGAGTCGACGCGGACCGTGGTGGGGAGGTCGTCCTTCTGCAGGTCGGGCTCGCCCCCGTCGCACTTGTCGCCGATGGCGGAGGTGCCGACGATCCCGGTGTTGATCGCCCGCGACTGTGCACGGGCCACGTCGTTGGAGAAGTCGGCCAGCGTCTCGCCGACGACCATGCCGGCGCTCAAGCCGGCCGTCTCGGGGGAGACGGCGAGGAACTGCGACTTCACGTCGGCGCTGCCGAGGATGAACTCGCCCCCCTTGGCGGGGAACGCCAGGAGCGACAGGCCGACGGACGCGGCGGCACCCATCGCGAACAGCCGGGCGCGCCGGGAGGTCTTCGGGCGTCGATCGTGGGGCACGTGGTCTCCTGTGACAGCCGTCACACTATTTCCACGCGGCCATGCACAATCCCTGCCTGCGGGGCCAGGAGAGAGGCCGACCGAACGCCGTCATGACCCGCTCTGGAGGAACGGGAAGCCGAAGCCGGCGATGAGCCCGCCGTCGATCACGAATTCGGACCCCGTGCAGTAGCTGCTCTCCTCCGAGGCGAGGAAGAGGGCGAGGTCGGCGACGTCGGAGGGCGTGCCGATCCGGTTGAGGGGCACGTTCGAGAACACCTGTCGAAGGTCGACGCCGAGTTCCTTCGCCGGATCGAGGAGGGGAGTGTCGACGCCGCCGGGGTGGATCGAGTTGACGCGGATGCCGAACATGCCCAACTCGAGGGCGGCGGTCTTGGTCATACCGCGCACTGCGAACTTGGACGCGACGTAGGCGACCGTCATCGCCATGCCGACCATGCCGTCGACCGACGAGATGTTGATGATCGACGCGGTGCCCCCGTCGCGTTGCACGCTCGAGACCATGTGCGGCGTGGCGACCTTCATGCCGAGGAACACCCCGACCTGGTTGACGTTGATGACGTTCATGTAGTCGTCGAGGGGCGTCATGGCGAGCGGTCCGCCGCTGGCGATGCCGGCGTTGTTGACGAGCACGTGCAGGCCGCCGAAGCGCTCGACCGCGTCGGCCGCGGTCGCCTCCCACTCGTCTTCTTGGGTGACGTCGTGGTGCCGGTACGCCACCGAATCCGAACCCCTTGTCGAGGGGAGATCCGCCGAGATGGCGGCGACCGTCTTCTCGCCCTCCTCATCGAGGACGTCGGTGACCAGCACGCTGGCACCCTCCTCGGCGAAGCGGCGCGCCTCGGCCGCCCCTTGGCCTCGCGCCCCTCCTGTGACAATGGCGACTTTCCCGTCGAGACGTCCCACGGCTGCTCCCGTTCCTCGTGTGTGCGTACGCGTGTGTGAGTGCCTGCCCGGCTGACGCCGGGCAGGCACTCACACACGTCGTTTCGAACACTACGGGAAGAATGCGGGTTGCGGCTCGGCCCGGGAGCGAGAAGAATGGTCGGTGCATGAACGGGCACACCGAAAGCGCGGCCGGGGAGTCCCCCAGCCACCTCCTCGTAGTTCCGTAGCGCACAGCGCCGACGCGCTGTGCGCTTTCGCCCTCGTCCCGGATGGGTCGGGGGCGTTTTCATGTCCCCACCGACGGCGGCAGGAAGCCCGCCCGAGGCAGCACCCGACGGCTGAACATCCGTCGAGAGCCCAGGGCGAGAGCCCTGAGCCGGAGCACGGAGGAACGACGCGATGAAGCTCACTGGAGCTCAAGCACTCATCAAGAGCCTCGAGATGATGGAGGTGGAGGTCGTCTTCGGCCTCCCGGGCGGGGCGATCCTCCCGGTCTACGACCCCATCATCGAAAGCCCGATCCGTCACATCCTCGTGCGCCACGAGCAGGGCGCCGGCCACATGGCCGAGGGATACGCCATGGCGACCGGGCGACCGGGCGTGGCGATGGTCACGAGCGGGCCGGCGGCGACCAACATCGTCACCCCGCTGTGCAACGCCTACATGGACTCCACCCCGATCGTGGTGATCACCGGGCAGGTGGCGCGCAGCGCGATCGGGTCCGACGCCTTCCAGGAGTGCGACACGACCGGCATCACGATGCCCGTCACCAAGCACAACTGGCTCGTGCAGGACACCGACGAGCTGCCCCGCATCGTCAAAGAGGCGTTCCACGTCGCCACCACCGGCCGGCCGGGCCCCGTCCTCATCGACGTGCCCAAGGACGTCTCCAACGACACGATGGAGTGGTACTGGCCCGACGAGATCGACATGCCCGGCTACAAGCCGACGATCCGGGGCCACCGGGGGATGATCAAGGAAGCGGCGCGCCTCATCTGTGACGCGCAGCGCCCCGTGATCTACGCCGGGGGAGGCATCCTCAAGGCGCGGGCGAGCGAGGCGCTTCGCGCGCTCGCCGAACTCGCCGGGATCCCCGTCGTTACGACGCTCATGGCGCGCGGCGCCTTCCCCGACGACCACGAGTTGTGTCTCGGCATGCCGGGAATGCACGGCAACTACACGGCCGTCACGTCGATGCAGAAGTGCGACCTGCTGCTCGCACTTGGGTCGCGCTTCGACGATCGGGTGACGGGCAAGGTGGATGCCTTCGCCCCGGACGCCAAGGTCGTGCACGTCGACATCGACCCCGCCGAGCTCGGCAAGGTGCGCCGACCCGAGGTCCCGATCGTCGGCGACGCCCGCTTCATTCTCGAGGAGATGGTCGAGGCCGTGAAGGCCGAGCGCGACAAGCGGGGCGACTCGCTGCCCGACCTCGCTCCGTGGATCGACCAGATCAACCAGTGGCGCGAGCGCTTCCCCCTGAAGTACGACCAGGAGGCGAGCGGGTCGCTGCTCCCGCAGTTCTGCATCGAGAAGGTGCGCGACATGAGCCCCGACGACACCATCGTCGCCGCGGGGGTCGGACAGCACCAGATGTGGACGAGCCAGTTGTGGCGCTTCAACCACCCCTACACCTGGGTGAACTCCGGTGGCCTCGGCACCATGGGGTTCGCGGTGCCCGCCGCGATCGGCGCCAAGACCGGCAAACCCGACCGCACCGTGTGGGCCGTCGACGGCGACGGCTGCTTCCAGATGACGGCGCAAGAGCTCGTGACGGCGACCGCCGAACGGATCCCCATCAAGGTGGCGCTGATTAACAACGCGTACCTCGGGATGGTGCGCCAGTGGCAGGAGCTGTTCTACGAGGAGCGGTACTCCGAGGTGTACCTCAGTCCCGACCTTCCCGACTACGTGAAGTGGGCGGAGGCCATGGGGTGCGTCGGCCTGCGCTGCGAAACCCCGTCCGACGTCGAGCCGGCGATCGAGAAGGCCAATTCGATCGACGACCGGCCCGTCGTGATCGACTTCCGGGTCGACTACAAGGAGAAGGTGTACCCGATGGTCCCGGCGGGCGGACCCAACGACGACATCATCATGGACCCGCGCTACTTCGCCGGCGGAGAGGACTACACGTCATGAGCGGCCCGGCCGACAACGCCGCCAAGCACCACATCCTGTCGGTGCTCGTCGAGAACAAGCCGGGCGTGCTCGCCCGGATCTCCGGGTTGTTCGCGAGACGCGCCTTCAACATCTTCAGCCTCGCCGTCAGCCCCACCGACGACGAACGAGTCAGCCGTATGACGATCGTGGTCGACGTGGAGTCGACGTCGCTCGAACAGGTGACCAAGCAGCTCAACAAGCAGATCAACGTGATCAAGATCAACGAACTGCATCCGACCGACGCCGTGGAGCGTGAGCTGATGCTGGTGACGGTGTCAGCCGGTGCCGACACGCGGTCGCAGATCACGGAGCTCGGCGCCATCTTCGACGCCAAGATCGTCGACGTCGGCTACGACTCGATGACGCTGATGGCGGCGGGGCAACCCGACCAGCTCGACGCCATGGAGGACCTGTTGCGGCCGTACGGGATCGAGGAGATCCAGCGGACCGGTGAGATCGCCTTGCCGAAGCTGTCGCGGGAGTCGACCAAGCTTCGCTCGGTCAAGAAACCCGCCTGACCCCAAGCATCACGTTCCGAGGAGGAGCCCCGAAATGGCAGCAACGATCTACTACGAGGACGACGCCGACCTCTCGCTCATTCGGGGGAAGAAGGTCGCCGTGCTCGGCTACGGCTCGCAGGGGCACGCGCACGCACGCAACCTCCAGGATTCCGGCGTCGACGTTCGCGTTGGCCTGCGGGACGGGTCGTCGTCGTGGGCCAAGGCGGAGGCCGCCGGCCTCGCGGTGCGCACGATCGCCGACGCCTCCGAGGAAGCCGACGTCATCATGATCCTGTTGCCCGACACCGAGCAGGCGAAGGTCTACACGGAGTCGATCGCGCCCCACCTGAAGGACGGCGACTCGCTCGCCTTCGCCCACGGCTTCAACATCCACTTCGGTCAGATCGAGCCCCCGGCCGGCGTCGACGTGTGGATGATCGCTCCCAAGGGTCCGGGCCACCTCGTGCGGCGCCAGTACGAGGAAGGCGCGGGCGTCCCGTGCCTCGTCGCCGTGCACCAGGACGCCACCGGCAAGGCCAAGGAGACGGCGCTTTCGTACGCGGCGGGCATCGGCGGCACGCGGGCCGGCGTGCTCGAGACCACGTTCCCGGAGGAGACCGAGACCGACCTCTTCGGCGAACAGGTGGTGTTGTGCGGCGGCCTCACCGAGCTGGTGCGGGCCGGGTTCGAGACGCTCGTCGAGGCCGGGTACCAGCCCGAGGCCGCCTACTTCGAGTGCCTCCACGAGCTGAAGCTGATCGTCGACCTCATGTACGAGGGCGGCATCACCGACATGCGCTACTCGATCTCCGACACTGCCGAGTACGGCGACGTGAGTCGCGGGCCGCGCATCATCAACGAGGGGGTGCGCGAGGAGATGCGCAAGATCCTCGGTGAGATCCAGCGCGGCGAGTTCGCGCAGGAGTGGATCGAAGAGAACATCAACGGCCGTCCGAACTTCGAGGCCCTCCGCCAACAGGGCAAGGACCACCCGGTCGAGGCGGTTGGGTCCCGGTTGCGGGCGATGATGCCGTGGATCGGCGCCGGTCGCGAGAAGGTGCAGGACGCCTCCGGCGGCTGACCGCCCGGGCTGTGCTGCGCTTGCGCGCCCATTTCCAGGGTGTGAGTGCCTGCCCGGCGTCAGCCGGGCAGGCACTCACACCGCGTGAGGAACGACGAGGCCGCGCGGAACCGCGAGGCGGGTTCTGGGGTTCTGAACACGGCGACCGAAAGGCATCGAGAGGCATGAGGATCGGGTTTGTCGGTGCCGGGCTGATGGGGGCGCCCATGGTGCGGCGCCTGATCGAGGCCGGCCACGACGTCGTCGTGTCGTCGCGCACCCCCGACCGGCTCGCCGACACCGGGTGGCGGGTCGTGGCGTCACCCGCGGAGGCTGCCCGAAACGCCGAAGTGGTCTGCTCGATCGTCCCCGACTCCCCAGAGGTCACCGCGGTCGTGCGGTCGGCGCTCGAGACGATCCCGCGGGGCGCCGTCATGATCGAGATGTCGACCCACAGTCCCGACGTGGCGCGCGAGCTCGCGGCGGAGGCGGCCGACAAGGGCGTGGACTATCTGGACGCGCCGGTGTCCGGCGGGCCAACCGGTGCAGAGACGGGCACGCTCGCCATGTGGGTCGGCGGATCAGTCGATGCCATGGATCGAGCCCGGCCCGTGCTCACCGTCCTCGGCGCCGAAGACAAGCTCGCCCACTGCGGCGACGTCGGGGCCGGCCTCGTCGTCAAACTCGCCAACAACTATCTCGGAGCGGTCTGCGCCGCCGCCTCGGCCGAGGCGCTCGCCATGGCGCAGGCGGCGGGTCTCTCACCCGAGTTCGTCGCGAAGGCGGTCATGCAGGGGAGCGGCGCCAACTGGCAGTTGGGCAATCTCTTCCCCAACAAGGTGCTGAGAGGCGACTTCGAAGCCGGATTCAAGATCGCCCACATGGTGAAGGACGTCCGCACCGAACGCGAGGTCGCCGACGCGCTCGACGTCGATCAGCCCGTGGGCGACGCCGCCCTCGCGCGCCTCGCGTCCGCGATGGAGCGATACGGCGAGGACGCCGACTACGGCTCGGTCGCCCGACTCTCGGGCTTTGGTGACGGGACCGCGTAGGTCACGGTCGCGTACGCCACTGGCTCGGGCTCGTCGCCGCTGAACATGCGGACCTCGCTGAGGGCGAGGCGGCGGCCGAGTTTGAGCAGTTCGCCCTCCACGGTGACGGCGACGTCGGCCGGCGGTCGCCGGAGAAAGTGGATGTTGAGGTTGCTCGTGACGGCCGCGGCGACGGGCCCGAGTTCCGCGATCACCAGGAGATATGCCGCGGTGTCGGCGAGACCCATGAGGGTCGGCCCGGAGATCGAGCCTCCGGGCCGCTCCATCCATGGTTGCGGTTTGAGCGTCAGCCGGATGCGCCGGCCGCCCACGTGGTCGACGTCGAAGTGCCGCTCGGTGAGCCGATTGGGGAACGCCCGATCGATGAACTCCTCGAGTTGGCGGGCGTCCATCGCCCCCGGGCTCAGCTCCCGTTCGGCGGAATGTTCGCGTTGCTCCGGAAGAAGTTGGTCGGGTCGTACTTCGCCTTCAACGCCGTCAGTCTCGCCCATTGCGTGGCACTGTACGCGCCCGTGCGGACGCGATCGGTCGAGTCGTCGTTGGTGAAGTTGACGTAGACGCCCCGGCTGTGGGGCTCGAGGGCGTCGAAGAGCCCCCGCACCCAGGCGATGTGGCGGTCGGCGTCGCCCGCATTCTCCGGGAGCCACGACGCCACGATGTTGATGTCGTGCGCAGCATCCCGGTTGGGGAATGCCGACGCGTCCTCGGGCACGCGCGCCACCGCGCCGCCGAACGTGAACAGCGGGACAGACGACAGGGGCGAGGTGATCGCCTCCGAGTGTTCGATGACGGTCGAGATGATGTCGTCGGTGAGCGGGCCGATCTTGTGCGACTTCCAGTAGTAGTGACGGCCGTGGGGGAGCGCGGCGTCGAACATCTTCTGGTGCGCCACGTAGGGCTTGGGCACGACGGCGTCGACCACCGGCGACTCGAACGCCCGGACCGGCGCGAAGACCTTCTCGCCCTCCTCGATCGATCCGGCGTAGGTCAACACGAGCCCGACGACGGGCTTGCCGTGCAGTGCCTCGGGGACGACGGGGAGCGGCGGCGCGAGGCGGAGGTTGCCCATGATGCCCACCTCGTCGGGGGCGTCCGCGGCGAAGTCGCGGAGGAACCCGAGGATCTCCGGTGCCTTGCTCATCTCCCACAGGAGCAGGCCGGCGAGGATCTGTGGACCGAGCGGGCGCAGCTCGAACTCGAACGACGTGGCGATCCCGAAGTTGCCACCGCCGCCCTTCAGGCCCCAGAACAGCTCGGCGTTCTCCTGCTCGCTGGCGACGACGAACTCGCCGTCGGCCGTCACGACGTCACACGAGCGGAGTGCGTCGATGGACAGGCCGAACTTGCGCATGAGGTGGCCGATGCCACCGCCGAGGGTGAGCCCCCCGATGCCGGTGTGGCTGACGATGCCACCCGTGGCGGCGAGGCCGAAGGCCTGCGCCTCGCGGTCGAGGTGCTCGTTGAGGCACCCCCCTTCGAGGCGGATGGTTTGCCCGAGCGGATCGACGCGCGTCCCGACCATGAGCGACAGGTCGATGAGCAGCGCGTCGTCGCCCAGGGCGTAGCCGGCCACGGCGTGACCGCCTCCCCGGACCGTCGTAGGCAGGTCGTGCTCCCGAGCGAAGCGCACCGCGGCCTGGACGTCGGCCACGCCGCGACAGCGGGCAATGAGCGCTGGCCGGCGGTCGATGTGGCCGTTCCAAATCTTGCGTGACTCGTCGTAGCCCGGGTCGGCGGGTCGGATCAGCTCGCCGATGAAATTGGCGGCCAATGCCTCGATTGCGGCGTCGGTGATGGTCATGGCGTCCCCCTTGTGGTTGTGGGTCACTCTGCCGGAATCGGGCGCAGCGCGCCATCGAACCGGACGCCGGAGTGCCCGCGTCCTTGACTTTGCTCAAATATTCAAGTAATCACTTGATTACTTCTAGACGCCGGGCAGGAGAATGTCAAGGTGGCGAATCGGGAAGCCAAGGCACCCCTCTTCGACGCGCTGGCCTCGGTGGCCAAGGCCCTCGGGAGCGGTCGGCGCGCCGAGATCGTCGACCTCCTCGCCCAGGGCGAGCGCTCGGTCGAGGACATCGCCGGCGCCATCGGCCAAAGCGTGGCCAACACGTCGCATCACCTACGCCGCCTCGCCATCAGCGGCCTGCTGCGGTCACGGCGCGACGGTACGCGGATCCTCTATTCGCTCGCCGGTCCCGAAGTCGAAGACCTGTGGAGCGCGGTTCGAGAGGTCGCCGCGATCCATGTCGATCGGATCGATCGCCTGACCGAGGACTACCTGGGCGAGCCGGGGACTCTCGAGCCGCTCACCCGGGATGAACTTGCCGACCGGCTCGATCGCGGCGACGTGACGGTCATCGACGTGCGGCCCGCCGAGGAATACGAGGCCGGTCACATTCCGGGCGCTCGCTCG
>Ga0209640_10001615_pt1 | contig 19257 bp, 15 predicted proteins | sample RifCSP10_1_FD_184018 | JGI IMG/M metagenome (GOLD analysis project Ga0209640, IMG submission 184018) | Soil microbial communities from Rifle, Colorado - Rifle CSP2_sed 10_1 (SPAdes) (version 2) | ecosystem: Environmental > Terrestrial > Deep subsurface > Rock core/Sediment | place: Rifle...
CCGCGGCGACCGGTCCTGCCCTGGCGCCGGCCGATCGCCTGGCTCATCGGGGTGGCCTTCGGCCTGGAGTCGGCCCTCTTCTACGGCGCGGTGTCGTGGCTCACGACGATCTACGGGGAGCGCGGCTGGAGCGCCCATGATGCCGGCAATCTCACCGCCCTGTTCGCCGGCCTCGGGATCGTCGCGACGGTCGCGGCACCGGTCTACGCCGGCCGGCTCGGGTCGCGGCGGCGACAGCTCGCCGGCGCGGCGGTGCTCTCGCTCGTCGGGGCGATCGGCGTCGCCACGGGATCCGGAGCGTCCGATCCGTTCGCCGTCCCCTCGGTCGTGTCCTTCGGGCTCGGGATCGGGCTGTTCTTCCCGCTCGCCCTGACGCTGCCGCTGGACGCGGCGCGGAGCGGCGCCGAGGCGTCATCGCTCGCCGCGCTCATGCTCCTCGCCGGCTACTTCATCGCGGCTGCCGCGCCGGTGGTACTAGGTGCGATCCGCGACGCGACCGGCGACTTCGCGGTCGTCGGCTGGGTCCTCGTCGCGATCGCTGCGGGCCTGCTCGTGGTGTCGCTCAGCCTGACGGAGCGCAGATTGCAGGCCACCTGGGCGCTGCCGCGATAGGCGGATGCCCGGGGCCGCGTGAGCGGCCGTCGACCTCGTATCCTGACGTCGCGTCCCGCTGCGTCAGCGCCGGGACCGCCGCGCACCGCGGAGGCCCGGGCGAGTCACCGGTCACACCGAGGTTGCACCGATGGGTCCACTGCCGTCGCACGCGCGCGTCGTCATCGTCGGAGCCGGCATCGCCGGGAACGGCCTCGCCTGGCACCTCGCCCGGCTCGGCTGGCGGGACATCGTCCAGCTCGACAAGGGACCCCTGCCCAACCCCGGCGGGTCGACCGGCCACGCCTCGAGCTTCACCTTCCCGGTCGAGTACTCGCGCCAGATGACCGAATGGTGTCTCGACGGCATCCGCCAGTTCACGGACCTCGGCGTCTTCACCCGCTGCGGCGGGATCGAGGTCGCCCGGACCGAGGTCCGGATGGCCGAGCTCCGGCGCCGGCTCGGGGCGGCGCACGCCTACGGCGTCGAGGCCGAGATGCTCACGCCGGCCCAGATCCACGATCGGATCCCCTGGATCGACGAGCGGCGGCTCCTCGGCGGGTTCCACGCGCCGGCCGTCGGCGTGGTCGACCCGGTGTACGGGGGCACGCTCTGGCGCGACAAGGCCACGGCTCTCGGCGCCCTGACGATCTCGGCCTCGACCGAGGTCACCGGGGTCGAAGTGCGGGACGGCCGCATCGCCGGCCTCCGGACGACGAAGGGCGACATCGCGACCGATACGCTGGTGGTCTGCGGCGGCGTCTGGAGCGCCCGTGTCGCGGCGATGGCCGGCGCCCGGATCCCGTTGACCCCCGCGGTCCACCAGATGGTCGACATCGGCCCGGTCCCGGAGTTCGCCCATCTCGCCGACGCCCTCGCCTACCCGGTGATCCGGGACATGGACGCGCTGATGTACGAGCGCCAGAGCGGTGGTGATCTCGAGATCGGCTCGTACGCCCACCGGGCGATCCTCGTCGACGTCGAGGACATTCCCTCCAATGAGGAGGCCGCCCTCTCCCCGACCGAGCTGCCGTTCACGCCCGAGGACTTCGATCCCCACCTGGAGCGGGCCCTGGAACTCTGTCCGTCGATCGTCGGCAACGAGCAGGTCGGGATCAAGCACGCGATCAACGGACTGATCTCGCTCACCGCGGACGGCATGCCGCTCCTCGGCGAGACGCCGGAGGTCAGGGGCCTCTGGGCGTGCTCGGCGATGTGGATCAAGGAGGCGCCGAGCCTCACCCGGATGCTCGCCGAGTGGATGACCAACGGGAAGCCCGAGATGGACCCCGCCACGGCCAACATCGCCCGCTTCACCGGCCACCAGAAGACCCCGGCCCACGTGGCCGCCCGCGGTGGCGAGTGGTTCCCGAAGTTCTACGGCATCGTCCATCCGGGCGAGCAGTGGGCGACGGATCGCAACGTGCGCCTCGGCCCGGCCCACGCGCGCCACGTTGCGCTCGGCGCCGAGCTCGTCGAGATCGCCGGTTGGGAGCGCCCCAACTGGTACGAGGCCAATCGCCACCTGCTCGCGGAGTACGGCGACCGGGTCCTGGACCGCGAGGCGGAATGGGATCGCCGCTGGTGGTCGCCGATCATCAACGCCGAGCACCTCGCCCTTCGCGATCGGGCGGGTCTCATCGAGAACCCGGCGTTCGCGGTCTTCGATGTCACCGGGCCGGCGGCGCTGTCGCTCGTGCAGCGGATGGCGGTCGGCGAGATGGACGTCCCGGTCGGGCGCCTCGTCTACACGCAGCTGCTGAACGACGCCGGCGGCGTCAAGGCCGACATCACCGTCATGCGCCTCGCCGGGCAGCGCTTCCGGATCGTCGATGCCGGCTTCGCCGGGATGAGCGATCGGAAGTGGCTCGTGGATCACCTCCCGGCGGACGGCTCGGCGCATCTCGAGGACGCCACCTCGGCGTGGTCGATGGTCGCGCTCTGGGGTCCCCGGGCGCGGGACATCCTGGCCTCCGTCACCGACGACGACGTCTCCAACGCCGGCTTCCCGTTCGCGACCTGCCGGACCATCGACGTCGACTCGCTGCGGGTTGTCGCGGCGCGACTCAGCTATGCGGGCGAGCTCGGCTGGGAGATCCATGTGCCGATGGAGGAGGGCGCCCGCCTGTGGGACCTGCTGTGGGATGTCGGCCAGGCCCACGGCATCGTGGCCGTCGGTCTCGGCGCCTATGGGACCACGCTCCGGCTGGAGAAGGGCTACCGGTTGATGGGCCGCGAGCTGGAGCTCGATCGCAACCTCGTCGACGCTGGGCTCGCGCGGACCGTCGTCAAGGACGCCGACTTCATCGGTCGCGAGGCGTACCTCTCGCAACGGGCCGCGGGGCCCGCGGCACGCCTGTGCACGCTGACGGTCGACGACCACACCTCCCCGGCCGGCATCCGGCGGTTCATGCTCGGCGGCGAGCCGGTCACGCTGCCGGACGGTCGCCCGCTCGTCGACGCCCGCGGCCGCCGGTCGTTCGTGACGACCGCCGGTTCGGGCCCGTCCGTCGGGAAGCACCTGCTGATGGTCTACCTGCCGACCGAGGTCGCGGTCGCCGGCACACCGCTCGCGGTCGAGTACGTCGGCGATCGCTATCCGGTGACGGTCGCGGCGGTCGGCGCCGCGGCCCTCTTCGACCCGCGCAATGAGCGCATGCGGGCCTGAGGACGGGGCCGCGGGCTCATGTCCCGCGGCCCGACCGCGGCAGCTACGGGTCCGGCCGCACCTCGGGCAGCGCGCGGCCGCGGTCCACGGCCTCGACGAGGAGCGTCGCGACGTCCTTCACGACCAGACCGCTCCCGATCCCCTGGACCCCGTCGTCGAGCATGACGGTACAGAACGGGCAGGCCACCGCGAGCGTCCCGGCCCCGGTGGCCGTCGCCTCGCGCGCCCGCTCCTCGTTGATCTGCCCACCCCGCTCCTCGAGCCACATGTGCGCGCCGCCGGCGCCGCAGCAGAACGTCCGCTCCTCGCGGCGGGCCATCTCGATCGGCCGGCCCACGGCCGCGACGAGCTCGCGCGGCTCGGCCCGGACGTCGTTGTGGCGGGCGAGGTAGCAGGAATCGTGGTACGTGACGCCGTCGGTCCCGGCGGCCGGGGCGAGGCGGCCGTCGCGGACGAGCTCGGCGAGGAGCTGGGTGTGGTGGACGACCTCGTAGTGGCCGCCGAAGTCGGGGTATTCGTTCGCGATCGTGTTGAAGCAGTGCGGGCAGGTCGTGACGATCTTCGTGATCTTCGACTCGCCGAGGGTCTCGACGTTCTGCCGGGCCAATGACTGGAACGTGTACTCGTCGCCCATCCGGCGGGCCGGGTCGCCGGTGCACGATTCGCGCGGGCCGAGGATCGCGAAGTCGACGCCGGCCTCCTTGAGGAGCCTGGCCGTCGAGATCGCGCCGATCCGGGCGCGCTCGTCGAAGGCGGGCGCGCAGCCGACCCAGAAGAGGACGTCGGGGGCCGGATCGCCCGGCTCGAGGACCCGAAGGTCGAGGCCCGCGGCCCAATCGGTCCGCTCGGTCTGTGAGCGGCCCCACGGGTTCGAGGTCCGCTCGAGGTCGCGCAGCATCGTGGCGCCCTCGGCGGGGAACCGTGAGTCAACCATGACCAGGTTCCGTCGGAGGTCGACGATGTGGTCGATGTGCTCGATCCCGACGGGGCACTCACGGACGCACGCTCCGCAGGTGACGCAGTCCCAGACCGTGTCGTCGGCGACTGCAGTCGGGACGAGGGGCTGGCCCTGGAAGATCGGTCCCGCGGGCCCGGCGGCCGCCGCGAGCATCGCGTGGCCCTCGCGGTAGAGCTGGTCGCGGAGGCCCATGACGACGAGCTTCGGGGAGAGGTTCTTTCCGGTGAAGAATGCCGGGCAGGCGTCCTGGCAGCGCCCGCACTCGGTGCAGGTCATGTCGTCGACCATCTGCTTCCAGGTCATGTCGGCAATCGTGGCGAGACCGAATCGGATCTGGTCTTCGGGCACGGCCGGGTCGTCGAAGACGAGCGGCTCCAGGCGCCCGCGGGCGCGCGTGCGCTCGAAGAACACGTTGAACCAGACGACGAGCGTGTGGAGGTGCTTCGTGTACGGGATGTAGACGAGGAAGGCCAGGATCAGGAGGGCGTGGACCCAGACGACGCCCCGCTCGAAGCCCTCGAGCGCCGGCACGGGCGCGCTCGACAGCAGGCCGGCGACGGCGTTCGAGACGGGCGCCCACTCGGGCGGGAACTCGTTGATGCCGAGCGCGACCTGCGACCCGTGCCACAGGAACAGCGTGATCGTGATCGAGGCCTCGAACAGGAGGATGTTGTAGGCGACCTGGAGGTAGCTGCCGACGAACCGGACCGGCCGCAATCCGAGCCGGATCGTGAAGGCGATCGCCACGCCGACCAGGACCCCGACGGCGAAGAGGTCGACCATCAGCACGAACCAGCCCTGCTCGCCCAGCCACGGGATCGTCCAGTGGCGGTTCATCGCCCCGAGGAACGACATCGCGATCGTCGGCAGGAGGACGAGGAAACCCCAGAACAGCAGGAGGTGCATGACTCCCGGGATCGGCCGCAGGAACAGCTTCGACTGGCCCAGGACGCCGACGACCTCGCGAGCCGTCCGCACGGGCAGGTCACCGGTTCGATTCGAGGCGCGGCCCGCCCGGACGAGCCGGACGAGGTACGCCGCGCGGAGGAGGAACGCCCCGAGGAAGACGTACAGGACGAGGATGAACAGCGGGACCGTGACGATGGCCCCGGCGTCCACGACTACGCCCCGCGAACCCGGCGAATCTCCGCGCTGATCGCGGGCACGACCTGATGGAGGTCGCCGATGACGGCGTAGTCGGCGGCCGACATGATCGGCGCCTCGGCGTCCTTGTTGACGGCAAGGAGCTTCTTCGCGCCCTTGGCGCCGGCCATGTGCTGGGTTGCGCCGCTGATCCCGCAGGCGATGTAGAGGTTCGGCGCGATCTTCGTGCCGGTCTGCCCGACCTGGGCGGTATGGGAGCGCCAGCCCGAGATCGTGACCGCGCGCGAGCAGCCGACCGCCGCGCCGAGGAGCGCGGCGAGCTCCTCGATCGGGCCGAAGCCGTCGGCGGAGCCGACCCCGCGGCCGCCGCTCACGACGACCTTCGCCTCGGCCAGCGTCACGCCGCCCGCGGCCGCCGCGATCCGGTCGACGACGCGAACGGCCAGGTCGGCCTCGTCGAGCTCGGGCGTGAATGGTGCGACGGCGGCCACGCCGCCCGTCGGTGTCGCCGCGATGACATGCGGCGCGACGGTCAGCATCGCCGGGCCGGCATGGATCGCCGCCTCCTCGAGGAGGCTGCCGCCCCACCGGAGCCGGGTGACGGTCAATGGATCGCCGATCGTGACGTCGACACAGTTCGCGGCGAACGGCAGGTTCGCCCGGGCCGCCGCGCGGGCCAGGATCGTGTTGCCCGCCTCCGTGCCGGGACCCACGACGATGCCGGCCTCGAGCCGGAGCGCGAGGTCGTGCAGGATCCGGGCGACCGCGTCGGGCGCGGGGCTGCCGAGCTCCGCGTGCCGGGCAAGGTGCACCTCGGTCGCGCCCCACGCGCCGAGGCCCGTGGCGGCGGCCTCGTCGGCGATGACGAGGGCGTGGACCGGCCCGCCGGCCGCCAGCCGGCGACCCAGCGCGAGGGCCTGGAGCGCCACCTCGTCGGCGACACCGGCGCTGGTGGTGACGAGCACGAGCGTCGTTGCCATGTCAGATCACGCCCAGCTCCTGGAGGACCGCGACGACGGCCGGCGCGGCCTCCGGTCCCCGACCGAGGACCTCGGCCTGCTTCGCCGGCAACTGCGGGACGACGAGGCGGAGCATCTCGAGGCGCTGCGCCGGCCTGGCCGGCTGGGAGACCTCGACTGGCTTGTTCTTGGCGCGAAGCCGGCCCGGCACCGACGGGAAGCGCGGGAGGTTGATGCCCTCGAGGACCGCGGCGATGGCGGGGAGCCGGAGCTCGTAGACATCGCGTCCGGCGTCGACCTCCTGCTCGCATCGGACCGTGCCCTCGCCGATGGTCATGCCCTTGATCGCCGTGACGGCTGGGCGCCCCAAGGCCCGGCCGAGACGAACAGCGACCTGGTAGTCGGCCGAGTCTCCCGCCTCGTTGCCGAGGAGGATCAGGTCGAACGGCCCGCTGGCCGCTTCGTCGGCCCGGATCGCATCGACGATCGCGGCCGTGGTCGATTCGGGATCCCATTCCTCGCCCTCGGTGACGAGATGGATCGCCCGGGCGATGCCCAGCGCGAGGGCGTCGCGCAGCTGCTCGAGCGCCTGGGCCGGGCCCAGCGTCAGGACCACCGCCTCACCACCGCCGGCCTCGACGATCCGGACCGCCTGCTCGACGGCGCACTCCTCGTGCGGCCCGATCGCGAAGCCGAGGTGCCTCGTGTCGATCGCCCGGGCGTCGGCGGTGAGCGTGATCCGGCCGGCGACGGCCGGGACGCTCTTGATGCAGACGAGGACCTTCATCGTCAGGCCCGGATCCGGAGGTTGTCCGGATCGAAGAGCGGTCGAGGCCCGACGACGGCAACCGTGACCGGATACCGCTCCGCGAAGTACTCGACGAAGAGGTGGTTGCCCTCGACCGCCTGGTCCGGCGGCAGGTAGGCGAACAGGACGTGCACCCCGGTCGACGGGCTGGCGCCGGCGGACGTGGCGTAGGAGCGACGGCCCTTGGCGTCGGTGATCGGGGTCCCGTCTTCGAGGCCGATGGGCTGCCGGCCGAGCATGTAGCGCCGCTCGCCGCCGCGGGGCGCGTGGTCGTCGACCGTCAGGGTGCACAGCTGGGCGACCGCCGGCTCGGCCAGCTGGCGCAGGACGGCGTCGCGCCCGACGAAGTCCTGGGCCTTGATCCTCGCCGGAGCCATGCCGGCCTCCACGATCGTGTAGTCGCCGTCGAGCTCCGCGCCGTACGCCCGGTAGCCCTTCTCGAGCCGGCCGGTCGTGCCGTAGACGCCGATCCCGCAGGCCGTCAGGCCGTGCGGCTGGCCGGCGTCCCAGAGCTCGTCCCACAGCCGCCGGCCCTGCTCCATCGGCACGTACAGCTCCCAGCCGAGGTCGCCGACGTACGAGATCCGTGAGACCAGCACGAGCTGTGACCCGATCTCGACGGTCCGGCAGGTCCCGAAGGGGAACGCGGCGTTCGACATGTCGGCCCGCGTGACGGCCCGGGCGATGTCACGGGCCCGTGGACCCCACAGCCCGATCGTCGTGAACGCCGTCGTCTGGTCGACGAGGGCCGCGTCGGCGGGCAGGTGGTCGCGGAACCACTTGAGGTCCGACATGCCGTGGGCGCCGCCGGTGACGACCCGGAAGTGGCTCCTCCCGAGCCGCATGATCGTCAGGTCGCTCTTGAAGCCCCCGACGGCGGACAGGACCGGGGTGTAGACGACCCGCCCGACCGGCACGTCCATCTGGCGGAGTGCGACGGCCTGGACACCGGCCAGCGCCCCCGGGCCGACGATGTCGAAGATCACGAAGGCCGAGAGATCGAAGATCCCGGCCTTCTCCCGCATCGCGAGATGCTCCCCGTTGATGATGGGCGACCACCACCTCGCGTCCCATTCGTTGGGCCGGGTCTGGACGCCGTATCGCTCGACGAGGGCGGCGTTGCTTTTGAACCACTGTGGCCGCTCCCAGCCCGCGACCTCGAAGAACTCGGCCGCGTGCTCGACGTGCCACTCGTGCATCGGCGACCGGCGCAGCGGGCGGTCCGAGAGGTACTGCTCGGCCGGATGGACGATGCCGTACGTCTTGGGGAAGGCCTCGTCGGCCCGGCGCTTGGTGTGCTGGCGGGTCTTCTGGTGGGCGTGGAAGCGCGAGATGTCCGACTGGGCGATGTCGATCGACGGCTCACCGTGGACCATCCACTCGGCCACGCACTTGCCGACCGCCGGACCTTCCTTGACCCACACGGCTGCGGCCGACCACAGGCCCCTGACCTCGGGGGTCTCGCCGAGGAGCGGCATCCCGTCAGGGGTCAGGGCGATGAGGCCGTTGATCGCGTACTTCACCCCGACCGTCTCGTCGCCGACGATCTCGGGCATGAGCTCGAGGGCGTCCTCCATCTGGGGATCGAAGTCCTCCTTCGTGAAGGGGAACTCGGTGGGCGACAGGGCTGCCTGCTCGTTCGACGGGATGTCCTCCGGGTCGTGGAGGATCGAGCGGTGGGCGTAGGACCCGATCTCGAGGCCGAGGCCGTCCTGGCGCTCGTACATGAGGACGTCCATGTCGCGGACGATCGGGAACTCGATCGCCTTCGACGACCGCTCGAACCGCGGCACCGGGCCGACGTCGATCATCTGGTGGACCGTCGGCGTGAGCGGGATGTGGGAGCCGGCCAGCTCGGCGACCGCCGGCGCCCAGACGCCGCAGGCGATGACCACGTACTCCGCCTCCACGGTGCCGCGCGTCGTCTCGACGCTGCGGACGCGCTCGTCCTCGACGCCGAACCCGAGCACCTCGGTGTTGGCGAAGACCGTCAGGGCGCCCATCGCCTCGGCCTTCTCGCGGCAGAGCGTCCCGAACCGGAGCGAATCCACGACCCCGACGCCCGGGGTGTAGAAGCCCCCGACGAGGATCGTCTCGTCGATGTAGGGCACGAGCTCCTTGATCTCCGCGGGCGTCACGAGCCGGGCGTCGTCGATGGCCCAGTTCTTGGCCGAGTCCATCCGCCGCCGCAGCTCCGCCATCCGGGTCTCGGTCCGGGCGACCTCCAGGCCACCGCACGTCGTGTAGACGTCCCACTCCTGGTACTGGCGGGCGCTCTCGACCGTGAGGGCCGTCATCTCCTTGTTGTGATCGACGAGGTAGATGAAGTTCGAGGCGTGGCCGGTGGAGCCGCCAGGGTTCGGCAGGGGGCCCTTGTCGATCAGCAGGATGTCGCGCCAGCCGAGGTTCGCGAGGTGATACGCGACGCTGTTGCCGACGATGCCGGCGCCGATGACGACGACCTTCGCACGGCTCGGAAAGCTGGCCATCGAGACTTGCTCCTGTGGTGGACCCGGTCAGCGGGCCATCGGCCGGCGATCCGGAGTGGCGATCTCGGCCGGGAAGCAGGCCGCGGAAGGGTGATGCTCGCCGGAGGTTAACGGTTGACAATCGCTGGTGTCAAGATCGATCCTTGGCCCATGGCGCTCGCGCACCAGCAACTCTGGGAGGTCGTGGCGGACCGGCTCCGCGATGAGATCCTCGACGGCCGGCTGGCGGCTGGCACTCGACTCGTCGAGGCCGAGCTGGCCGAGCGATTCGGCACCTCGCGGGGGCCCATCCGCGACGCCCTCCAGGAGCTGGCCCGCGTCGGCCTGGCCGTGGACCTCCCGCGTCGAGGCACGTTCGTCAGCAGCCTGACCGACCGCGACCTCGGCGAGGTCTACGTCATCAGGAGAGCGATCGAGGAGGCGGCCGTGCGCCTCACGATCGAGCGGGCGGACGAGGCCGAGCTGGCCTCTCTCTTCGAAGCGCTCGCGGCGGCCGAGGCCGCCTACGACGGCGACGACCTCGGCGTGGCATGGGACGCCGACATGGCCTTCCACCGGACGTACTGCCGCCTGTCCGGCAACGGCCGGCTGCTCGACCTCTTCGACCAGCTGGCCTCCCAGACGGTGCTGCTCATGCGGACGACGGTCGAATCGCACGCCTCGCTGGCGTGGACGCCGCCGGTGGAGCTCCACCGCCAGATCGCCCAGGCGATTGCCGACCGTGATGTCGCGCGCGCAGCGGAGGCCGTCGGCGCGCACTACCAGTACACCCAGGATCGCCTACGCGGTCAGGATCAGCTCCGCGATTAGGCCCGGATCCGATCGTTCGCGGGGTCGTACGGAGCGCGAAGCGAGGCGGTCGCCCCAACCCGCTGGAGGGCGATCTCGACCTCGAGCCTGCCACCGGCGAGCCACTCGGCGGTCACCGGGCCGTCGCCCCGCGTGACGTAGCCCAGGCCGATCGACCGCCCGATCGTGTGGCCGAACGCGGCCGACGTGACCCTCCCCACGATCCGGCCGTCCCGGAGGATCGGCTCGTTGTGGTACATGAGCGGCTCGGGATCGTCGAGCACCACGACGACGAGGCGGCGGAGGATGCCCTCGTCACGCTGGCGGAGGAGCGCGTCCCGGCCCACGAAGCCGCCGGGCTTGTCCCAGGCGACCGTGAAGCCGAGGCCTGCCTGGAGGGGCGAGTCCTCGTCGGTCATGTCGTGGCCCCAGTGACGGTACGCCTTCTCGATCCGGAGCGAATCGAGCGCGTGGTAGCCGGCGTGGCGGAGCCCGAACGGCTCGCCGGCCTGGACGAGCTCGTCGTAGACGTGGAGCGCGAACTCTGTCGGCACGTACAGCTCCCAGCCGAGCTCGCCGACGTAGGTGACCCGGGCGGCTCGGACGAACGCCAGCCCGAGGTCGATCTCGCGGGCGGTGCCGAAGGGGAACCCCGCGTTCGACAGGTCGCTGTCGGACATCGACGCCAGGAGGTCGCGCGAGCGAGGTCCCATGACGCTGATGACGGCCTCGGCCGAGGTCACGTCGGTGACGGCCACGCGGGCGTCGGGATCGATCGTCCGGCGCAGGTGGTCGAGGTCGCGCATCGTCGAGGTGCCCGTCGTGACGACCATGAACCGCCCCTCGTCGAGGCGGCTGACGGTGACGTCGGACTCGATCCCGCCGCGCTCGTTGAGCCACGGCGTGTAGACCAGGCGACCAGGCTCGACCGCGACGTCGGCCGCGCAGACGCGCCCCAGCTGGGCCTCGGCGTCGCGACCCTGGACGAGGATCTTGCCGAACGACGTCTGGTCGAACAGGCCGACACCCTCGCGCACGGCGCCATGCTCCTCGGCCGACCAGGCGAACCAGTTCTGGCGGCCGTACGAGTACTCGTAGCGCGGCTCGATGCCGGCCGGGGCGTACCAGTTCGCGCGCTCCCAGCCGGCGACTTCGCCGAAGCACGCCCCGCGCGCGGCCAGCCGGTCGTGCAACGGTGATCGCCGGATGCCGCGCGACGTCGTCATCTGGCGGAACGGCCAGTGCATCTCGTACAGGAGGCCGAGCGTCTCGGTCGTCCGGCCGTACAGGTAGCGGCGGTTGGACTGGAACGGCATGAACCGCCGGATGTCGACCTCCCAGAGGTCCATGGGCGGATGGCCGTCGACGACCCAGTCGGCAACGGCCCGCCCGGCGCCGCCACCCGACGCGAAGCCGACGGAGTTGAAGCCCGCGGCGACGAAGTAGCCGCCGAGTCCGGGCGCCTCGCCGAGGACGTAACGATCGTCCGGGGTGAAGCTCTCCGGCCCGTTGAAGAAGAGCTGGATACCGACCTGCCCGAAGGCCGGGATCCGGCGGGCAGCGCGCTCGATCCAGGGCTCGAGGTGGTCCCAGTCGGCCGGCAGGGTCAGGAATTCGGCGTCCTCGGGGATGCCGTCGGTCGCCCACGGCTTGGCGTTCGGCTCGAAGAAGCCGACCATGAGCTTGCCGGCCTCGTTGCGGGCATAGGTCGCGTCATCGGGAAGCCGCAGGACGGGCAGGTCCGGGGTCAGGCCCTCGATCGGCTCGGTGACCAGGTAGAAGTGCTCCGCGGCGTGGAGCGGGATCCCCACCCCCGACGTCGCCCCGAGCTCGCGGGCCCACATGCCGGTGCAGTTGACGACGTACTCGCAGTCGATGTCGCCGCGCTCGGTCCGGACGCCGCTGACCCGGCCGTCCCGGCGCAGGACCTCGACGACCCGTGTCTGCTCGTGGACGCCCGCCCCGGCCATGCGGGCGGCGAGGGCCAGGGCCTGGGTGACCTCGCTCGGGCCCGCCACGCCGTCGCCAGGGAAGTACAGGGCACCGATGACGTCGCTGGCATCCATGAGCGGCCACAGGGCGGCGACCTCGTCGCGTCCGAGGACCTCGAGATCGACTCCGACGAGGTGGGCCATCGAGGCGCCCCGGCGGATCTCCTCCCAGCGGCCCTCGGTCGTCGCGACGAGCAGCGAGCCGGGCTGGATGAACCCTGTCCCGGTGCCGGTCCGGCGCTCGAGCTCGGCGAACAGCTCCTTGGCGTAGCTCGCGAGGCGGCTCATGTTGTAGGTCGCCCGGAGCTGGCCGACGAGCCCGGCGGCATGCCAGGTCGTGCCCGAGGTCAGGCGCTTTCGTTCGAGCAGGACGACGTCGGTCCAGCCTCGCTCGGTCAGGTGGTAGAGGACGCTGGCACCGACGATCCCGCCGCCGATGACCACGACCCGTGCCTGTGCCGGGAGGCCGCCCGGCTCCGCGCTGGTCATGGCTTCGGTCGTCGACATGAGGTGATGTTCATATCTTGCCGGCCGTGCGCGTGGTCGTGCCATCCAGCCCGGTCGACGCGGGACCTAAGTACAGCGATTCGCAAATCCCGCAACGTATGACCTCACGCTGCCGCCGCCCGGAGCGGCAGGGCGGCCAGGACCCGCCGGAGATCGTCGCGCGTGAAGCGCCACCCGAACGGCGTGGCGATCGCGCTGTAGCGCTCGCTGAACGCCTGCAGGGCGGTCTCGATGTCTGCGGGCGAGCGCCACTGGTTGGGCTCGAGGACCTTGCGCTGGACGACGCTGAAGTACAGCTCGACCTGGTTGAGCCACGACGCGTGGATCGGGGTGTGGATGACCCGGATGGCCGGCCACCGCTCGCGCAGTCGGGCCTCGGTCTTGGGGCCGCGATGGCTGCTGCCGTTGTCGACGACCCAGAACACCCGACGGGCACTGGCGTACGGCTCGTCGGTCATCACCTGCTCGACGAGCCGATCGAACGGCTCGATGCCCGTCGTCGGCTCGCAGCGCCCAACGACCTGCGCCCGCCGGACATCCCAAGCCGCGAGATAGGCGAGCGATCCTGCCCGCTTGTACTCGTGCTCGACCCGGCTCGCTCGGCCGGGAGCCGGCGGCGTTCCGGGGTGGATCCGCGCTCTGGCCTGGATGCTCGTCTTCTCGTCGGCGCAGACGACGTGCTCGTCCGCTCGCAGCGGCTTGCCCTCGAAGCGACCGCCGTACAGATCGAGGATCGGTCCGGCCTTGGCCTCGAAGTCCGGGTCACGCGGGAAGATCCAGCTCCGATAGCGCCAGGGCTTGAGGGCATCCTCGCTGAGCCAGCGCCAGACGGTCGTCGTGCTGATCGCCTCGACGATCTCGCGGGCGACCGCGACTCGGGCGATCTCGGCGCTCGACAGGCGCGCGAGCGGCAGGTCGAGCTCAGCCGGCCGAGCGCAGGCGAGGGCCTTGATCTCGACCACCACCCGAGGGGGGAAAGGCCCGCGGCCGGCCGCTCCGCGGACGATCGAGCAGGCCCGCATCACCCTCCTGGAAGTAGCGCTTGCGCCAGCGGCTCACGGTCTCGCGGAACGTCCCCAGGCGGTCGGCAACCTCGTCGTTGCGCAGGCCGCTCGCGGCCAGCAGCACGATCTGGGCTCGGAACACCTCGCGCCGGGTGGCCGTCTGCCGCCGCACCCGGCGCTCGAGCCGCTCGCGCTCGAGCGGACTCAGCTCGATCCGATAAGGGCTTCGTCTCGACACCGCGCCCTCCTTCCACGGAGAGCGTAGCTGCGAGACTTACGTGATGCAACTTACGAATGGCTGTACTAAGGCCCGTGATGCTCGACTACGTTGACTTCCCGCGGCCGATCACGACGATCGCCAGCCAGTTGAACGCGGCCCAGTTGAAGCGCCTGGACCTGGCGCGCGCCCTCGCGAGCAGGCCGAAGCTGCTGCTCCTCGACGAGCTCGCGGCCGGCCTGACGCCGGGCGAGCTGGCGAGCATGGCGGCGCTCCTGCGCCGGATCCGCGGCGACGGCGTGACGATCCTCATGGTCGAGCACGTCATGCGGCTGATCCTCCAGCTCTGCGACCGCCTGTCGGTCCTCCAGTACGGCCAGATGATCGCCCACGGCGACGCCGCCTCGGTGGCGAGCGACGAGCGCGTCCGCGAAGCCTACCTCGGCAAGGACTACATCCTGTGAGCGCGACGATGACGAGGGGGCGACTGCTCGACGTCGAGAACGTCGAGGCGGGCTACGAGCTCCTCCAGGTCCTGTGGGACGTCTCGCTCCACGTTGACGAAGGCGAGTTCGTGGCCCTCTTGGGGCCGAATGGCGCCGGCAAGACGACGACCCTCCGGACGATCGCGGGATTCCTGAAGCCGCTGGACGGTGACATCTCCTTCCGGGGCCGGGCCATCGCCGGCGCGCCGGCCCATGTGGTCAGCCGGATGGGCATTGGCTACGTCTCAGAGTCACTCAACCTGTTCCCGGCCATGTCCGTCGGCGAGAACCTCCAGGTCGGCGCGAACGCGGTCCGGGAGAAGGCCCAGGTCGCCTCGACGCTGGAGCTGGTCTTCCAGCTCTTCCCAAGGCTCCTCGAGCGCCGCGACCAGCTTGCCGGGACGCTCAGTGGCGGGGAGCGGAAGATGCTGGCCATCGGTCGCGGGCTCATGGGCTCGCCGTCGCTGCTCCTCGTCGACGAGCCGTCGCTCGGCCTTGCGCCAATGGCGACGGTCGCGACGTTCGAGGCCCTCAAGGCCCTCCGGGACCGGGGCGTGACGATCCTGCTCGTCGAGCAGAACGTCAACACGACCCTCCGCCTCGTGGACCGAGCGTACGTCCTCGAGCAAGGCCGGATCGTCCTCGAGGGGACCGGCGAGCAACTCCTCCGCAACCCCCACGTCCAGTCCGCGTACCTCGGGATTTGAGGCCGACGATGACGACCGCCGCCACTAACCTGCGCCCGCCGCCTTTCCTGCGGCGCTACCTCACCTTCACCTGGCTGACGCTCGCCGTCGCCGCCGCGATCATGGTCTTCGAGGCGTTCGCCCATCCGTCGATCGTCGTCAACACGCTGGTGACCGGCGGCATGTGGGCCCTCATGGCTGCCGGGCTGGCGATGGTCTTCGGCGTCATGAACATCCCGAACTTCGCCCATGGCGAGCTGTTCCTGCTGGGGTCGTTCACGGCCTTCACGGTGTTCTCGCCGATCCAGGACGCCCTGTTCGACGATCCGTCCCTCACCTGGCTGAAGGTCGTCGGACCGATCCCGGGGATGGTCGTCGCGCTCGCGGTCGGGGCGGTCACAGGCGTCCTCCTCGAGGTCGCGCTGTTCCGGCCCCTGCGTCGGCGGAGCCGCGACCAGTGGGTCATGAACACGTTCCTGCTGACGGCGGGCGTCTCGGTCGTCGCCATCAACAGCTACAGGCTCGTCGTCGGCAACGACTTCCACGGCGTGCCGGGCTACTGGATCTTCCCTCCCATCAACGTTGCCGGCGTCCCGATCTCGGTCGACCGGCTGATGGTCCTGTTGATCTCCGTGGTGACGATCGGGCTCTTCGCCCTGTTCCTGCGGCGGACGCGCCTGGGCCGGGCGATTCGGGCCGTGTCACAGGACGAGACAGGCGCGCAGATGGCCGGGATCGACCTCAACGGGATCTTCGTCCTGACCATGGCCATCAGCTGCGCGCTGGCGGCCCTCGCCGGAGCGTCCCTGCTGTTCCTGTTCCCGGCGTATCCGGACGTCGGCCTTCAGCCGCTCTACACCGCGTGGTTCGTCGTCATCCTGGCGGGCCTCGGCAATATCCCGGGAGCGGTGGTCGGAGCATTCCTCGTCGCCCTGCTCCAGAACCTCACGATCTTCTACGTCGGGGTCGGCTGGGTCGACGTGCTGCCAACGTTGTTCATCATGCTCATCCTGCTGTTCAAGCCGTCGGGACTGTTCGGCAGCGCGGTGAAAGGCGTGTGGGAGCAGTGAACGCCAAGTCCACCGTCTCCTCCACCTGGGCCGCCAGGCTCCGCGCGAATCGTCGCCGCATCGCACTTGTGGCGGTCCTCGTCGTTGCCCTCGTCCTGCCCTTCATCCCGCCGTTCACGGGCGAGGACTACCGGCGCTGGCTCGTCGGGGCGGCCTTCATCGCCGCCCAGGCGGTCGCCTTCGACTTCACGGCGGGGTACATCAATATCGTCAACTTCGGGTTTGCCGCGTTCGTCGGGCTCGGCGGCTACACGTCGGGCCTGCTCGCGGTGGAGCTCGGCATCCCGCCGGTGATCGGCATGGTCGTCGGCGGATTCGCGTCGGGTCTCGTCGGCCTGCTGACCGGCGCGCTGACGCTCCGCCTTCGCGGGATCTACGCCGCGGTCATGGCCTGGTTCGTCGGCCTCGCGCTGATGGGCATCGTCCGGAACCTGCCGGAGATCACCCGTGGCTCGCTCGGTCTGGCGGTGCCCTCGCTGCTCGACTCGCCGGAGAACCTGCCGTACTACTACGTGATCCTGGCCATGCTCGTCGTGACGTTCGGCGTCCTGGCATGGGTCGTCCGATCACGCTTCGGGCTGGCGTTCCGCGCCATTGGCCAGAACCTCGCCGCGGCGAGGGCGTCGGGCATCAACCCGACGCGATACCTGGTCATCAACTTCGCCCTGTCGTGCGCCTTTGCGGGCTGGCTCGGCGGCTTCTACGCCCACTACTACGGGATCCTGACCCCGGATGTGATGCTGACCTCGCACACCGTCGAGGTCCTGGCGATCGCCTATATCGGCGGCCGCGGGAGCTTGTGGGGCGCCGCGGTGGTCGCGTTCCCGCTGTCGATCGGAGTCGAGTACGTGAAGGTCCAGTTCTCGACCCTGCCCGGCGTGCACCTGGTCCTGTACGGGCTCCTGCTCGTCGTGGTGATGATCTACCGCCCGGGTGGCGTGGCGGGGCTCGTGGGGGGCCTCGAGGACTGGCTCCTCCGGCGCCGGCGGCAGGACCCGCTGGAGACGCCGAACCCGGCCTGATCGCGGCCCGCCGGCCGACCCCGGTCGAGCGCCGGCTCAGGCGCCGAAGCGCCGAGGGCTGAACGGCCGCAGGACCTCGGGGTCCGCGCCATCCAGGATCACCGCGGCGAGGAGCGTCGCTGTTCGGGGGGCGAGCGTCAGGCCCAACATCGCGTGGCCGCTCGCCACGTACAACCGCTCGAAGCCGCTGAGCCGGCCGATGACCGGCAGGCCATCCGGCGCCATCGGCCGCAGGCCGGCGCTGGGGGCCAGCGAGGGCGCCCCGGGATCCCAGCCGCGGAGATAGCGGGCCGGCGCCCGGCGAAGCGCCGTGACACGGGTCGTCGCGACGCGCTCATCCAGGCCACCGAACTCCATCGTGCCGGCCACGCGGATCGCGCCGTCGAGGGGCGTGATCACGCAATGCGCCTCCGAGAGCATCATCGGGATCCGTGTTGCCACCGGCGCCGGCACGTAGTCGACGCTGTAGCCCTTGCCCGGCTGATCGGCAGGGTCACGCCGAAGAGCCGCGCGACGCCCGAGCTCCATGCGCCGGCCGCGATGACCGCCGCATCCGCCCGGGAGGCGCCGAACCGGCCGGCGACCTCGACCTCGCCGGTGGGCAGGACCCGACCGCCCGTCACCGGGCCATCGAGCCAGCTGACGCCAAGCTCATCCAGGCGGCCGACGAGCGCGGCGACGAGCGTCGAAGGCCGGACGTGCCGCTCGTTCGGGAACCGGATGGCGCCCACGACCGCGTCGGACAGGGCTGGGACCATCCGTCGCACCTCGTCGCCCCCGAGCGCCGTGGGCTCGAAGCCGGCCCGCTCGTAGCGAGGGATCTCCACGGTCGCGCGACGGAGCTCGGCGGCTTCGACGTAGGCCCGGAGCTCGCCCTCCCGGTGCATCTCGAATGACAGGCCGTCGCCGGCCCAGCGGTCGAGCTCGTCCATCGTCCCGCGGCCGAGGCTCGCCGTCGCCTCGAAGGCCGTCGCGTACACCCCGGCGTTGCAGGCCCGGTACATGCCGATGAGGAAGCCGATGAAGGCGGGGCTCGGCGTGGGTCGGACGTAGACGGGGCTGTCCGAGCTGAGCATCCAGCGCAGCGCCTGGAGCACGAGTCCCGGAGCCGGCACCGGCCCGCTCTCGGCAGGCACGATCCAGCCCGCGTTGTTGACCGAGGCGCCGCCGCCCGGCTCCCGATCACCGGCGACGGTGACCTCGCAGCCGCGCTTCGCGAGCTCGTACGCGGTCGCCAGGCCGATGATCCCGGAGCCGACGATGATGACCTTCACCCGAGCCGGGCCTCGAGATCAGCGTGATGCTCGTCATCGTGGTCGGCGATGACTCCGAGGAGCCCGACGACGTCGAGCCTGCCGAAGGTGGCGTGCATGCCGGTGCGGTTCCATCCCGGCTCGTCGAATGCCGCGACGCGGCCGAGTGTCCCCGCCCGGCGGGCGGCGAAGAGGTCCAGGGCATCGTCGAGGGTCGGGGCGTCGCCCGCCGCCGCCGTCCCAGGCTCGACCCAGGCCCAGCGCGGCGACTCGCCGGCCGCGAGCTGGTCGAGCCGAGCGTGAAACACGACCTGCTCGACGAGATACAGGTGCCCGACGACTTCACGAGCCGTCCAGCCGGCACCCGGCCTCGGGACCGACTCCTGGCCGGCCGCCCGGCGGGCCGCCGCTGCGATCCGCGACGGGCCCGCCGCGAGGCGTTCGAGCACCCGCGCCCGGTGGACGTCCCCCGGTCTCGCGGAACGCTCGCCGCCGGCCGATGCGCGCATTCGGCTCCGACGCTCGATGGTCAGGCGAGGTTGATGACGACGGTCTTCAGCTCGGTCAGGCGCTCGATGAGGTAGCGCCCGCCGACCCTTCCCAGGCCGCTCTGCGACCCGGCGCGGCCGCCGAACGGGAGGTGCGACTCCCAGTAG
>Ga0209640_10001616_pt1 | contig 19257 bp, 21 predicted proteins | sample RifCSP10_1_FD_184018 | JGI IMG/M metagenome (GOLD analysis project Ga0209640, IMG submission 184018) | Soil microbial communities from Rifle, Colorado - Rifle CSP2_sed 10_1 (SPAdes) (version 2) | ecosystem: Environmental > Terrestrial > Deep subsurface > Rock core/Sediment | place: Rifle...
CTTCGAGGGTCGCCGTGACGTGAGCAAGACCGCGCATCGACTCGGAGAGAGGCGCCGCCATCGCGGCGAGCGGGGAGGCGACCGCGAGCACCTCGCGCAGGGCGGTGGCGAGAGCCGGAGAGACCCGCGCAAACTCCCGCAGCGGCTCCGCCAGCGGCTCGTAGTCTTCGGCTCGCGGCAGGCGGAGGAGGGCCTCCGAGAAGCTGTGGTTGGCCTGATCGAGGGTCTCCGAGATGTCCTGGAGCGCCCTCACCGATCCCGCGAGGGGGCCCGCGACCTTGGGCAGCTCTTCGAGCGACACCGCGAGAGCCGGCGCTTGCCGCGCGAACTCGTAGAGATGCTCGGCCAGGGGCTCGAAGTCGGAGGCCTTGGGCACTTCGTCGAGGGAGAGGGCGAGCCGCTCGCCCAGGCGCTCGAGGCGTTCGGCCGTCTCACCCAGGACCCGTTCCGCGGGGGAAGGAGTCTCGGGCTCGGGCCGGGGCGGGGCCTGGGACTTGGCAGCCCGTGGCTTGCGTGCTCGAGCCAGGGCCTCCGGCCGGGGCGGCTCCGGCGGCTTCGCGATCGTCGCTCGACGGGCCATTCCCACTCCCCACCCACGGTCGAAACACAGAGCTTATCCCAACGCGAAGGCGGACGAAGTGCGGTGAGACCGCGATTGCCCCGATGGGCTGCCTCTACGGAAGAGCCAGCAACCGCGAGCGCGATCACAGCGACAGGGGGTGGGCCAGATGATAGAGCCCGCAGATCACGTGGAGCGCCAGGGCCGTCGTGCACGCCGAGGATCGCCCGTCGAACACGAGCGCTCGCCAAGTGGGCCGACCGGGTGGCATGACCTGCTCGACGAAGAACAGGGCCGCCGTCACGAACAACAGGAACGTCGCGATCTGGCCCGACCAGACGAAGTTGCCGCTGGTGGGAACCTCGACCTCGGCCAGGAAGTAGGCGGAGAAGCATCCGAAGCCGAAGGTCAGCCAGGCCAACGTCAGCCGCCAGTCGTGGATGGCCCTCTCGCGGTACAGGAGGGTGACGAGCGACGGGAAGAGGATGGACAGCACGAACTTGGGCAGCAGCCACCACAGGCCGGGATGAAGGAACTCGGTCAGGTATCCCATGACCTGGAGCGGCGCCAGCGCGATCCCGGTGCCCTGCCCGCTCATCACCTGGCCCACCGAAAGGTGTTGCACGGCCAAGTAGGTGGTGACGTACTGCCAGACGAGCAGGGCCAGGTTCGGTATGGCCAGAGCACCGACATACACGGCCAGGTCGACCCAGCGCCGAGCCCATAGGCGCGGGATCAGCAACAGTCCGAGCGCGGGCAGGAAGCAAACGATGAAGCTCGGCTTGGCCACCGTCGACATCAGGGCGGCCACCGCCAGGGCGGTGATGGTCATTGGCCGGCGGTCCGGCGACGTCGGGTGAAATACCCGGACCCCCAGCGCGAGGGTCAGCAGGGCAAACGGCTTGAGGGCGATGGCGCTCTGCGCCCAAAGCTGGTGCGAGACCATGTAGCCGTAGTAGAGATTGCGCAGGTGCCAGGTCAGCACGGTGATCGGCGCTACGATCATCAAGCTCCCGGCCATGAGCGGCAGAAGGTACGGATCCTGGCCCTCGGCGAACCCGCCGAGCGCACGTCGGAACAGGTCCCACAGGACTACCGCCAGCAGCAGGTACAGCAAGAACACCGCGACCATGCCCGAGTAGATCCAGTCGGAGCTCGGGATGAACGGATGCACGGCGATGACCAACAGATGGTAGAGGAAGTGCGCGGGGTACAAGACCCCGGTCTCCGCGATCTCCTCGGCGAACCTCAGGTGAGCGATGGCGTTCCCTTCCCGAGTCGTGAGGATCTCGACCTGCGGATACGCGAATGCGGCCACCGTCAGGCCGAACAAGACGAGGAGCGACTCGCCCACCATGAACCGGGGGGACGTTCCCCGCCCGCCCAGGATACGCCTCGTGTTCCAGCGCACGGCCAGTCCGGCGCCGACGATGATTGCCGTCGCGGCAAGATAGGCGAGGACGACCAGGATTGCCGGCACCGCCACCGGATACGAAACGACGTACCGCCGTCCGTTCACGTTTGGGTCGGAGTTGTCCGACGTCGAGAATCGGACTCTCCGGCCGACGTGGGTGTAAGCACCGCGACCGACCTGCTGGATATCCATCCGAGCCGACGCGGAGGGCCCGAGCTCCCGTCCGTCTTCGAAGAGCCGGAGCTCCGAGCGGAACGGCATCTCGCGGCTATCGAATCGCCGCAACCTGAACGGAACCGTGGCCGCGAACGCAAAACCCTCCTCGTGCGAGAACGGCGGACCGAGCGTGACTTCCTGGCGCGGCAACCAGGCACCCGGCCGGAGGAGCCCGGTGAGCGAGCCCGCGACGACGACGAGCCAGGTTGCCAGGGGGAGCCAGCGGGTCTTTGCCATGGATTCGCGAGCGGGCGAGGGCGTGGAGCGGAGTCTACCCCAACGCGAGGGCGGACGAGGTGTCGTGAGACACTGGATTTCTCCGATGGACTCTCACTACCGAAGCGCCAAGAACCGAGACGTCCTTCCCGCGTCGCCGGGCGAGTTCCCCCGGCTACCCATCGGCCCCTTCTCCGTGTGGCCGCCGGTCGTGCTCGCGCCCATGGCCGGCGTGACCAACCCGCCCTTTCGCGCCCTGTGCCGGCGCTCCGGTGCCGGCCTCTACGTCAGCGAGATGATCACGGCGCGGGCGCTCTTGGAAGGCAACCGCAAGACCCTCCTTCTCGCGAGCTTCGGCCCGGAAGAGGAGACCCGCAGCCTCCAGCTCTACGGCGTCGACCCGCGCCACGTCGGCGAGGCGGTGCGCCTGCTCGTGGGCGAGGAGCGCATCGACCATCTCGACATGAACTTCGGTTGCCCGGTGCGCAAGGTCACCAGCAAGGGCGGCGGGGCCGCAATCCCGCTCAAGCCGCGGCTTCTCCGGGCGATCGTCCGGGCCGCGGTGGAGGCGGCAGGCCAGGTCCCGGTCACCCTCAAGTTCAGGAAGGGCATCGACGATGGCCACCTGACCTTTCTGGAGGCGGGGCGCATCGCCCAGGAAGAGGGCTGCGCCGCGGTCGGATTGCACGCCCGTACCGCGGCCCAGCTCTACGACGGTGAGGCCGACTGGGACGCGATCGCCCGGCTCAAGGACGCGGTGCGGCGGATCCCGGTGCTCGGGAACGGCGACATCTGGGAGGCGGAGGACGCGCTTCGGATGATGAGGTCGACCGGCTGCGACGGCGTCATCGTGGGCCGCGGCTGCCTGGGACGGCCCTGGCTCTTCGGCGACCTCGCCCGTGTCTTCGAAGGGCGCGAGCCGCCCAACCCGCCCGACTTCGGGGGCGTGGTCGACACGATGCTCGAGCACGCGCGGCTCCTGACCGATTGGCTCGGAGAGGAAGGCGCCATGCGCGCGTTCCGCAAGCACAGCTCGTGGTACACGAAGGGCTTCCGCGGCAGCGCTCCGCTACGCCAGCAGCTCATGCAGGTGCGGACGTACTCGAAGCTCGAGGCCATCCTCGCCACCGTCGACCGCGGCCAGCCGTTCCCGCCGGAGGCCATGCGCGTGCCCCGGGGGAAGACCGCGGGGACCCAGAAGGTCGCGCTGCCCGAGGGCTACCTCGACCATCTCGAAGACGCTACCCCGCCCGGGATCGAGGCGGAGACCGCCGACTCGGGGGGTTGACGAATGGCGCCGGAACGGCTCATCCTCCGCAACTTCCAGTCGGCCGGGGACATCGTGATGCTGACCGCGGCCGTTCGCGACCTGCATCGCTGCTACCCCGACCGCTTCGTCACCGACGTCCGCACCTCATGCTCGGACCTCTGGCTCGGCAACCCCTGGCTCCGCCCCCTCGGAGACCAGGAGTCGGGGGTCCGCGTCATCGACTGCCACTACCCGATCATCCACCGCAGCAACAACGCGCCCTATCACTTCCTCTTCGGCTTCATCGAGCACCTGAACGACGTCCTCGGATTGCGCATCCAGCCGACCGAGTACCGGGGCGACGTCCACTTGACGCAGGAGGAGCGAGCCTGGTTCTCCAAGGTGCAGGAGGAGCGGGGCGCCTCTCGTCCGTTTTGGCTCTTCGCTTCGGGCGGCAAGTGGGACTACACCATCAAGTGGTGGGCCGTCTCGCGCTACCAGGCCGTCATCGACCACTTCCGCGGACGGATCGACTTCGTGCAGATCGGCGAGTCGCACCATCACCACCCGCCGGTGGAAGGCGCCATCGACCTGCGCGGCAAGACCACCCTGCGCCAGTTGGTCCGTCTCATGTACCACGCCCAGGGTGCGCTCTCGGCGGTCAGCCTGCTCATGCACCTGGCGGCGGCGGTCGAGGCCGCGCCCGGGTTGCCGAAGAGCCGGCCCTGCGTGGTGATCGCCGGCGGCCGGGAGCCGCCGCACTTCACCGCCTATCCCCACCACCAGTTCATCCACACCGTGGGGCGCTGCGCTGCTGTGAGAGCGGCGGCTGCTGGAAGTCGAGGACGCGGCCGCTCGGGGACGGCGACTCGAAGGACCAGGAGCTGTGCGTGGACGTCGTGGGCGAGTTGCCCCGGTGCATGGACATGATCACGGCCGACGAGGTGATCCGCCGCATCGAGATGTACTTCTCGGGCGGCGCCCTCTCCTACCTGCCCCCCGACTCCGAAAACGAGCCGGGACCGGGCTAGATCAAACGCCTCACTACCGCGTTTGCCGGCTGCCCCTAGACTGGCCGAGGGCCTACGGGGAGTGTGCCATGCCATTCGAGGACGACGAAGACAGGGACTCGAAAGAGAAGCGGAGCCGCCAGGACAAGCTGGCCGAGCGTCGCGAGTTCCTGATCCTGCTTTCCGGAGGCGCCGCGATCGCGGGGCTGACGCCCCTCCTCGGGTGTGGCAGCAGCCCCACCTCGCCTGACCCGAGCAGCAGCTCGAGCTCTCCGTCGTCTTCTTCGAGCAGCTCCAGCTCGTCGTCGTCGAGCTCGAGCAGCTCGAGCGAGTCCTCGTCCAGCAGCTCCAGCGCGTCTTCGAGCAGCTCGTCGTCGTCGAGCTCTAGCTCGAGCTCGAGCGCCTCGTCGAGCTCAGGCTAGCACCCGGCCGCTTCTCCACCCGGCTGCGCTCTCGTCCTGCCGTCCAAAGCAATGACGCCGAACCGCGGGGCGGACGTCATCGTAAGGACGAGTGCCGAGGGGCACAGGGTGGAGGTGAGTCAATGGGTTGGATGAGCGGCGCCAGGGGTCGGAGCTCGCTGCTCCTCGCAGCGTGCCTGCTTGCGGGTGTCTCGCGAGCGGCCGGCCAGACACCGAAGAAGGCCTTCGACGTGGTCCCGCTCGCCGACGGGGTCTATGGCTTCGTCTGGAAGGACGCCCTCCACGACCCCATCGAAGGAAACGCCCTCTTCATCGTCAACGACAGCGACGTGGTCGTGGTCGACGCGGCCCTCCTGCCCTCGTCGGCCCGGCTCATGGCGGACGAGCTGCGCAAGCTAACCCCGAAGCCGGTTCGCTATGTCGTCAACACCCACTGGCACGACGACCATCACGGCGGCAACCAGGTCTATCGCGAGCTCTGGCCCGGGGTCGAGTTCGTCGCCCATCGTGACACCCGGACCGACATCTTCGAGCACACCTACGCCACCCGGGCCAAGGACGTGGAGGACATGGAGCGGAACGCCGCCAAGTACGAGCGGTGGTCCCGGGAAGGAAAGGACGACGAGGGCAAACCCCTCGAGGAACGGCGCCGCAAGCGGGCGGCCGAGATCGTGGATCTCTATCGCGCCACTCTGCCCGAAATCCGGGGGACCCGCGCCACCCCGCCGGACCTCACCCTCGTGGACGCGCTGACCCTCCACCGGGGCGACCGGACGATCGAAGTCCGGTGGCTGGGGCGCGGGAATACCCGGGGCGACGTCGTGGTCTTCCTGCCCAAGGAGAAGATCGTGGCCACCGGCGACCTCCTGGTGGCCCCCGTCCCCTTCGGGATCGGGTCTTACTACGAAGAGTGGATGGGGACCCTGGCCAAGCTCGACGCCCTGCCCGCGGACGTGCTGTTCCTGAGCCACGGCGCTCCCCAACGGGACCGCGAGTACCTCCATCGCGTCCAGGGACTCTTGCGCGGGCTCGTGGACGAAGTGAAGGCGGCGGCGACTTCGGGGAAGAGCATCGACGAGACGCGGAAGGCCGTGAACCTCGCGGAGTGGAAGCCGAAGTTCGCGGCCGGTGACCCGGCCAGGGAGCGCGCCTTCGACGCGTTCTTCGTCCAGCCCGCGGTCGGGCGCACATGGCGCCAGGTCAAGGGCGAGCCCGATGTCGTGGGATCATCCGAGTGAGCCCGGAGACGACGAGCGTCTAGTTCCCCGCAGCCCAGCGCACGTAGACCGCCTTGTCGTGCAGGCTCGGCGCACCCACCTGCAGGGTGCGGCCGTCCGTGGACTTCCACTCGAAGACGAAGACGCCGGAGCCCCCGAAATGGTGGGCCGGCCCGAGCCGGCTGAGCACGTCCGAGAGGCACATGCCCGCGGAGACGGACTCGAGGACCTTCGGGTCTTGCGCTGGCCGCTGGGCGTTGACGACCTGGCTGGGGTCGTCGGCGGCCGCCGGACACGCCGGCGCGGACTGGCGCGAGACGGCGGGACGGCCGCCGCCGCTCGCGCATCCGGCCAGGGTCAGCGCCAGGGCGGCGCCGACGAGGGCGCCCGTGGCTGCTGTCCGGTGAGGCAGAAGACAATTGAGAGTCATCCACTGATTTTAGCGCTTCGAGGAAGCCGATTCCGCGATACCATCTCCGTTTCAGAGAGCCAAACCCCGCCATGGCCGTCCGTTGCACGTTCGCCGTCGTGCTCGCGTTGGCGGCAGCCGTGGCCCCCGCGTTCGCGGACAAGCTCGACGCGGAGAGCCGCAAGTGGCTCGAAACGGTCGGCGCCATCATCCTGCCGCAGGAAGCCAACACCTACGGCCAACTGAAGGGCAGGGCCGAAGGGGCGACCGCAGTGATCCGTCTCGTGCGCGCCGAAGCGGCCGGCCTCTCGGCGCGCGATCCCGAAGGGAAGAGAGCTGGGGCCCTCGTGATCGTCGCCCACGCGATCGGCGAGGACGGCCGTATCGGCGCGGTCGACGAACGGTCGGTGGCCGCGCCCGTGCAGGATGAGGAGGCGATCCTCGAATCCTACCGGCTTTTCCTGAGGCCGGGCCGCTACACGCTTCACTCGGGTTCGAATCGTCGCAGCCAGGCAGAGTTGCGGCGATTTGGTCCGCCTTCGGCGTGCGGAGCAGGTGACCGGAGCAACGTTTAGAACCGAGCAGGAACTCGAAACCTTTCCCGCCCGTTGATCGTCGCTCGCTCTAGGGAACATGAGCGACCGATAGCGAACCTCTACGCCGCCTCGCGCGGATGAACATCCCGTTGGATGCGGTCGGCTGATGCGCGCTGTGCCGAATCCAGATCGTACGCGGCTTGGAGGTTCATCCAGAACTCTGGCGTCGTCCCGAAGTAGCGGGCAAGCCGGAGAGCCGTGTCGGCGGTGATCCCCCGGTGGCCGTTGACGATCTCGCTCACACGTGTAACTGGCACCCGCAAGTCACGGCCCAAACGGTTGATGCTGACCCGCAAGGGCTTCAGAAGGTCCTCCCGCAAGATCTCGCCTGGATGAACCGGCGGCCGTCGGCGTACCTTCTTCGGCATGACTCCTCCGTCAGTGATAGTCCACCACTTCGACTTGCTGCGCTTCGCCGTCCCTCCACACGAAGCAGATCCGATACTGGTCGTTGATCCGGATGCTGTGTTGGCCCTTCCGATCGCCGGCGAGGGCCTCGAGGCGATTGCCGGGGAAGGCGCGCAGATCGTCGAGACGTTGGGCGGCATGTAGCTGCACGAGCTTACGCTGGGCGATTCGGGCAATGGTCCGGAACCGTCGCGACGAGTAGCCGCGGAATAGGGCCTCGGCGTCGCGGTTCCGGAAGGACCGGATCACCTGCTTAGGGTATTACGGGCTCCGTGATACGTCAAGCGTCAGGCCACGGTGCGGCATTGGCGTGAAGTGGCCGCGTGAGTCTCTCCTTGGACTCCACGTGTCCCACACGCTCCGTCGTGACGGCGAGTATCCTGATGCGGTGATCGACGCTGCGGAGCTGCTTGCGTGGAAGCGACTCCTTCCGTGGACTCAATGTGCGGCGTTGCCTCCAGGCGACTCCCGCCCCAACCCGACCGTTGCAGGACAGCGACTGCTCATCTGTACGTTTGCGCCCGGCGTCGTCCACTGTCTCGACGTTGCTGATGGCTCTCTGGTCTGGAATGTCTCGCTGGATGGCCTGGGAGGAGCCAGCGTTCTCGTGTCCGAAGATCTGGTCTTCGCCAAGACGGCCCGAACGCTCTACGCCCTGCGGCTGCTTGATGGCGCAGTCGTTTGGACGTTCACGCCGCATCGCGGGAAGAGCGAATACATGTACTCGACGCCAGTCATCAGTGGAGAGCGCCTCTTCATCGGCGACAGGGCCGGGTCAATCCACCGCCTCGCCCTCGCAACCGGCGGCCGGCTCTGGACCTCCAACGTCGCTGACGGTGACGTGAACTCAACCTCCTTGGTTGTTGACGGTCGCCTTATCGCCGGGACTAACGACTCAACTGCCGTGGGCGTTGATGCTGCCTCGGGATCCGTGGCCTGGCGCACCGCAATCGACGGCCCTTCCATCCACGAAGTCTTATGGGACGGGGCTGCGCTTGTTCAAACCGAATCGCTCTGGTGGCTGGACCCGCAGGACGGGAGCGTGAAAGCACGCTGGGCTGCGTTTACGACGCCCGGATAGGTGAGTTCCACATTGTCGATCCCACCACCGGGGCCCGGCTCTGCAGTTTGAAGTACGGCGACCGTGGTTTTGCCGCGACACACCCATGTGCGTTGAATGGACATCTGTACGTTCGGATGGCGCTCCTCCTCCATCGTCTGGAGGAATGTAACGTTCAGTCACCGATTCTCAACCGATTCTGGAGAGGATGGGCGCTTTACTGATTCTCCTAACTATGACTCCTACGTATGCCGGACCCAACGCACGATCTCCGGGAAGGTCGGCCGCTTCCCGTACATCAGGATTCCGACGCGGTAGATGCGGGCCGCCACCCAAAGCACGCCGGCTATGGTGAGGCCGGTGAGCGCGACGGAGAGGGCGATCTGCCACATGGGCGGGGTGAGGATCGCGATGCGGAGGAACATCAGGAGCGGCGTGAAGAACGGGATCAGCGAGAGGACCACGGAAACCGGACTGTCGGGCGCCTGCATGATCATCGGGAACATCATCACCCCGGCGATGAGCGGCATCATCACGGGGAAGGCGAGGCCCTGCGCCTCCTGGGAGGTGTTCACGCACGCGCCCACCGCGGCGAAGAGGGCCGAATAGAGCAGGAAACCCAGGAGGAAGTAGACGAGGAGCCCGCCCAGGAGCAGGGGAGCAACCTCGGGCATCTTCATCCCCGAAGCGGCCATCATTCCGGCGCCGGCCAGGGAGAAGGCGAGGAGGGACAAGGCCCAGACCAGGAACTGCGTCAGGCCCGCCGCGCCCACGCCCAGGAGCTTGCTGGCCAGGAGGGAGGAGGGAGAAACGGACGCGGCCATCACCTCCACCACCCGCGACGTCTTCTCCTCGATCACGCTCGTGAGCAGGAGCTGACCCCACATCAGAACCGTCACGTAGAGCATCATGAGGAGGATCAGGGCGAGGATGGTGGACGCCCCCCGATCCTCGCGCTCGCCGGTGTCGGACACCCGGACCCTCTTGACTTGCAGGCGACGGGTCGCATCCTTCACCTTGTCGGGGGAGACGCCGGCCGCGTTGAGTCGGAGGGCGATGAGGGTCTGCTCGACCGCGCCATCCATCATGCCGAGGTCGATCACGTTGCTCACGTTCTTGCCGTAGTAGGACATCTGGGACGTCTTGAGCGCTTCTTGAGGAAGGACCAGGAAGCCGTCGAGCTTGCCCCCCAGCACCCCGTCCTTGAGGCGCTTCTCGCGCTCTTCGACCGTGCCCGGCCCTGGCGGCTCCAGGATGAACCGCTTCTTGCCGTTCAGCTCTTTCTGGGCCAGGGCGGCTTCCACCGGGGCCGCGAGCTGACCGGAGGCGTCGACCACGGCCACCCGCAGCGGCTTGCCGCCCCGTGACATCAGGATGCCGGGGATGAGGGTCAGGCCTCCCATCAAGAGCGGGCCCAGGACCGTGCCGATGACGAAGGACTTGGTTCGGACGCGCTCGATGTACTCGCGCCGAACGAGCGGCCACAGCCGATTCATACAGGCTCTCCAGGTCCGCGCCGTGTCTTCATTGATTCCCCACCCCGACCTCTCCGTGTGCCTTCACGCTCTCGACGAAGATGTCATGGAGGCTCGGCTCCACGATCTCGAACCGGCTCACCCGCAGCCGCGCCGCCGCCTCGCGCAGGATCGCCTGCGGATCGGCCCCGTCCTTCATCCGGATCTCCACGTAACGCCCGAAGTCGCTCACCTTCGCGACCCCGGGCAGGGCCGCGAGGAACGAGCCGTCGCCGTCGAAGGCGAGCACCAGCGTGTTGTTGCCGTGCTGGCGCTTCACCTCCGCCACCGCGCCGTCCAGGAGCTTCTCGCCCTTGTTGATGAGGGCGACGCGGTCGCAGAGGCGCTCCACGGTCTCCATCTGGTGGCTCGAGAGCACCAGCGTCTTGCCCTGGCGCTTCAGGTCGAGGAGCACCTCCCGCATGACGTCCATGCCCACGGGATCGAGTCCGCTCATCGGCTCGTCGAGGATCAGCACGTCCGGGTCGTGCAGCACGGTGGCGATGAACTGCGCCTTCTGCTGCATCCCCTTGGACAGCTCGTTGACCTTCTTCTTGCGCCAGTCGGCGAGGCCGAGGCGTTCGAGCCACGGCCCGAGCCGGGACACGGCAAGGGCGCGCTTGCAGCCCTTGATGTCGGAGAGGAACAGGAGCTGCTCGTCGAGGACCATGCGCGGGTAGAGGCCGCGCTCTTCGGGCATGTAGCCGATGCGGTCGCGCGCGGCGTGGTCGGCAGGCTGTCCCAGGATCTCGATGGTGCCCGCGTCGGGGCCCAGGATGTTCATCACCATGCGAAGGGTGGTGGTCTTGCCGGCGCCGTTGGGGCCGAGGAGGCCGAACACGCTGCCGCGGGGTATGGCGAGGGAGAGCGCCCTGACGGCGGTGTGGCCGGTGAACGTCTTGGTGACGCTGGACAGTCGTATGGCCGTGTCGCTCAAAGATCCCCCTTCGCGAGATTCTCTCAGAACCTACGCGGCCTCGCCGGAAAGGTTCCTGAGCCTATACTCGGCCATGGCCGGGGCCGCCGAGGAACGTCAGGGCCTGATGTTGGTCCTGGTCAGTACTTTGGCATACGGCACCCTCCCCATCGTGGGCAAGGCCGCGTACGCCGCGGGCGTGCGGCCGGAACCGCTCCTGGCCTGGCGCTTCATCATCGCGGCGGCGCTTTTCGCCCTCCTGGGGAGAGGCCAGGGGCCGCCGGTCTCGCTTCGGCAGAGGCTGGTCCTCTGGGGCCTCGGCGTCGTCTTCGTGACGAACGCGCTCGCTTACTTCACGGCGCTCGAGACCGTGCCCGCCTCGACGGTGGCCCTCCTCATCTACACCTACCCCGTCATCGTCACCCTCCTGTCGGGGACCTTCGGCCTCGACCGGCTCACCCCGCGTGGGCTCGGCGCCGCCTTCATAGCGGTCGCGGGCTGCGCGCTCACCGCCACCGGAGAGATGGCGGTCGGGGTCGGCGTCGTCTACGCCCTCATCTCCGCCTTCGTCTACGCGGCCTACGTCGTGCTCAGCAGCCACTTCGCGGCGGGGGTGCCTTCGCTGACCGCGGCCTTGCACCTCGCGCAAGCCAGCAGCGTGGTCTGCGCGGCCTGGGCCCTGGCGCACGGCGGACTGGCCGTGCCCGCCACCCTCGCGGCGTGGTCCCCGATCGTGGCTCTCGCGGTGATCTCGACGGTCGTGGCCCTGCGCGCCTTCCTCGCCGGCATGGCCCGGATCGGGCCCGCGCGCGCGTCCGTCCTCAGCTCCCTGGAGGTCCTGGTGACGATGACCCTGGCCGTCGCTCTCCTGGGCGAGCGGCTCGGCCTTCGCCAGGGGTTGGGGGCCGTCCTGATCCTCGGGGCGGTGGCGCTCCAGAACGTCGAGACGCTCCGTCGGATCCGCATCCCGGGCCGGCAGCGTTCGGGATAAGATCCGTTGGTGAGACCCGCAGGCGGCGTCTCCGAGGAGCGGAGATGATCCTCGTCTCCGTCGCCGGAGCGACGAGCCGCGCGGGGAAGACGGCGCTGGCGGCGAGCCTCATCCGGGCGCTGCCGGCGGGTACGGCGGCCGTGAAGTTCACGACCACCGAGGACGTGTTCGAGCGCTGTCCCCGCGGCTCCCCCTGCGTCGTCTGCGACATCGACGTGCCTTACCGTATCGTCGAGGATCCGCAGGTCCTGGGCCAGGAGGGGACGGACACGAGGCGGCTCGCGGACGCCGGCGCGAGCCGGGTGGTGTGGGCGATCGCGAAGGGGGCCCACGTGGACGCGGCGTGGTCAGCGGTTCTGCAACGAGTCGAAGGAGTGCCTCAGGTGGTCATGGAGGGATCGACGATCGTGGACGCCGCCCGGCCCGATCTCCTCTTGTTCGTGCTCCACCCCTTTCTCTCGCCCGCCCGCTGGAAGCCCACCTCGGGCCCGCTCATCGGGCGCGCCGATGCCGTCGTGGTGAACCGGCCGACCGCCGAGCGTCGGGAGCCCTCGGCCGTCGTGCTCGAGGCCCTGATGGCGCAGGGCGCCGCCCGCCCGCGCGTGGCCGACGTCACCCGGCCGCTCGCGGAGTGGGCCCCCGACCTCGTGGCGCGCTTGAGGGCCGGCCTCCCACCCGATTCTCGGAATCACCCCGAGCGTCGCGCGCGCTTGGGAACTGAGAGCGGCCATTGAAGATATCCCTCGCCCACAGCCCCGACAGCGACGACGCATTCATGTTCTACGGCCTGGCCCGAGGCAAGGTCGATCCCGGCGACCTCGAGGTCGCGCACGTGCTCACCGACATCGAGACCCTCAACCAGGAGGCCAAGGCCGGCAAGCACGAGGTCACCGCCATCTCGTTCCACGCCTACCCGTTCGTGGCCGACAAGTACGCGCTCATGCCGTGCGGCGGCAGCATCGGCGACGGGTATGGTCCGCTCCTGGTGGCCCGGGAAACGCTGGCCCCGTCGGCCATCGCCGGCAAGACCGTGGCCGTGCCCGGCACCCTGACCTCCGCCTTCCTGGCCCTCAAGCTCTTCGCCCCCGAGGTAAAGACGCGCGTCGTCCCCTTCGACCGCATCCTCGACGAGGTGCGCGCGGAGAGGGCCGACGTGGGGCTGATCATCCACGAGGGCCAGCTGACCTTCGGCGGACACGGCCTCGAGAAGGTCCTCGATCTCGGCCGGTGGTGGAAGAAGGAGACCGGCCTGCCGTTGCCGCTGGGCGGCAACGCGGTGCGCCGCGACCTCGGACCCGAGCGCATGGCGGAGCTGACCCGCCTCGTGCGCGAGACCGTGCGCTACTCCCTGGCCCATCGGCAGGAAGCCCTCGAATACGCGATGAGCTTCGCGCGGGGCATGGATCCCGCCATAGCCGACCGTTTCGTCGGGATGTGGGTGAACGACATGACGGTGGAAATGGGCGAGCGCGGGCGGCTCGCGGTGCAGACGTTCCTGGACCGGGGCCACGCGGCGGGGCTCATCCCGAACCGCGTGATCGTGGACTTCGTGGCGGCCTGACGTGGGAGTGAAGCGCGACGGTCCCTTTCCGCGAATGGCCCTCCGCGACCTCGACGGAAACTTGCGCTCCGTCGAGGAGGCGTGGAAGGGCGGCGAGGCCTTGGTCCTGATCGGCAAACGCGAATGCAAGACCACGCGCCAGACCATTCCCTTCGTGGAGCGGATCGAGAGGCGGCGCGCTGCCGGCCACGGGGTGCTCGTGGTCTTACAGGACGACGCGGAAACCGCTCGCGCGCTCGCCGCGGACCTCCGGCTGGAGACGCCGGTCCGCCTGGACGAGGACCCCTACCCGCTGGTGGCGGAGCTGCGGCTCGAGGTCGTGCCCACGCTCTTCCTGGTCGGCCGCGACGGCGCGATCGTCAAGACCACCGAGGCTTTCCATCGCGCCGACCTCGAGGAGTACGCCGCGCGGCTCGGCGTGCCCGGGCCGCTCTTCACGCCGGAGGACAAGGCGCCGGCCATGAAGCCCGGTTGAGTGCCCAAGGAAGCCTCGGCGAGGTGACATGTCGATCGCGCTCCTGACCCTGGCCCTCGTGGGGACGCTCACCCTCCTCGCGTCGATCGTGGGTGGCTACCGCGTTCCCGGGGTCCCTCTCGCGATGCGCTCGCATTTCCTCCTGTCGCTCCTGAGCACGCTCGTCCTCGTGATGGCCCACTCCTTCATCATGTTCTTCCTCATCGCCACCGGAGTGGAGATGAAGGACATGGAGAAGGAGAAGGGATGGGGCGACTCGTTCCGAAGGCGCACCGTGGCCCTCAAGGGGAAGGTCTTCCCGGTGATGACCCTGGCCTTGCTCCTGGTCATCGCCAACTTCATACTGGGCGCAGCGGCCCACACGCGGGCCATTCCCGCCCTCGTTCACGAGGGCCTCGCTTGGCTGACTTTCGCGGTCTGCCTCTACGCCTTGGGGCGCGAGTGGGACGTGCTGGGCGAGAACAACCGCCTCATCGAGGAAGCGGGGGCCCGGCGCGGAAAGGCCGCCTGACGGTGAGCGGCGTCATCGTGAGCGCGATCACGGACGAGGACGGGCGCCGCGTCGTCTCCTGTCCTCGGAGTCATACCTGCGGAGGAGCCATGAAACACCTCGCACTTCTCGCCGTGCCCTTCAGCCTCGCGCTGGCGGGTTGCCAGATGCCGTCCAAGGACTCGCTCGGCTCCGGTAAGGACGAGGCCAAGCCCACCGCGGCCCCCGCCTCGCAGACTCCGGCTAGCTCGAGGTCGGAGACCGCGGACAAGGCCGGGCGACCCGCCGAGGCCAAGCCCACCCGGCCCACGCCGGCCCCCACCGCGCGGCCTCTGGCTCCGGCGGTCCGCCTCGCCGAGGGCACCGCGCTCCGACTGGTGCTCGAAACCACCGCGGCCTCGGACAAGAGCCAGCCGGGCAACGAGGTGGTGGCGAAGCTCGCCGCCGACGTCAAAGACGGCGAGCGGGTGGTCGTGCCCGCGGGCGCCGAGCTGCGCGGCGAAGTGCTCGCGGCCGAAGGATCGGGCCGCGTCAAGGGGCGCGCCCGCCTCGCCGTCGCCTTCATGAAGCTCGCGGTGAACGGCAAGACCTACGACATCCAGACCTCGCCCATCGACGTGACCGCGGCCGCCCAGAAGGGCCGCGACGCCAAGATCATCGGGGGCGGCGCCGCGGCGGGCGCCCTCATCGGTGCCATCGCCGGCGGCGGCAAGGGGGCGGCCAAGGGTGCCGCCATCGGCGGGGCCGCGGGCGGCGGGACCGTCCTCGCCACCAAGGGCAAGGAAGTCGTCTTCGCCGCGGGCTCGAAGCACACGGTCACGCTGAAGACGAGCGTTACCCTCGACTGAACGGTTCTCTCAACGTCCCCTTGGGGAGTAGGTGAGCCCAAAGCAAGGCCTGGCCTTCGTGAAGCGTCACGGCATCGTGCTCCAAGCGGCGCGCGGGCCGGTGCCGAGTCTCGCCGAGGCCATCGCGGGAGGCCCCATTCGCGGTAGTTGGTGGGGCCATCCGAAGGGTCAAGAGATCTTTCGCGTTGCGGAGGCGGTCTCCGAAGACGCCAATGTCCTGGTCTGCAAGCTCGTCGAAGGTAAAGTCACGTACCTTCATCGGCGGGTCTGGCCGGCATTGCTGAAGCTAGCCCCTCGCTTCCGAAGGAGCTGGCTGGCCAAGGTCTGGAACGAACACACCCCGACTGGCGCACATCGCTCCCGCCGCGTTCCCTTCCCGGCGTGGGTGCCCACCACGGTGTGGCGGGAGGCCAAGGAGCTATCCGTTGCCGAAGCCGAGCGTATCCTGGCTCCATGCCTACGAGGGGCGCGGAGTGCGAGGAAGCGCGTATCCTGAGGAGGAGCACGCCGGATCAGGAGCGAACCGACAATGCCCGACGAGGACTTCTGGTCCCGATTGGCGTCTCTCGTCTCGGGAGGGTCGGTTGTGGTCGACCGACCCAAGGGCAGCGCACATCCGGATATTCCCGAGCTGATCTACCCGTTCGACTACGGCTATCTCACCGGCCTCCGATCGGGCGATGGCGACGGAGTCGACGTGTGGATAGGCAGCCTCCGGCGCCGTGTGATCACCGGTGTCATTTGCACCGTCGACATGGGCAAGCGCGACACCGAGGTGAAGATCCTGCTGGGGTGCACTCGAGCCGAGCAACGCCGCATCCTGTCGCTTCACAATCAGGGCAACCAAAGGGCCGTCCTCATCAGGGCCGAGGCCGCGAGAAGGGCTCCTCCGCAACGGAAGCGCTCAGGAAGCGTTGCCCGCGGATAAGACCGGGCGGCCGTGCGAGGCCGAGGAGCGCTGCTCTTCGGGCCTCGAGGCGGCGAGCAACCGCTACTCCGTGGGCTCGGCGACGGGGGCGGCGGTGCCAGGGGAGACGGTCGTGACGGCCGGGTTGGCGCTCGCGCCCTTCTGCGCCCTTGACGCCTTCGCCCGCTCCCGCAGCCACGCGATGATCGCGGGCAGGAGCGAGAGGAAGATCACCACCGCCACCAGGATGTGGATGTTGCGCTCGAGGGCCTCGCCGAACAGCTGGCCCAGGAAGTAGCCGGTGAGGGTCATGCTCAAGACCCAGCCGATCCCGCCGACCACGTTGTAGGCCGCGAAGTGTCGATACGTCATCTCGGCCGCGCCCGCCACGGTGGGGGCGAACGTGCGCACGATCGGCATGAATCGCGCGATGATGATCGTCTTGCCCCCGTGCTTCTCGTAGAACTCGTGGGTCTTGATGAGGTGCTCGCGGCGGAAGAAGAACGAGTTGGGCCGGCTGTAGAGGGCCTTGCCGGCCTTCCTTCCGATCCAGTAGCCGACCGCGTCGCCCACGACCGCGGCGGCGATCAGGGCCAGATTCAGCCAAACGATGTCGAGGTCGCCTTTGGCAGCGAAGAGGCCCGCCGTCACCAGCAACGAATCGCCCGGCAGGAAGAAACCGACCATGAGGCCGGTTTCGGCGAAAACGATCACGACCAGGCCCAGGAGGCCGCCGATGCGGATCACCTCGGGCACGTTGTAGAGGGTGCGAAAGAGGTCCTGAATCAGCTCCAAAACAAATGCCTTTCTGTCTTCCCGGGGGGCGTCGCCACAGGGGAGACAGAAAGCTTAGCATGCCCGGCGGCCCGGGCCCGAGCCAGGACCAGGGTCAGATCGTCTCGTTGGATGCGGCCGGCAAAGGCCTCGATGGCCCCCATGAGACCCCGCCAGATCGCGTCGAGGGGCCGCCCCGCGTTGTCCCGGAGCGCCGCCTCGAGTCGAGTCTCTCCGAACTCGTCTCCGTCCGGACCCGAGGCTTCGGTGGCGCCATCGGTGTAGACGAGCAGGGTGTCGCCGGGCCCCAGGGACACCGCAGCCTCGATGCCGCTCCAACGGTCGAGGAGCCCGAGGGCCGGCGCGGTCGGGGCCAAGCGCTCGACGCGGCCGTCGGCGCGCAGGAGCAGGGGCGGGTTGTGGCCGCAGTTGACGTAGCGGACGCTCCCGCTGGCTTCGTCGAAGGCCCCGAAGAACAGGGTGGCGTAGTGCTCGGGCGCGGTCGACGAGAAGAAGATGCGGTTGGCCTCTCCGAGCAGGCCGAGGAGATCGTCGGCGCCGTGGGCGGCCTCGCTGCGCAGAATGCCCTGGAGGCTGGCCATGAGCAGGGCCGCCGGCACTCCCTTGCCCGAGGCATCGGCCAGCATGAGGCCGAGCCGCCCCGGGCCGAGGTCGAGGAAGTCGTACCCGTCGCCGCCGACCGGCCCGGCCTGGGCGCACCAGCCCGCGTATTCGAGGGTGGCGAGCTCGGGCCCGGTTCGCGGCTGGAAGCCGGACTGAACCCGCCGCGCGATCGCGAGGTCGCGCTCGCCGCCGGTGCGTGGGGCCTCCGGCCGCGAAGCCATCTGCTCTCGCAGTGTGCGCAGGAGCTCGGGGTTGCGCCACGGCTTCAGGACGAACCCCTGCGCGCCTCGACGCATGGCTTCGACCGCGAGGTCGATCGTGCCCCACGCCGTCATGACGAGGATGGGGACGCCTCCGTCGAGCGCGCGCAGCCGGGGGAGGAGCTCGAGGCCTTCCTGTCCGGAGGTGGTATCGCGGGCGTAGTTGAGGTCGAGGAGGGCGAGATCGAAGTGGCTGCGTTCGACCGCCTCGAGCGCCGCGGCCGGCGAGTCCACGGCGGTGGTGCGAAAGCCGTCGGACTTGAGCAGCAGCTCCAAGGCCAGCCGCACGTCAGGCTGGTCGTCGGCGATGAGGACGTGTGGAGCCCCGACGCGGCCGGGATCCGCGCCGATCCGCGGCGAGGCATGCGGATCGTCGGCTCCGGGGGCAGCCATCCGCATCTCCATGCCCGTGGAGAAGAAAGACGCATGCCAGGTAGGGGACCCTGCGCAACCCACACTCCCGGATGAAGTTCCGGCGCAACGAAGGCGCCCCCGCGGGATCCCGGGGTGTTCGCTTTCGGAATGACCGGCGCCGAAAGCGAACGTGGCGACCACGTTCGGTTCCCGTCTTGGCGCCCTTCTATGACCTTCAGCACGGGAGGGGACTTCGGTATGCTGCCTCACCAGACCGGGTCGGAACTGGGCGGTCGACGCTACCGCAGGTTTGTCTCGGGCAATGTAGTCGTGGATCTTGAGAAGCCAGCGCTCGGCTTCTGGGTCCAGACTACTTTCGCCAAGATTCGATCCGGCGCGCCATCTCCTCATTCGAGATCACCCGGCCGGCGTCAGAATCGGCGATGCCCCTTTCGACCATGGCGGCGAAGGCCAGCTCGCGGAGGATCTCCTCCTGCGAGCTGTCGTCCGGCTGGTCTTGGATGAGGCGGATGAGCTCTTCCTTCACCGTACTCATGGGCGGCATCTTGCCTCCGGAGAGGGCGTTGCGGCATCGGATCCACCTCTCCACTTCGTCCGCCGAACACTGCGTTAACCTGCGAGCGGCGCTCCGACTTGCCACGCGCCGCTCGTCAGGTTCAACGCATTGTTGAACCAAAGCCGCTACGCGGCTGAAGGTTCGGGCGTCGACCTGCAGCGGTAGCGGTAGCGACGTTCTCGGTCATAGC
>Ga0209640_10001617_pt1 | contig 19251 bp, 21 predicted proteins | sample RifCSP10_1_FD_184018 | JGI IMG/M metagenome (GOLD analysis project Ga0209640, IMG submission 184018) | Soil microbial communities from Rifle, Colorado - Rifle CSP2_sed 10_1 (SPAdes) (version 2) | ecosystem: Environmental > Terrestrial > Deep subsurface > Rock core/Sediment | place: Rifle...
CTCACAACGCCTGGCCGACGCGGCCGATGTGATCAGCCGAAACCCTGCCGCACTTCAGTTGCGTTATCTCCAAACGCTGGTGGAAATCGCAGCGGAGAAAAACTCAACCACCATTTTCCCCATACCGATTGATACGCTCGCACCATTCATCAAGGGGTTGTTAACCAAGTAGTGTGGCAATTAGGCCTGCGGGCTGGCACCGATCCTACATAGGTGCCGCACTACTGCAACAGAACATTCTCATCTTCCTCATTAAACCACTCTAATCTTCCTGCAATTTCCAGGTGATCACGCTACCGGGTTCTTATCTTCAATCCAGCATCCCTTTTGCTTCGTAGAGGAGCATAGAAGGCGATGATCCGGATGAATCCTCTTGGCTCCATATGGCTCTAATGGAAGTGAACGGATGCGCAACCAAGAGACGAAAGGTGACGCCATGAATGATGAAGATCTTCGGTCGACTGACGAAGTCGAGGAAAATATTACGGTCGCTGCGGATGTGGATGCCGATGATCCGCAGGCAAGCGGCATCCTGGAAAACATCGGTCGCGACGAGGCTCAGGACTCCGTCCAGGTAGAAAAAGCTGCGCCGGCCATGATGCGCACGAGCCAGGGTGCGAGCCCCTTCCTATTGGAGTCGTTGTACTTCCGCTCATTCGGTGAGCGGGCGCTCTTGACTCGTGAAGAAGAACTCGCGATCGCGAAGCGAGTCGATCAAGGTACGCGACGAATTCGAGTCGCTTTGCGTCATGCCGTGAAGACACTCGCTCGTTCCAAACGCACTCCGGTACTGTTGGAATCCGTTAAAACACTCCAGGTGGTCAGACGATTGAGCGGGCTCTCAGCCACGGTACTGGACAACGCGGAACAGGCTCTACTCGCAGTGCTCAAACCGTCGAGTCGTGAGATGAAACCCGTCGTGGCCATTGCGAAGCGCCTAAAGGCTCTGCTCAGTGAAATTCGGTCTGCGCGGATCATCCTAGAACAGGGGAAAGACGAACTCGTGCGTTGCAACCTGCGCTTGGTGGTTGACGTCGCCAAGCACTACACCGGACGAGGGTTGACCTTGCTGGACCTCGTGCAAGAAGGCAACATCGGCTTGATGAAAGCCGCTGAGCGGTACCAGTATCGGAAGGGCTTTAAGTTCAGCACCTATGCCACGTGGTGGATCAGACAGGGCATCACGCGTTCGCTGGCGGATCAATCGCGAACGATTCGCATTCCAGTCCACCAGACCGAAGCCTCCCATCGGATTCTTCGCGTGACACGCCAACTCGGGCAACAGTTCGGACGGCCGGCTCGCTTAGAAGAGATCGCCCACGTGCTCCGCATGAGGCCGGAACGGCTCCACGATACTGTGCAAGCATTCCAGGAACCGGTAGCACTGGAGAACCCGATCGGTGATGGGGACACACAGTTTGGGGACATGATTCCCGACCAGAAGGCAGTTCCCCCCGATGCCCATGTGCATCGGACCGAGATGACTCAACAGTTGGACCGGATCTTGAGCATCCTCACACCGCGGGAGCAAACGGTGATCCGTCTCCGCTTCGGGATCGGCTGCGATGACGCCTGTACCTTAGAGCAAGTCGGCCAAAGCCTATCGGTGACGCGCGAACGCATCCGTCAAATCGAGGCGAAGGCACTCAAGAAACTCAAGACCCCTGAGATTAAGGAACTCTTCGCCGCCATCAAATAAGATCCCCGACACTCATCCGTACCGAGGGCACGGCGTTCGCCGTACCCTCGGGATCCGGCTTTCCCCCTACAGCCAGTTATGCGACAATACGTGTCCTATGTGGGATCTTCACGCCATCTCAACAGACGTACCCTTGTCGGCACGAAGAACTCTCTCGCCCATGATGAGCCTTCACCATTCTCCGATAGAGAAGGTGAGCCAGTGACTAGCCCGAATGTCGTTGAGCGTCTGGCTGAGTCGACGGCTCCCGATTCTCACTGCCCTCCGGCTGGAGCGGTCCTTGTCTTTACAGAGCCTGTTCCCTATTTAGTCGCATGGGATCTGCAGTCTCGCCTCCACAACGAGCGCATGCTCGACCTCAGACCAGACACGGTGTTGATCCTGGAACATCAGCCTGTCTACACGCTGGGACGATGCGCACAAGTGTCGCACTGGGGAGGCGACGAAGACGTCTTGCGCGCAAACGGAACAGAACTGCATCGCGTGAATCGCGGTGGATCTGTGACCTACCATGGCCCCGGACAAATCGTAGCGTACCCTATCCTCAGACTTACTCAGCATGCCGCAGGCCCAAGGCAATTGGTCTGGCTGCTGGAAGAAATCATTATTCGCGTGCTCAACCTCTGGAAGATTGACGGCCACCGAATCGACAAAAAGCCAGGCGTCTGGGTCATGGCGCCTGAGCCAGCGAAGATCGCCTCCATCGGAATACGTGTCGAACGTGGGATTACTTTGCATGGGTTCGCGCTCAACGTCGACATGGACCTGACGCCTTTTCAACGCATTTATCCTTGCGGATTCAGCGACTGCCTTGTGACATCCATGGCAGCCCTGCGCAAGACGGCTCTCTCCATCAACGACATCAAGCACGATCTGGCTCAGATGTTCGGTACTGTGTTTGCGCTCAAGTGGTCGACAGTGGAGGAGAATCCAGACAAACACCTCGCTGCCGCCGATGAGATAGTTCGCATGCGCACATCCATCATGTAGCTTGTCGAGGGCTTATGCAGGAACTTGATACGCATACCTTTCGTCTTGCGGTCGCACAATTCGATCAGGCAGCGGAGGCCATGCGTCTGGACCCGAACCTCCGTGAACGCTTGAAGCTCCCCCAACGCTCACTCGTCGTCAGTCTTCCGGTTCGGATGGATGATGAGCGGGTGGAGGTCTTTACCGGCTATCGGGTGCAACATGACTCGTCGCGCGGCCCGTCCAAAGGAGGCATCCGCTACCACCCGGATGTGAGTCTCGGCGAGGTCGCCGCACTCGCGATGTGGATGACGTGGAAATGCGCCTTAGCCGGTTTGCCCTACGGCGGTGCGAAAGGCGGAGTAAAGGTTGCTCCTAAGAAATTATCCCAAGCCGAATTACAGCGATTGACCAGGCGCTACGCCGCAGAAATCTTCCCACTCATTGGTCCCGACAAAGATGTGCCGGCCCCCGATGTGGGAACCGACGCTCAAGTTATGGCGTGGATAATGGATACCTACAGCCAGCAAGTCGGATATGCCGTTCCAGGCGTGGTGACCGGCAAACCCTTATCGCTTGGCGGCAGCCTCGGTCGTGAAGAAGCCACGGGTCGGGGGGTCGTCTATGTCACGATGGAAGCGCTCCGTTACTTAAAGATGCCTATCGAGAATGCAACCGTCGCGATTCAAGGATTCGGGAATGTCGGCTCGCACACCGCGCTTATCATGCAGCAACAGGGCGCGCGCGTCATTGCGGTTAGTGATGCGAGCGGGGGAATCTATAATGCCAAGGGGTTGGACGTTCAGGAGCTGCTCCGGCGTTACCGTACAGCCGGCCATTCGCTTCGCGACACAAAGCTGGGGGACGCGATCACGAACGAGGAATTGCTGCAACTGGACTGTACGGTGCTCGTCCCTGCCGCCCTCTCGGAACAGATCACCGGCAAAAATGCCAACCACCTGCGCTGTCGGATCCTGGCAGAGGGAGCGAACGGTCCCACGACCCTCGATGCCGATCGCATCCTCGAAGACAAAGGCGTCTTCATTATTCCTGATATTCTTGCGAACTCCGGCGGCGTGATCGTGTCGTATTTCGAGTGGGTGCAGGATCTTCAACGCTTCTTTTGGAGCGAAACGGAGATTCAGCATCGGCTGCAAGACATCATCACGTCTGCCTTCCAGCGCACACTTCATTTCTCGACCGAACGACGGACGTCGATGCGCATGGCGGCACTCATGAGCGGGATCGACCATGTTGCCCAGGCTCATCTGCAGCGTGGGCTTTATCCTTAAGCATGCTCCCGGCTCATAGTAGTTTCGGACTTGGACGCGCCGCGATGAAAGAGTATGCGCTGGCGATGATTGCCGGCATGTGGCTGGCCGACGGAGTGGCCCTGTTATTGGCCCCTCGATTCGTCATCGACCATGTGCGCACGGCCATTCAGATCAATATCGCCCCCTGGCCCTGGCAACTCTTTGCGGTCGTCGCCGGCATCGTGTTGTTCTGGGCAGGGCTCGAACTCCGGTATCAGCCGCTCTGGATCTGTGCGGCGGGAGGGATGGTGTGCAAAGGGCTTTTTCTCGCATTCGCTCCCGCACAAAGGCGCGAACGGCTGGTGGCCTGGTCATTGGGACGAGAAGATGTGGACTATCGGTTCTGGGGGCTCGGCCTGTGTACGCTTGCCGTGCTGCTTCTCCATGCGCTAGGGTGGATCGGACAGGAATGACACGGACAGGACACCGGAGCATCCGATGACTCGATACACGATCGCAGCAGCCTGGGAACAGCATTGCGGAAATGACTGGCCCCGGTTTTCAAGCCCAAACCAGGGTCAGTTGATGACGCTCGATACGGTGATCAGCGGTTGCGTAGTCTTCTACCTGGACAGCCCCGAGGGACTCGATCACCAACGTGTTGCCATCGTGAAAGATTGTTTGGGAGAACTGGACAATCTGACAGGAGAGCTGGACACCGACTCGCAGGCCTACTTTCTCGGACTTCGTCAACTGGGCGAAATGTTGCTGGCGACGGCGCCACAGCCATAGTTCCAGACAGCCATGGCCGGACAAGCCTGCGCCACCTCGCCATGTACGACCTACCCTCAACTACTCAACAATATTTTTCTTCATCGGGCTCAACAGTCTCAGCAGCTCGCCTTTCTCTTGAGCGCGCACTTTGAACTTGTCCAGCGCCGCGGCGAGATCCTCGACCAGAACGTCAAAGTCGCCGTGGGTGATTTTCATCCCCGCATGGGTCGTTTTCATATCACGGCCCTTGTACGTGCAAGGTCCACCGGTTACCATGCACACCTGATCGACTAGATTCCCTTTCAGTTTAGGAATGTCGGTCGTCGCAAACCGACCATTGATGCGACTATCGGCTATAACGTTGGCCACGAATTGATCCACGACTGCAGTCATCACCGCTTTGCCTCCAAGACGGTCGTAGAGGGACTTGCCCCCGGGCGCGGCTTCCTTCCCAGCGCAACCAGATACGATGAACGCAATCCCTGCCATGACCAAACTGCTCAAGACCAGCCGGTTCCGATGCATCATTCGCCTCCCCTCCTTGTGTGTGATGACTGCATCAGCTCTCCCCCAGAACTATCGCCACCCGACAGCCGAAATCCTGGTTTCTTGCAGGTTCGGCATCCCTTGGCTAAAATGACGTATTATTTACACAGCCTACCAATTACGACCAGCCGAACAACAATTACCATTCTCAAACCGGCATAGGAGTGAAGGAGGAGTCAATGAGGGAGAACAGTGCGGTGTGGACGCTAGCCTTGGTACTCATGGCAACCCTCGCTGTGTTCGTCTCCTTGGTTCATGCCGAGCCGTATGAATTGAGCAAGAACGATGTGATGGAGCCCAAAGGGATCTCTAGCGATAGCATCTCCCTCTTCGGTATCAAACTCGGCGACTCGGAAGCCAAAGCCATCGAAGTACTGGTGAACGAAAAGATCTCCGGAATCAAGGCCGAACAAGAAGCCACCTTCATCTTCCTGCTTGATCAGCGGAAGCCAACCGGTCCCATGGCCGGCGTGCGTATACAGGATGGAAAGGTCAATCTGATTTTCATCAATAACCGTTTCGCGCACAAGACCAGAGGCATCTTCCGCAACGTGCTAAACAGCGAAAGCCCGGAAGATATCCGGAAGTTGTTGGGCAAAGAAGAGTATGGCGATGAAAACGTCATGGGCGCCGTGATGGCCTACGACAAGCAAGGTTTCCAAGTGAACTACCTCGGCAAGGACATCAATATTGAATTCGCCCAGCCGCACTAATCTTCTGAACCCTGCAGGCCATCAACAAGCCCTAGTGGATCGGCATCAGACTTCTGATCCCAACCCTGCCTGAGTTGAGCCGCCTCACGGGCCCCCAACAGGACCCGAACTCGTACAACTCGATGAGGAAACTAGGTGAATGGAGTTGAACTAGAAATCAGGAGGGCTACCGCACCGTTTCGGTAACCCGGAGACCGTAGTCGATCAGACTCTTGGCGGTCTTCCAGCGGCGGTTGGAGTTGAGGATGACGAGCAGCAGATCGCTGCCGTTCTGAGATACCTTGGCAATGAGACATCGACCGGCTTTTGACGTGAATCCGGTCTTCACCCCTTCCACACCAGGGATGCGGCCCAGCAAACGATTCGTATTGTGCAAAACATACGCACGGTGCCCACTGACGGGCGTGATGATCTCTCGTTCATCCCGCACAAGTTCTCGGAACACGGCGTTCTGCATCGCGACTTCGCTGAGCGTTGCGAGATCCTCGGCCGTTGAATAGTGATCGGGGCCGTCGAATCCGCACCCGTTGCTGAAATGCGTGTCGGATAACCCGATCGCAGCCGCCTTGGCATTCATCAACATGACGAACTGCTCTTCGTCGCCCCCGACATGTTCGATGGCTGCAAGGCACGCGTCGTTGGCGGAGACGATCAACATCGCCTTCAGCAAGTCTTCCAGGCGAAACACTTCACCTGTCTTCAATCGCAGGCGGGTCTTCGGAGCACGCGCGGCATTCTTGCTGACCGTCGCCTGTTCATCCAACTGCCCTCTTTCGAGAATCACCAAGGCCGACATGATCTTGGTCAAACTAGCCGGCGACAGGCGCTTCTCTGACTCGTACTCATAGAGCACCCGGCCTGACCGGAGTTCTTTCAAAAGAACGCTATGTGCAGGGACTGTTCTCCATGGAAGGGCCTGCGGGGACATGCTGACGGTATGGACCGCCCGTTTCCTATGATGAATTTCTTTCGCAGAGGCCGGAGGTGCCGACCAGGCGACCGTGGTAAGGGACAGAACTATGACTAGCCCAAGACCACACATGGACCCCCATAGGCACTGCGGCATCTGATCGCATTGGGTCTGATCGTTCTGCATCAAATACCGCCTTTCAGAGCGAATAGGACTCTCGCACCTTATCACCTTTTACCCCACTATCAATCACTTTATGAAAAAAGCGGAGCAGATCGGCTAAATCAATCCAGAAACCGCAGTTGAGGCAGCGGGCGTAAATCCTCCGATTCATGAGGGTATAGTGCCGTTCCACCATCATGAACCCTTTGCACTTGAGGCACTGCATACATTACCCGTCCTCTCCGCTTATCGAAGACGGTTCATCACCAACGCAAGGCATCCGGCGAGCAATCCGCCGCCGAGGAGCGTCGTGCCAAAATAGACGAATACGTTGGTGCCGCCGGCCGGCTGAGTCCCCTCCCACAAATCACGTATCCCGCCCTGCACCATCAACACGGAGAGGGTCATGAGCGAACCTATCGTGAACCACCATGTAAAGGATCGAAGCGCCATCATTGAGCTCGCAAATCGTACGCCGTCTTGCCTATCGGCCACTCTAGCGAAGGGTCCGCAGGCTGTCAAGAACAGGGGTAATTACGAGGTCTATCCCCCCACATGCCGAGGTCCTACTCTTTCATATCCGACTTCGGGACCGTTTTGAGCCCACGATGGAGGAAGATCGAGACGCTGCCGCTCCCGTTGTCGGCGATGGCCAAACCGGGCTCTTCCATCCCCGTAGTCGTCACGCGAAAGGATGAGACGGCAAAGGGGCCCGCCTTAGTACGGTAGTTTCTGGGTGGATAGTGGAAAGTGCCATCGCCTTTTCCGAACAAGATCGACAGATCATTCGATTGGAGATTTACAATCGCGACATCTACCAAGCGGTCTCCGTTGAAATCCCGCGCAAGTCCGAAGTTGGGACCGGCATCGGCGCCGGAATCCTTACCGGGCCGGAATGTCGCATTGCCGTTGCCGAGAAACGTCGTAAAGCTGTCTCGCTCCCCATTAATGACCAATAGATCGCGGTTCCGATCGTTATTGAAGTCCGCGAAACTTACGCCGAGTGGCCTCCTCCCCGTGGAATAGTCTTTGGGGTCTCGAAAGGAGCCGTCGCCATTGCCCAGCCAAATCGAGACCGCGTTCGACATGGGGCCACCGTTCGTCACGACCAAATCCAGCTTCCCATCGCTATTAAGATCGGACAGGGCCACAGAGGTCGGGGTGTCACCGTATTCGTACTGAGCACCATGCCGAAACTCCCCCGTCCCTGTGCCGAGAAAGATCTTGATCTTGTCATTGCGGAGCGCCACGACGAGATCGGGATGGTGATCGCCGTTTACATCATCGGTCGCGAGGGCGACCGGGGTTCGATGGACCGGATAGTGCTGGCCTTCTTCAAACTTTCCATTCCCATGGCCGAGCAAGAGCGCGATTTCGTCGCCGCCGGAACAGGCTAAGGCCATATCGGCGTGTTCGTCCTGATTGAAGTTTCCCATCACGAGCGCGCGCGGTTCCTGGCACACATGGAGTTGTACTTGATCTTTAAATGTCCCGTCACCATTGCCTAGCAGAATCGAGAGGGTGTTGCTTGCGATATTGGTGGTGACCAGATCGGTTAAAGAATCATGATTCAGATCGCCGGTAGTAACGGTCGTGGGATTCTTGCCGACCTTATAGCTGGCAAAATAATAGAAGAGATCGGGAGGATCATACGGCTCAGTTTTTGAACAGGCCATGAGTCCACCGACAACAATACACATCGCCGCTAAACCAACAATGGCCTTGATCGTATGGAATTTCCCCTGGCTTGAAACGTTCACACCGCCTTCCTATGCTGGCATAGTACAGGGCCAATAGACCTATGGCGATGGTGTACGGAACGCTCAGTATACAGAGGCTTTATTCTCCCTGGCAATCTCACAGAAAGAGCTCATGGACCTTTGAATTTCACTCTCAGCCTGAGCTACAATGAACCCTCATTTGAGGAGGACTCCATGGGTAACATTGTGAACGTTGACATCACCATGTATGGAATTGCTGAGGTTATTAGGTGGTGCCATGATCGGAATAAGGGGCGCATCCCGGGCGTCGATACACCGGGCTTCAAGAAGATGCAGGAGTTGTTGGCCGAAAAACCGCAGTCGGCTGACTACTTTACGCTCGATCAGTTCTGGAAGAAGAAAGTGACGCTTCCGTTGACCGAAGAGGAAGTCTCGACCATCGACCGATGTCTCTACGATATCCCGAATTTCGATAGCGAACCGCTCCCCCAAATCCGACACAAGTTCTGGCCAAAGCCGGTCGAGACCCATTGACAACAATCCGGAACCGCCCCGAGCTGTTCCGGATGCTTGTCCTCTCGTGCAAATCAGATTCTCTTCAATGGAGTGAGCCGATAGGATGAGGCCGGTTCACGCGCATCACACCCGCCACCGACCGAAGGAAAGGGCTTAGGACTGTTTAAAGTGATCCTTCGCCTTTTAGGTATTTGCGGAAACGATCCATGAGTTCAGCCCCCAGCGTCCCTCCTTCGGGTTTCTTGGTCGAGGGATCGGCAAAGTGGCCTCGGATTTCCTGAAGACGCTTTTCAGCTTGATCATTCCCTTGAAGACGTTTGGTTTTCTGGAGGGCGGTGTCGAACGCATCGAACGTCAGATCCTGATAGCCGAATGAGCGAATGCGTTTGACCGCTTTCATCATCGCTTGATTTCTGAACGTTGTGAGATGGTCGGAATCAATTTCGGCCAACCCGAGCTTCCTTGCCCGTCGCTCCGCTGCCTTTCTGATTCCGCTCCGCACAAAGTCAGGTGAGGTTTGCAGCCGTTTCCAGGCCTCGTCGGTCCAGGCGACCCGTTCTTGGGGTGCCTCCCACAGTTCGCGAAGGACAGCTTCATCGATACGGGTCAACTTCTTATCCCTGGCCAGATCCTCGGTATCGCGCTTCAGCATATCGGTGACGAATTCCAGCGCGATGGGCGGCGACTGTTTTAACTTTTCCTGAAGCCGTACGAGCGCCCCCTCGGTCCATTCCATCGGAAGCCCAGCGGCTTCTTGGAGATCGCCGAGGGCTTCCACCTTTTCAAACAGATCGACGTTCACTTCGAGATGGCCACGTTCTTTGGCAATCTCTTCGGCAATTTGCCTGATCATGCCACGCATGAACTCGGGCACGTTAGCCAGGCGCTCCTTGGCAGAGGCAGTCCAAGGGAGATGGCCTCGCTCCATTTCCTCGACAGCCGACGCCATCCCGGATTCGCCGCCCATGCGGCCCATCATCTGGCCCTTAAACTGATCGAGAATATCTTCTGTGATCTCCTCATACCCCAGTTCCCGCGCCTTTTTTTCTGCCAAACGGCGAACCATGCCGCGCAGGAACATCGGCGCACGCTCCATTCGCTTGAGCGCGCCGTCAGTCCAGCGGACCTCCGTCGTGACTGACTCTGGGGATTCTGAGGCTGACATGGCCATTCCTTACAACAGGCTAATGGACAACAAGCTATTGGTTCAGCAACTCTTTCAGTTCCTTGCCGGCTTTAAAGAACGGCACGCGCTTGGCCGGCACAGCCACGGTCGCACCGGTCTTCGGATTACGTCCTTCTTTCATACGGCGCGCCCGCAGGCGAAAACTGCCGAAGCCGCGGATCTCTGTTTTGTCGCCGTTCTTCAGCGAGTCTCTGACACAGTCGAAAATGGTGTTGACCACGACTTCTGCTTGCCGCTTTGTCAACGTGGTGACTTGTTCGGAAACCCGTTCGATGATCTGTGCCTTGGTCATGTCCCCCCCTTCGCTCCGTTGATGGACAAACGCCCCTCCACACTCTGCAGCCATGGCTAGTAGGCCATAAGATACTTCAGGCTCACTCCTGAATGGAAATCCAGCTTGGGAAACATCGCCGAGAACTTCGACTCAAGAAGCTCGCGAATGGAAAAGCGCCGGCGCGGTTCGACGACTTTGGGCTCGCCCTCGATACCGACGACGTCCGCGGCCAATTGAATGGCATCTTCCAAGTCGCCAAGCTCGTCGACTAGCTTCGCTTCCTTCGCCTGGCGCCCGGTAAAGATTCGCCCGTCTGCCAGCGCTTGGGCATCGGTCAGCTCGATCGCGCGCCCCTCCGCCACGGCTTCAATGAACTGCTTGTGCACGTCGTCCATCACCGACTGCAGTAAGCCCCGCTCTTCTTCGCTCATCTTGCGGAGCGGTGAGCCGACATCCTTGTACTTGCCGCTCTTGATGACAACCCCTTCGACACCGATCTTCTGGAGCAATCCCTCTACGTTGGCCGTTTCCATAATGACGCCGATGCTGCCGGTCAGCGTCCCAGGATTGGCCACAATCCGATCGGTCGCCGCGGCGATGTAATATCCTCCCGATGCAGCCACACTACCCATCGAGGCGATGACCGCCTTGTTGTTCTTGGTTCGAACCCGCTTGACCGCATCGTGAATTTCTTGCGACGGAACGACCCCGCCCCCAGGACTATCGATACGCAACACAATCGCTTTGACGGATGGATTCTCGCTGAATCGCTTCAGCTCTCCGACCGTCGCTTGCGAATCTAAGATCACCCCTTCGACCCGAATTAAGGCGATCCGATCCCCGGTCGACAAGTCGAAATCGGGAAAGAAGACGTTCAGAATGAACAAGAGCCCGAGGCCGGCCCCCAGCACCCAGAAGAGGGTGCGGAGCGGCCGGCGCTTCGGAAGACGTTCTGTCTGTGTCACTTCATCGGCCATTGCGCGTGACCTGCTTCGTTATCAGAATCGACAAGTTCTGGACTTAGTCGTCTGATTGCGACCGTTTCCGATTCTGCTTGGCCGCGCGACCGAGACTCTGGTCCAGCGCGCCCTGCGCTGAGTGATACTCATCTACCTGTTTGCGCGCCGAGTCAAGCTGATGGTCGCGCAGACTGAGCGCGATCTTGCGCTCTTCACGATCGACCTTGATGATTTTGGCCGTCACGTCGTCCTGCAACTTGAACTTTTCTTCCAGTTTTACTTGTGATTCGAGGCCGGCTTCACTGATATGAATCAACCCCTCGACTCCGCCGTCCAACTCGATGAAGATCCCGAAATCTGCGACTTTGCTGACCTTACCGGCCACCGAGTCGCCCACATGATAGCGGGCTGGGATTGCATCATCCCATGGATCGCGGGTCAATTGCTTGTACCCCAGCGAGAGCCGCTCTTTCTCCTTGTCGATGCGCAGCACGACCGCTTCCACTTTCTGAGCTTTCTTGAAGAGCTCCGAGGGATGCTTGATGTGTTTCGTCCATGACATGTCGGAGATATGAATGAGCCCATCGATACCTTCTTCGAGTCCGATGAAGGCGCCGAAATCGGTGAGGCTCTTCACTTTCCCTTCAATGCGCGTCCCGATTGGATACTTGCTCTCGATCATGTCCCAGGGATTGGGCGCGGTCTGCTTCATGCCCAGCGAGATCTTTCGGCTTGCCGGATCGACATTCAACACCGCCGCTTCCACTTGATCGCCCACCGCCACGACTCTCGATGGATGTCGGACTTCATGGGTCCAGGACATTTCCGAGACGTGCACCAACCCCTCAACGCCCGGCTCGAGCTCCACAAAGGCTCCGTAGTCCGTGAGGCTGACGACACGCCCGCGTACCCGGGTCCCGATGGGGTACTTACTTGCGACATTGGTCCAAGGGTCCGCACTCTTTTGCTTGAGGCCCAGGGAGATACGGCCCGTTTCACGATCGTACTTCAGAACGGACACTTCAACCTTGTCGCCCACGGCAAACAACTCTGATGGATGCCCCACACGGCCCCACGACATGTCGGTGATATGCAGCAATCCATCGATGCCGCCGAGGTCGATGAAGGATCCGTAGTCGGTGATGTTCTTGACCATGCCCTGAATGAGTTGCCCTTCCTTCAGGTTGGCAAGCGTCGTCTGTCGCTTTCTGTCTCGCGTTTCTTCCAGCAGGACGCGGCGGGAGACGACTACATTGCCGCGCCGGTGATTGATCTTGATGATTTTCAGAGGGAAGGTCTTACCGACGAGTCCGTCGAGATCGCGCACGGGATGAAGATCAATCTGCGATCCGGGTAAAAACGCCTTCACGCCGATATCGACCATCATCCCGCCTTTGATGCGCGAGACGATCTTTCCTTCGATGCTCTTCTCATCTTTGTAGAGCTTCTCGAGTTCTTCCCAAATCTTCATCTTGTCGGCTTTTTCTTTGGAAAGAACGAGATTGCCGTCTGCGTCTTCGCATTCTTCAATGTAGACTTGGAGTCGATCCCCGACCTTGAGATTCTGGAGTTCCTCGGACGTAAACTGATCGCCCGGGATCATCCCCTCCGATTTGTAGCCAATATCAACGACCACCTTGTCCTTGGTGAGCGCCACCACACGGCCTTCGGTAATCGTGCCCTCTTCAAGGTTGCGGAACGTTTCTTCGTACAACGCGGCTAACGCGTCGCGGTCTAACTGCGCGTCACTGCCATTGGACACCGTACCCATGTGAGCTTCCTACTCTTCCGACTCTCGTCGGGTGCTGATGGTGAATTGTGCCGGGCTCACTCAGCATTGCGAGCGCCGGCGGTCGGCCTGTTAGGTGTCTCGTGCGCCTGGCCGTCCTTCCCTTTGGGAGCCGGGACTTCACCCAGAGCTGCAATGTGCTCGATCACCGTTCGGCTGACCTGTTCATAAAATCGCTTGGTCTCTGCTTTTTCTTTCTGCCCCCCCGTCTCAAACGTCATGGGAGCCCCGAATCGCACCGTGACCCGGCGCCATCGAGGCCATCGGGCTCCCCTCGGCAGCACGTCGAACGTCCCTTTCAAATACGCCGGAACCACCGGGCACCCAGTCTGCGACACGATCACTCCGATGCCGGCTTTCGGCGACCGTAGGTGCCCATCGTGACTTCGAGCACCTTCGGGGAAAATGACCACCGCCTCGCCTGCTTGAATCAGGCTGATCGCTTTCCCAAACGCCTCTCGGTCGAGTCGGCCAAGTCGCACGGGAATCCACCCCAGCGACCGGAGAATGCCATTCAACACCGGGACCGGAAACAAGTCACTGCGTCCGAGGTACCAGGCCCTCCGCCTCATCCCGCAACCGAGTAGCGGGATATCGAGGTAGCTGGCATGATTCGCGGCGACCAGCAGGCCCCCCGTACGAGGAACCTGACCCTCGACCCGATATCGGAAACATATCCAGCCGATCGCCCGCGTCAGAACCCAAAGAATGCCGTAGAGAACCCTGGTCACGACGCGGCCGACACCGCCGCCATCATCTGCTCCACCACTTGCTCAACGTTGAGAGCAGAGGTATCGATAGGTCTTGCGTCGGCCGCGGGAATCAGCGGCGCAATCGGCCGGCTCCGGTCCCGCGTGTCTCGGCCCGACAGATCCTGATAGATCGTTTCAATCGGTCCCCCATGGCCGGCGGCGACAAGTTCACGGTGCCGTCGCTCTGCTCGCACCGTCGCATCCGCGTCCAGAAAGAATTTTAGCGGAGCAGAGGGAAACACCTTCGTGCCGACATCGCGTCCTTCCGCGACTACCGAGCCACGTTGACCGATCTGCCGCTGGATAGGAAGCAACCACTCGCGGACCGCTGGAATTGCAGAGACAATGGAAGCCGCGCCCGTCACATCCGGCGTGCGGAGCTCTCTGGTGATGTCACGGTCGTCGACCAACACCTGCATCGCGCCGTTTTCAAATTGCATCTGAATCGAGGTGGTCTGAAGAAGCTTCGCCACCTGCTCATGGTCCATTGGCGGCACCTTCGACTGCAGCACTTTCCAAGCGATCGCCCGATACAATGCACCTGTATCAAGATAGAGATACCCTAGGCGAGCCGCCAACAATTTGGCCACCGTGCTCTTACCCACTCCCGCTGGTCCGTCAATCGCAATAATCACTCGGTGCCCCGTACACACATCGGCCCGTTGAGAAGTGCCGTATTATAGCCCTCAAGAATGGTGCGTCAACAATTCCGCGAGCGCAGCCTCAAAATTCGGGAACGAGGTCTGCATGCAGCCCGTGTCGGCAATCGTCATGCTCGTATCCGCTGTGAGCCCTCCGATTGCCAGCGACATCGCCACACGATGATCACCATGGCTCTGGACCTTACCGGCGGCCTTCAGGCGGCCATTCTCTCCGGCTCGGCCTAACCCCTGAATGATCATTCCGTCCGGCTTTTCGGTGATCTGTGCCCCCATCGCCTTCAACTCAGCGCTCATGGTCGCAATCCGATCACTCTCTTTGACCCGTAGTTCTTCCGCTCCGGATATGAGGGTGCTACCCTGTGCCACCGCCGCGGCCACACAGAGGATGGGAAACTCATCAATCATTTGCGGAATGAGGTCAGGACCAATCGCGACGCCCTTGAGCGGAGCTGACTTCACACGAAGATCGGCCACCGGTTCTCCCGCTTCTTCCCGTTGACTGAGGATCCGGATATCGGCCCCCATGATTCTCATCACATCGATCAGCCCAGTCCTGGTCGGATTGATGCCGACATTCCGAATGGTGATATCAGACCCCGGGACAATCGTGGCACCTACGATAAAGAACGCGGCAGCAGAAATGTCGCCGGGTATTACCACGCGGTTGCCTGCCCAACCAACTGCGGGCCGCCCCTGCAATACCAGGGTGCCGCCATCCCTCGAGAGGGGAATTCCAAAGAACTGAAACATGCGTTCGGTGTGATCTCGTGAAAGACGCGGCTCCCTAAACCGTGTGGTTCCTTCGGCAAACAGACCGGCAAGGAGAAGCGATGATTTAATCTGCGCGCTGGCGACCGGTGATATGTACTCGATGCCGTGGAGGCGCTTGCCCGTAATCGCCATCGGAGCCAGCTCCCCTCCCTTGCGGCCCGCGATCACGGCGCCCATTTCTCGCAAGGGCTTGACCACTCGTCCCATGGGACGGCGGCGGATCGACTCGTCACCAGTGAGAACGGTAAAGAAATCCTGCCCCGCTAGTAGGCCCGTCAGCAGACGAATACCCGTCCCGGAGTTGCCGCAATCGATCGGCCCGTTTGGTTCGGTCAGCCCCCAGATTCCTTTGCCGTGCACGGTCAACTGACCGGGAGTCTCATCGATCCGGACACCAAGCGCCTGAAAGGCCCGCATCGTGTTCAGGCAATCCTCTCCCCGGCAGTAGCTCGATACCGCACTCGTTCCTTCCGCCAGCGCGGTGAGAATGATGGCGCGATGGGTGACGGATTTGTCTCCAGGAACCGTGATCGTTCCCTTGAGTGTTCGGCCTGGAATGATGGTCAAAGACGTCATCGTCACCTTACACGCTGACCGGAGCGCGCGCGTTCAGTTTCTCGCGTTCGCCTTTTGCCCGTTCGAGCGCCTTTTCTATTCCGGCTGCATCGCCCGCTTTGATCAGTTGCTTCAGATCTTCCAATGCCCGCTCGTACCTGTCGATAAAGGACACTAGGTTATCTCGATTCCACAGGAAAATGTCGCGCCACATTTCAGGAGAACTGGCAGCGATCCTCGTCGTGTCCCGCAACCCCCCACCCGAGTGGCCAGCAAGATCTAATGAGGGCACCTGATGATCGCGAAGATCGGCCAAGGCATTCATGAGCGCAAAGACGGCCACATGGGGCAGGTGGCTGACTGCGCCAAGAATTTGATCGTGCACATGCGGGTCCATGGTCAACAGAATCGAGCCGGTCTCCTCCCACAACTGCTTGACGCGTTCCAGAGCCTGCGGATTGGTCTGCTTCGTCGGCGTCAGAATACACCGCGCGCCTTTGAACAACTGATCAGACCCTGCAACAACTCCGGTTGTTTCTTTCCCGGCGATGGGATGGGCTCCGACAAAATGCACCCCCGCCGGCATGGCCGCTTCCGACTGCTCGACCAAAGTTCCTTTCACACTCCCTACATCGCTTACAATCGCTCCAGGCGCCAGGCAATGCGCCCATTCCTTGAGATGACGCTCATAGGTATCAACGGGGGTCGCGAGAATCACCAGATCCGCCCCTTGCACACCCTCCTTGGGATCGGCCACATACCGATCGATCGCGCCCAATTCGACGGCGGTCCTGAGATTCTCAACCCGCCGGCCGATGCCTACAACATGATCGGCTAAAGCTTTCCGCCGAAGGATCATCCCGAGCGACCCGCCGATCAGCCCCACGCCGATTATCGCGACCTGCTTGAAATGAACTGCCATGGCTGCTGTGCCTAAATTTCTCTCCCTACGGCTTTCGCAATATTCCCAAGGTCGTACATCAACGCTTTGAACTTCGAGGGCTTGATCGATTCTTCTCCATCGCACAGCGCGCATTCGGGATTCGAATGGACCTCGATGAGCAGTCCATCGGCGCCGGCCGCGACTGCTGCTTTTGACATGGGAGCGACAAGCGCCCACTTCCCTGTGGCATGGCTGGGGTCCACGATGACGGGTAGATGCGAGAGTTCTTTCAAAGTCGGAATGGCCGCGAGATCGAGCGTGTTGCGATACTGCGTTTCGAAGGTGCGAATGCCTCGCTCGCAGAGCATGACGTTGCGATTCCCGCGCGACATGATGTACTCCGCAGACAAGAGAAACTCCTTGATGGTCGCCGACAGACCTCGTTTCAAGAGCACCGGCTTGTCATAGGCGCCGACCTCCTTCAGAAGCTCAAAGTTTTGCATGTTTCTGGCGCCGATCTGAATGATGTCCGCCTTTTCGAGGAAGAGTTCGATATCTCTGGTGTCCAGAATTTCGCTGACAATGGGCAACCCGGTTTGTTTCTTGGCTTCGAGCAAGTAATCCAGCCCTTCGCGACCCAAGCCTTGAAAGGAATAGGGCGATGTCCTGGGTTTATACGCGCCGCCTCGGAGAATCGAGGCCCCGGCGGCCTTCACATCGTGCGCAATCCCCACGGTGAGTTCGAGCCGTTCAACCGCACAGGGTCCCGCCATGATCGCCAGCTTCTTGCCTCCAATCTTCACCCCGCTGACATCAATGATGGTCCCTTCCTTCTTGAACTCGCGACTCACGAGTTTCCATGGGGCCAGGATAGGCAACACACTTTCCACGCCTGGGAGAGCCGTCAGCGGCTGATTGTGCAGAATCCGGTCGTCGCCGATTACGCCGATGATGGTGCGCTCCTGACCGGTGGAGATCTGCGATTTCAAGCCGAGATCCCGCAGTCGGTCGATAATGTGGTCTACTTCGCGTTCCGAGGCCTCAGGTTTCAACACGATGATCATAGTTCCCTCGCTATTCTTCCCTTCCTACATCAAGACTTTCTTGAGTGCCTGGAGGAAGGCGGTATTCTCATCGGACTGACCGATGGTGACCCGGAGCATAGTCCCGTCGATATGCCGCACAATAATCCCTTCGCGCAGCATCGCCTCAAACACTTGTCGCCCATCTCGATTGACATCGAAATAGAGAAAATTCGCTTCGCTCGGAACCGAGGTAACGCCAAGCGCTCGCAGACCATTCCCGACTTGCTCCATACCTGCGGCGTTGACGGCTCGACTCTTGGCAACGTGCTCGTCATCCCCCAACGCAGCCAATGCCGCTCTCTGGGCGAGGCTGTTCGCATTAAAGGGAGGCCGAACCCGATTCAGGAAATTGGTAATCTCAGGTGTGCTGATGCCATACCCAACCCGCAATCCCGCTAACCCGTAAATTTTAGAAAACGTCCTCAGGACAATCGCGTTTCGCCCCGCTTTCACATACGCGATCGTGTCGGGGAATTGGGGATCGCGGACATATTCGAAGTAGGCTTCATCAAACACGACGATGACATCGTCGGGCACCTTGGCCATGAGCCGTCTGATCGCCTCAGCCGACACCATCGTCCCCGTCGGATTATTGGGATTGCAGATGAAGAGCAGTTTGGTCCGTGGAGTGATCGCTTGGGCCATGGCCTCAAGGTTGTGTGTCCAGTTCACAAGAGGAACCACGACCGGTGTGCCGTGTGCGGCGGTGACTTCCATCTTGTAGATGACGAATGTGTGATCGGCCATGACGGCTTCGTCACCGGGAGCTAAGAACGTTCGGGCCAACAGCCCTAGAATCTCATCAGACCCATTGCCGAGGATGACCTGTTCGCTCGTGACTTTCCAGCGATCCGCAATCGCCTGCCGGAGTCGATAGGCACCGCCATCAGGATATCGATGCAGCGTGTCATTCGCTCCAGCCAACGCCGCCACAGCTTTGGGCGAGGGTCCGAGCGGATTCTCATTAGAGGCAAGTTTAATCACACGGGTGAGTCCGAGTTCACGCTGCAGTTCGTCGATCGGTTTCCCCGGGACGTACGGACTGAGCGATTGGATATCTGGGTGGACGTGC
>Ga0209640_10001618_pt1 | contig 19250 bp, 20 predicted proteins | sample RifCSP10_1_FD_184018 | JGI IMG/M metagenome (GOLD analysis project Ga0209640, IMG submission 184018) | Soil microbial communities from Rifle, Colorado - Rifle CSP2_sed 10_1 (SPAdes) (version 2) | ecosystem: Environmental > Terrestrial > Deep subsurface > Rock core/Sediment | place: Rifle...
CGTCCAGCGGGAGCCAGGCACCCCGCTCGGGGTCCGGGCTCGCGCTTCAGCGTGAGCCCAGCGTCAAGCGGGAGCCAGGCACCCGCTCGGGGTCCGGGCTCGCGCTTCAGCTCGAGCCCTGCCTGTTCGCTCGCGAGAAGAAAGGCGGGTGCCTGGCTGAAGCCAGGCACCCTCAAAGGGAGCTAGGACGCGCGGACTTCGCAGCCGAGGGCGATGAGCGTCTCGACCGCGTGGGTCACGAACCGCGTCGCGTCGGCCGAGCTCGGGAAGACGTACGGGCCTGCGCTGGTCGAGCTCGGGGGATCGTCCGGCCCCGTGGGCCAGACGTCGACCTCGATGACGCAGCGCTCGCCCTCGTCGATCGCCCTGAGAACGGCCACGGAGCGGCCGTCGAGGCGCGCATGGCGCACGTAGAGCTCGCGACCGGGTCTCACCTGAGGAGCAGCGCTCATCGCCGTGCCTGCGCGACGGCCTGCTCGACGACGCGCTGGTCGGCTGCGGCCATGACGCTCGTGACGACGCCGGGACGCTTGACCACGACCACGGCGGGGCTGGGCAGCATCCCCGTCTTGGCGAGGAGCGTGCGCACGAGCCCTTCGTTCGTGCCGCGGATCGCGACGTAGCCGGCGTCTGCGCGCTGCGCGCCGGTCCGCGCCTCTCTCAGCAGGGCCCAGTCGACGCTCGCCCCCGGCATGTGCACGGTGACCACGACGACGCCGTGGCGCCGGAGCGCCCGGTCGACGGGGCGGGGGAAGCCGCTCGCCGTCTCCGTGGCGGTCGCGCTGCCCCGACCACCGGACGGGGTCTGCGTCCCGCTCGGAGCGGTGGTCTGCGGAGAGCGCGTCTGTGTCACGGCGGCCTGCCTGGGCTCCGCCTCGCTCGCCGAGCGGCCGAGCACGAAGAAGAACAGCGCCAGGCCGGTGGCGGCGAGGACGCCCACGAGGGCGAGGACGCGGACGGGTGGGCTGATGGTGACGCTCACGTCGAGTGATATCGGCAGCCCGGGGGTCCCCCTTAACCCGCCGGAGCTCTCTCGTCCCGAAGGGGCGCCGAAGCGCTGTTCGCGGCACGGCGTCCCTCCTTGCCCTCCTCGGTCCAAGAGAAAGAGGACGCGGTCTCCCGCGCCCTCTCGCTCATGCTGTGCTGGCCGGCTTCCTACGGACAGGCGCCCGAGACCGGGTCGGTGCTGCCGGGGCCCGCGATGCGGAACGTCTTGTTGCCGACGGTGCTGTCGACGCAGTACGCCGAGTCCGTCTCCTTGACCGTGGTCAGCTTGACGTTCTGGTCGTAGGTCTTGAGCTCGGCCAGAGTCAGCCCGTCATAGGTCGCCTCGTCCGCGTAGTAGGCCTCGACCGCCGGAAGAGCCGCGCGGAGGTTCGCCTTCGAGGCGCTCTCGTTGGCCCGGTCCTTGAAGCCGAGGTAGGACGGGACGGCAATCGCGAGCAGGATGCCGATGATGATGATCACGACGAGGAGCTCGATCAGGGTGAAACCACCCTGGGAGTTCCCGTCGAGGCGCTGCCGGATCCGCTGAATCATTGTGCTCTCCTTCCGGAGTCGGGTGGGGATGCGGATGCAGCTCACCATCGGGAGCGCGCGCGATCTTCCCTACCCCGAAATGGGTGATATCGCGGGTGAGTGGGTGAGGGACTGCGAGGGGTCGCCGGCGCCCGTTCTCGGGGGTCGCACCGGCTGCTCAAGGCGAGAGGGACGCCTGCCGATACCCCACGTGCCCATGGACGCCACAGCGACCGCGCCGACGTCTATCAACGATCAGCTCACGCGCATGGTGGAGGTGGGCGCCTCGGACCTGCACGTGTTGCCGGGGGCGCCGCCTACCGTTCGCGTGCACGGGGAAGTCCGCCCGCTCGACGACGAGCCGGTCCTCAAGCCCGAGGACACGCGGACGCTCCTCTACCGCATTCTCTCCTCCGACCAGCAGAAGCAGCTCGAGGTCGACCGCCAGCTCGACTTCTCGTATGCGATCCCGGGTCTCGCCCGGTTCCGCGTGAACGTCCACTTCCAGCGCGGCACGATCGCGGCCGCGTTTCGGCACGTCCCCGAGGTGCTGCGGACGCTCGAGGAGCTCGGCCTCCCGCCCTCGCTCCACGAGCTGGCGATGAAGCCGCGCGGGCTCGTCGTCGTCACCGGCCCGACCGGCTCGGGGAAGTCGACGACGCTCGCGGCGATGGTGGACATCGTCAACCGCTTGAAGCCGCACCACATCCTCACCATCGAGGACCCGATCGAGTACGTGCACCGGCACGCACGCTGCGTCGTCACGCAGCGCGAGATCGGAGGAGACGCTCCGAGCTTCGCAGAGGCGCTCCGCGCCGGGCTGCGCCAGGACCCCGACGTGATCCTCCTCGGCGAGATGCGCGACCTGGAGACGATCGCGACGGCGCTGACCGCGGCCGAGACGGGCCATCTCGTGCTCGCCACGCTGCACACGCAGAGCGCGCCGAGCACGATCGACCGCGTCATCGACGTGTTCCCGCCCTCGCAGCAGGAGCAGGTCCGGATGCAGCTCGCGAGCACTCTGCAGGGGATCGTGACCCAGGTGCTGCTCCCGCTGGCCAACGGCGCGGGCCGCGTGGCCTGCCTCGAGATCCTCCTCCCCGACGACGCGGTGCGGAACCTGATCCGCCAGGGAAAGGTCGCGCAAATCTACTCGATCATGCAGACCGGAACGCAGAGAGGAATGCAGACCATGGAGCAGAGCCTTGCCGACCTCGTCTGGAAGCAGGTCGTGACGATCGAGACGGCCCTCTCGGTGACCAGCCGTCCGGACGAGCTCGTGGGGCTTCTCGAGCGGCGCGGCGTCACCGTGAACGTCTCGCGCGCCGACGCGGTCCAGATGGCAGGCCTGAGCGTGAGGAGGGCGTCGTGAGCCGGCAGGAGCACGACATGGACGAGCCGGCCGAGGAGCCCACGGTGGACGAGACGCCGTCGACCGCCGCCCGCCCGCCTGCCGAGTCCTCGCCGCTCGCCGCGCTTCGCCGGCTGCTCGACCGCGGACGCGACAGCGCGAGGTCCCTCACCGACCGGAAGGACAAGCGGGTGAAGAAGCTCGTCGGCCTCAAGATCGGCGCCTCGCAGATCGCCGCCGCCAGTGTCGTCAACAACGGCGCGCCAGAGCTGGTGGAGCTCGCGCGCGAGCCGCTCGCGCCCGGTCTCGTCGTCGGCGGCGAGGTCCGCGACCCGGAGGCGCTGTCAGCCTCGCTTCGCAGGTTCTTCGAGCTCCACGACCTGCCCCGGAAGGGCGTGCGGCTCGGTCTCTCGAACAGCCGGATCGGTGTCCGCGTGTTCGAGATCGAGGGCGTCACCGACGTGCGCCAGCTCGAGAACGCCATCCGCTTCCGCGCCGAGGAGGTGCTTCCGATCCCGCTCGAGCAGGCGGTGCTCGACTACGTCGTGCTCGACGAGGACGTGAACGGGGACGGCTCTCCCGTGCGGCGCATCCTCCTCGTCGTCGCGTATCGCGACGCGGTCGAGCGCTTCCTCGTGGCCTGCCGTGAGGCGGGGATCGAGATCGTCGGCGTCGACCTGGAGGCGTTCGCGCTCCTCCGCTCGCTCGTGCCGCCCGTGGATCTGTCGCCCGACCAGGGCGCGCTCGTCGCCGTCTCCGTGGGGCACGACCGCACGACGATCGCGGTCTCGACCGGACGGTTCTGCGAGTTTGCGCGCGTCATCGACTGGGCGGGCTCGTCGCTGAACACCGCCATCGCAGGCGCGCTCGACCTGTCGCCCAACGAGGTCGAGTCGATCAAGCGCCGCCTCACGCTGACCGAGGACACGGAGGTGGAAGGTCTCGGCGAGGCGCAGGTCCGGAGGGCTCGCGAGGCAGTGCGGCACGCGCTCGGCGTCTTCGCGCGCGAGCTCGTCGCGGCGCTGCACTTCTACCAGTCGCAGCCCGGCGCCTACGGGATCGGCGAGGTCGTCCTCACCGGAGGCACGGCTCACATGCCCGGGATCGCCGAGGAGCTGGCAGAGCTGATCGGCGTTCCCGTCCGCGTGGGCGATCCATTGGGGCGGGTGAAGGTCGGTCCGGACGTCGTCCCCGACGATCAGGTCGGCTCGGTCGCGGTCGCGGTCGGGCTGGGGATCGAGGACTAGACGATGCGTGCGGTCAACCTCCTCCCTCGTGACGAGCGGGGTCCCCGCCTGGAGGGGCTGCGCCTCCCCCTGCTGGCCGTGGCGGCCTCCCTGGTGGTCTTCACGCTCGCCGGAGCCATGCTCGCGCGCTCTGCCTCGAGCGCGGCCGACTCCAGGCGCGCCGAGCTCGCCACGGTCGAAGCGGAGCTGGCGCGACTGGCACGGGCTCCGCGGCCGGTGGTGACGCAGGGCACGCTCGTCCGCGAGCGCGCAGACCGCACCACCGCGCTCGCCGCAGCTCTCTCGACGCGCGTCGCCTTCGACCGGCTCCTGCGCGAGGTCTCCCTGCTCCTCCCCGAGGACGCGTGGCTCACGAGCGTCAGCGCGGCAGCTCCCACGGGCTCGGGATCTTCCCGCGGCTCCGGCAGCTCGTCGTCGTCCGACCAGTCGGGTGTCACGATCCAGGGCACGACCTATTCCCACGAGTCGGTCGCGCGCGTGCTCTCCCGTCTGTCCGCTGCGCCCTCGCTCGAGAACGTCCGCCTCGCCTCGAGCTCACGCCTCGCTCCGGCTCGGACGACGGGCCCGGACGGGGAGCCGACCGAATCGTCGGGCCCGAGGGTGGTCACGTTCACCGTCTCCGCATCGCTTCGTTCGAGGGAGGGCTCGTGAGCGCGCGGCTCGCATCCCTCTCGCCCCGGGGACGCGCTGCCGTCGCGGCCGGCCTGGTGCTCGTGTACCTCGTCGCTCTCTGGTTCCTCTTCGTGTCGCCCAAACGGGGTGAGGTCTCCTCCCTCGACGCAGAGCTCGTCGCGGCCGAGGCGAGGCTGGCCCAGGCACGGAGCGAAGCCGGGCGCACCCAGCGCGCGATCCGGGTGTCCGACGTCCTGCGGCTCGCCAAGGCGATGCCGTCGAGCACCGATCAGTCCGGGCTCGTGCTGGAGCTGACCGGGCTCGCCCGCCGCAGCGGCGTGACGCTCGGCTCGATCACGACCCAGAGCTCGACGGCGGCAGATGGGGGCCCAGTCACGATCCCCGTGACCGTCACCGTCACCGGGAGTTACTTCGAGATCACCTCGTTCCTTCGCCGGACTCGCGCGCTCGTGACGGTGCGCGACGGCAAGCTCCGGGCGACCGGCCGGCTCCTGGCCGTCCAGAGCGTGACGCTCGCCGAGGCGGCCGAGAGCGGCTTCCCGACCCTCGACGCCTCGATCGTGCTGAACGCGTACGTCTACGACGGGCCGATCGTCCCGCCCGCGAGCGCACAGCCCTCCGACGAGCTGGAGCCCTCCGGAACTTCGGCAGCAGGGAGCACGTCATGACGACGAGGGTGGACCCCAGGGCTGCGCGGGAGCGCAAGCAGAAGATCGTCGTGGTGGTTGGCGGCGTCTTGCTGCTCGCCCTCCTGGCGATCCAGCTGCCCCGGATCCTCGGCGGCTCGTCCTCGAGCGCCGAGCCCGCGCCGCCGGCGACGTCCGGCGAGGATCCGGCGGCCGCCCCCTCGACCTCCTCCACGCGCTCGGTCGCCCTCGTGGACACGAGCCTCCGTTTCCCGCCGAATCCGGCGAAGCTCCGCTCCTTCAGCGTGTTCACGCCCAAGGACCCCTTCGTCCAGCAGGTGAGGCCGGCCTCCGACACATCCTCGGAGTCCACGCCGACGACGGAGACCAGCGAGCCGAGCCAGACGAAGCCCGCGACGGACAGCTTCACGGCCGACAAGACCGCCTCCCCCGTGACCGTGATCGCGGTCAACGGCCGCAGGCACGCCCTCATCCCCGGAACGGCCTTCCCGACCGCGGACCCGGTCTTCGTGCTCGTGGCGAATCGCAAGAGTGCCGGGACGGTCACGATCGCGGTCGCGCGCGGCACCTTCGCCGACGGGTCGAACAGAACGAAGGTCACGCTCGAGAAGCCGCTCGTCCTCGTGAACAGGGCCACGGGCGTCAGGTACCGGCTCGTCCTCCTGGCCGTCGGCACCGGCGCGGGCTCCACGAAGACCTCGGAGGGCTCCTTCCAGATCGAGCCCTAGGCTCAAGCCGCCCATGACCCCTGCCGATACGCCGAGCGTATGACCGCCTTCTCGTACAGCGCCATCGACGCGCTCGGCATCGAGTCGAGCGGCGAGGTCTCGGCCCCCGATCTCGGGGCCGCCCGCGAGCAGCTTCGTCAGCGCGGCCTGAGGGCGGTCTCGCTGAGCGAGGTCCAGGCCGAGGTGGCGGCCCGCCGCGCCAAGAGGGTGAAGAAGCGGTCGCTGCAGGTGTTCTCGCGGCAGTTCGCGACGATGATCGACGCGGGCCTGAACGTCGTCGGCGCGCTCGTCATCCTCGAGCAGCAGACCGACGACCAGGCGCTGGCGGCCGTCATCCGCGAGGTTCGCGCCGACGTCGAGAGCGGGATGCTCCTGTCCCAGGCGATGGCGCGGCACCCGAACGCGTTCGACCGCCTCTACCTCTCGATGGTCGAGGCGGGCGAGGCGGCGGGCGTCCTCGACACGGTCCTCGACCGGGTCGCCCTCCAGATCGAGAAGGACATGAAGATCAGGCGCCGGGTGAAGGGGGCGATGATCTACCCGCTCGTCGTCCTCGGCTTCGCCTCCATGGTGCTCGCGGGGATGCTCATGTTCCTCGTCCCCGTCTTCCAGAAGGTGTTCACGGACTTCGGCGGCGACCTGCCGCTCCTCACGCAGGTCGTGGTCGCAGGGTCGGATCTCCTCCGCGGCTACTGGTTCGTGGTCTTCCCGGCGATCGGCGGTTCGATCTACGGGTTCTTCCGCTGGAAGCGGAGCCCCGGAGGCCGCCGCTCGTGGGACGTCCTCATGCTCAAGGTGCCGGCGGGCATCGGCACGATCGTCCTGAAGGTGACCATGGCGCGCTTCTCGCGCACCCTGGCGACCCTGGTCTCGGCCGGCGTGGACATCATCAGGGCGCTCGAGATCTCCGGCCAGACCTCCGGCAACTGGGTCATCGAGTCCGCGCTCGCGGACGTCCGCGCCAAGGTCCACCAGGGCGCTCCGATCGCCCAGACGCTCATCGACGACCCGGTCTTCCCCCCGCTCGTCGCGCAGATGGTGAAGGTCGGCGAGGAGTCGGGCGAGCTCGAGAAGATGCTCGACAAGATCGCGGACTTCTACGAGGACGAGGTCGAGACCTCGATCGGCTCGCTCACCTCGGTCGTCGAGCCGCTGATGATGATCGGCGTCGGCGTCGTCGTCGGGATCATCATCATCTCGATGTATCTGCCGATGTTCAAGCTGCTCCAGCTCGTCGAATAGCTGCTGCTCAGGGGAGGCGGGCTCCCGCGGTCCGGGAATCCCCGGATGACGGCGGGCGCTCCCCGCGGGATCATGGGGAGGAAAGGAGGGGCGCATGGCCACGATCGTCAAGTGGGCTCCCTTCCAGGAGCTCGACACCATGGAACGGCGGATGCGCAGGATGCTCGAGGACTTCGGCATCGCGCCCGCACCGCTTCCGGCTGCCGACCTCTACGAGACGGAGAAGGAGGTCGTCGTCGAGCTCGACGTCCCGGGCTTCGAGGAGAAGGAGCTCTCGCTCGAGGTCATCGACCACACCCTGAAGGTCAAGGGTGAGCACAGGATCGCGAAGGAGGAGAAGGAGAAGACCTTCTACCTCCACGAGCGGGTGGAGAAGCACTTCGAGCGGCGCTTCACGCTGCCGCCCGAGGTCGACGTCGAGCACGTCGAGGCGAAGTTCGGAACGGGTGTCCTCGAGGTGCGGATTCCCAAGATCGAGCAGGCGAAGCCGCGCAGGATCGAGATCAAGGCGTAGCCCACACATACCGCAGGCATGGGCTCCGGCTTCAGCCGGAGCCCTGCCTTCCCCGCGACGAAAGACTGGTGCCTGGCACCCCCGCTTCTACCTGTCCGTCTCGGGGCCGTGGGGGTGGCCGGCGCGCGCGGGGTCGACGAGCAGCACCGTGCGTGCCCCCTCTCCGCGGCGGAGGCGGTCGAGCGCCTCGTTCACGGCCTCGAGCGGCTCCACTCGTGTGACCACGCCGGCGAGATCCAGCTCCCCGGACGCGGCCAGCCTCGCGAGCTCGACCAGGTCGCTCGCCGCGTCGCCCGAGCCGTAGTAGGAGCCCCGGATCCCCTTGTCCGAAAGGAACTCGATCGCGGGAAGCGAGACGTCCACGCCCTTCGGCGCGAGCCCCACGACGATCGCCGTGCCGCCGGGGCGCACGCAGTCCCACGCGAGCCGCATCGTCTCCGGGTGCCCGACCGCCTCGAAGGCGTGGTCGACGCCGCGTCCCGTCACCCGAGCCACACGAGCCGCCGTAGTCGCGGAGCCCGCCTCGACCGCGTGCGTCGCACCCCGCGACACGGCGAGCGCGAGCTTGTCCGGATCGAGGTCGACCGCGACGATCGGGCTTGCTCCGGCGAGCCGCAAAGCGGCGACGACCTGCAGGCCGACGCCGCCGCAGCCGATCACCGCCGCGGAGTCTCCCGGCGCGACGCGCGCCGCGTTCCTCACCGCGCCGAACGCGGTCACGACTCCGCACCCGAGGAGCGACGCCTGCCACAGCGGGAGCCCCTGCGGGAGGGGGACCGCCCCCGCGGCCGCAACGACCGTGCGCTCGGCGAAGCACGCCGTCATGAGCCCGTGCTGCAACGGCGTTCCGTCGCGGAGCGACAGGCGCGAAGTGCCGTCCATGAGCGTTCCCCGGGGCCCGTTCTCGCCGGCGGGGATGCAGAGGTGGAAGCGGCCCGCCCGGCACTCGGCGCACGCGCGGCAGGCAGGGACGATGCAGAAGGCGACGCGGTCTCCCGGGGCGACGTGCGTGACGTCCTCGCCCACGGCCTCGACAACCCCCGCCCCCTCGTGGCCGAGCACGATCGGCCAGCGTCCCTCGCCGAGCTCGCCGTCCGCCAGGCGCACGTCGGAGTGGCAGACGCCGGCCGCGGCGACCCGTACGAGCACCTCGTGTACTTTCGGAGAGGCAAGCTCGACCTCCTCGACGGCGAGGGGCCGCCGGGGCTCGTGCAGGACCGCCGCGCGGATCCGCATCAGCCGGTCCGGTAGCGCTCGAGCGCGTCGAAGTCGGGGACGACGCCCAGGCCTGGGCCGTCGGGTGGGCCGATCGTGCCGTCCTCGGAGATCTCCAGGGTGACCGGGAGGAGCCAGTCGCGCCGCGCGGTCGACCAGGCCGGCGGGTCGAAGGGCACCTCCAGGTAGGGGCACGTGGAGAACGCGAGCGCAGCGTGGAGGTTCGCGAGCAGCCCGTACCCGTTCGACCACGTGTGCGGGCTCCAGGCCCGGCCCGCTTCCTCCGCGAGCCCGGCCACCCTGCGGGCGCCCTCGATGCCGCCCGCGAGGACGACGTCCGTCTGAACGACGTCGACGCCGCCGCGCCGGCAGAGCTCGCGGGCCTCCGCCTCCGTGCGCACCATCTCGCCCGCGGCGATCCGCACGCCTGTCTCCTGCCCCAGGGCCGCGTAGCCCTCCACGTCGTCCGTGGGGAGGGGCTCCTCCAGCCAGTAGGCGTCGAGCCGCTCGAGCTCGTGCGCGAAGGCGAGGGCGGTGGAGAGGTCCCAGCGCGGGGTCAGGTCGCCCGGCATGCGCCAGCCCTGGTTGGCGTCGACCATGAGGTCGAGATCCGAGCCCACCGCGTCCCGCACCGCCTCGAGCACGGGCAGGTCCCGGCGCCAGTCCCCGGAGTGGAGACGGAGCTTGACCGCGCGGACTCCGGCGTCCCGCAGCGCGAGGCAGCGGGACACGCGCTCCTCGGCGGGAACGAGCTCGCCGGTCGACACGTAGGCGAGTATCCGGTCCCGGGCTCCGCCCAGGAGCTCCCAGAGGGGGAGGCCGCGGGCCCGGCCGAGGAGGTCCCAGACCGCCACCTCGACGACCCAGTTGCGCCCGTGGTGGAAGTCGACGGTCTCGACGATGCCGTGCACGGCCGTGGCGTCCTCCGGGTCACGGCCGACGAGCAGCCGCTCGAGGAGCTCGCGGTCCGGCAGCCGGTCGCCGCTCGCGTACCCCTCGACCCCGTCGTCGGAGCGAACGACGACGACGGTCGCATCCTGGTGCGTTCGCGGCTCCGGGTCCCAGGCAGCCTCGAGCGGCGGGTCGAGCGGGTAGCGGTACTCCCGGGCCTCGATCGCGGCGATCCGCACGGTCTAGTCGCCGCCGTAGAACGGGTTCCGCAGCGAGTCGCGCCGCCGCACGAGGTCGGCCGCGGCCCCGGGGTCGCGGCCCTCGACACAGGCGCCGATCGCCTTCCGCGTCGCCGCGCGGCTCGCCTCCCGGAGGGCTGTCTCGTCGCTCGCCGCGGGGTCGACCCACACGGCGACGAGCACGAGCAGGTCGCCCGTGGCTTCGAGGAGGCCGTCCGCGACCGCGTCGAGCACGCCCTGGCCGATGCCGAGCTGCGCCGCGCCCCAGGTCATCTGCTGATGGCGCTCGTCGAGCGCGGTGGCCTTGTTCATCATCAGCGTCGGCGGCCAGACGGGCTCGTACTCGGCCTGCGTCGGCCCGACGCACACGAGCACGGGCGTGTGCCCGGGAGTGGGGTGGGCGAGCATCGAGATCGTGGCCGCGGCCGTCGGGCTCCCCCGGTGCGCGAGGACGACGTTCACGTGCGACCCGTTCGGAGCCTCGCCTCCCCAGCCCTCTCCGATCCGGCCGTCCAGCGCCTCGAGGTTCACAGCTCGAGCACCACCCGGATCGCCTCCCCGGACCGCATCAGCTCGAAGCCGCGCTCGGCCTCCGCGAGCGGGAGGCGATGGGAGATCAACCGCTCGAGCGGAAGCCGCCCGCTCCGGTAGAGCCCGAGCGTGTGCGGGAAGTCGCGCTCCGGCTTCGAAGAGCCGTAGATCGAGCCGAGCACGCGGCGCTCCAGGCGGGGAATCGTGGTCGCCGGAAGCGACAGAACGGCGTCCTGACGCGGGATCCCGATGAGCACCGCGGCCCCGCGGGCGCGGGTGGAGAGGAACGCCGCGAGCATCGCCTCCGGCCGGCCGGTGGCCTCGACGGCGTAGTCGACGCCTCCGCCGGACTCGGCCCGCACCGCGTCCGCCGTCTCCTCCGGGCTCCCCTGCCAGAGGACGGCGTGCGTCGCGCCGAAGGAGAGGGCGACGTCGAGCTTCCCCGGCGCCGTGTCCACCGCCACGACCGGGCTCGCGCCCGCGGCGACGGCGGCCATGAGCGCCGAGAGCCCGACGCCGCCACACCCCACCACGGCCACGCGGTCGCCAGGCCGGACTCCCGCGGTCCGCCACACGGCGCCGACGCCGGTCGTCACGGCGCAGCCGACGAGCGCGGCGACGTCGAAGGGGACGTCGTCCGGGATGCGCACGCACGAGCGCTCCGGGACGACGCAGGCCTCGGCGAACGTGGAGAGGAACGAGTAGTGGTAGACGGGCTCCCCGTCGCGCGAGAGCCGCGGCGTCCCGTCCATGAGGCCGCCCGTCGCCATCGCCGGCCAGACCGTGGAGCAGAGCTGCGGGAGGTCGCGCAGGCACTCCTCGCACTCGCCGCACGAGGGTGCCCAGGAGAGGGCCACCCGGTCGCCGACGCGGACGCGGGAGACGTCCTCTCCGATCGCCTCGACGACCCCGGCGCCCTCGTGCCCGAGCACCGCCGGGCAGCGGGTCTCCGCGGTGCCGTCGACCGCGTTCCAGTCGGAGTGGCAGACGCCGCTCGCCCGGAGCCGCACGAGCACCTCCCCGGGGCCCGGCGGAGCGAGCTCGAGCTCGGAGACGGTGAGCGGCCCGCCCGTGCCCTCGAGGACGACCCCGGTGATCGTCATGCGACCGCGTCCTCCTTTCCCTGGAGCCTGCGCAGCTCCTCGATCGGGATGTGGCAGCGCATGAGATGCCCGCTCTCCACCTCCACCAGTGGAGGCTCGGTCTCCTCGCAGATCGCGCCCAGCTTCCGCGGGCAGCGCGTGTGGAAGACGCAACCCGAAGGCGGCGACGCGGCGCTCGGGATCTCGCCCTCGAGCTTGATGCGGTCGCGCCCGCCGCCGTCGAGCGTCGGCACGGCCGAGAGGAGCGCTTCCGTGTACGGGTGGTGCGGGCCCTCGAAGACGACGTCCGCCGGGCCCAGCTCCTGGACCCGCCCGAGGTAGAGCACCGCGATGCGGTCCGAGATGTAGCGAACGACCCCCAGGTCGTGCGAGATGAAGAGGTAGGAGACACGCTTCTCCGCCTGGAGCTCGACGAGGAGGTTCAGGATCGCCGCCTGCACCGAGACGTCGAGGGCGGACGTCGGCTCGTCGCAGACGACGAGCTTCGGGTCGCCCGCGAACGCGCGGGCGATGGCGACGCGCTGCTTGAGGCCGCCCGAGAGCTGCACCGGCTTCTGCGTCAGCGTCCGTTCCGTGAGGCGTACGCGCGACGCGAGGTCGGCGACCCGCTCCGCTGCCTCTCTCCCGCTCGCCCCGGCCAGCTTCTTCAGCGAGCGGAGCAGGATGCGCCGCACGGAGTGGCGCCGGTTGAGGGCCGAGTCCGGGTTCTGGAAGACGATCTGGAGCGCCCGCAGCTCCTCGTGGGAGCGCTTCTGGTAGCGCGGGGGAAGCAGCGTGCCGTCGAGCGTCGCCGCGCCGCGCGTGGGCGGCACGATCCCGAGCAGCGTCCGGGCGAGCGTCGTCTTGCCGCTGCCCGACTCCCCGACCAGCCCGAGCGTCTCGCCGGCCCAGACCGCTGCGCTCACCTCGGTGAGCGCGTGGACGTCGTGGCCGCGCTGGCGGAAGACCTTGGTCAGGTCGGAGAGCTCGACCACGGGCTCGACCGTCCGGTCGACGCGCGGGAGGTCGAGGTCGGCGGCTTCCGCGCGCGGGAGGTCACGCGCCCGCTCGTGGTACCAGCAGCGGCTCTCGTGCCCCGCGGTGACCGGGACGAGCGGCGGCTCCTCGGCGTGGCAGCGTTGATCGGCGAGCGCGCAGCGATCGGCGAACACGCACCCGGGGAGATCGGCGCCGAGGGCGGGCAGGAAGCCGGGGATCGTGTCGAGGCGCCCGTGATCCTTGCGCACTCCGCCGCGCGGGATGCAGCGCAGGAGGCCCACCGTGTATGGGTGCCGCGGGTCTTGCAGCACGGTCTGGACCGGTCCCTCCTCGACGAGGCGGCCGGCGTAGAGGACCCCGACCCGCGAGCACATCTTCGAGATCACGCCGAGGTTGTGGCTGATGAAGAGCACGGAGGTGTGCAGCTCCGCCTGCAGCTGCGCGACGAGGTCGAGCACCTCCGCCTCGACCGTCGCGTCGAGCCCGGTCGTGGGCTCGTCGAGGATGAGGAGCGCGGGATCCTTGGCCAGCGCCATCGCGATCACGGCGCGCTGCTGCATGCCGCCGGAGAGCTGGTGCGGGTACCGGCGCATGACGGAGTCGGGGTCGGCGATCTGGACGCGGGCGAGTGCTTCCCGGGTGCGCTCGGCCGCTTCCTTCGCCGGCACGCCGAGCACGGTGAACGCCTCGGCCACCTGCGCGCCCACCCGGATCGACGGGTTCAGCGCGGCGCCGGGGTTCTGATAGACCATCGAGACGGTCCTGGCCCGGTACTCGCGGAGCCGGCTGCGGCCGAGCCGCAGGACGTCCTGTCCTGCGACTGAGACGGAGCCTCCCGAGACCCGCCCGTTGCGGGCGAGGTAGCGGACGATCGCGAGCGCAGCGGTCGACTTTCCGCACCCGGACTCGCCGACGAGGCCGTACGACTCGCCCCGCTGGACCTCGAACGAGACTCCGCGTAGGACCCGGCGATCGTGCCCGCGGACGCGGTAGACCACGTCGAGGTCGCGCAGCTCGAGCGCCGGAAGAGTCGCGTTCATCGTTCGAGCACCTGCTGGATCGAGTCGGAGACGAGGTTCACCGCGACGACGAGCGACGCGATCGCGAGCGCAGGAAAGAGCACGGTCCACCAGGAGTCGGAAAGGTAGGGGTAGTTGTCGGCGATCTGCACGGCCCAGTCCGGCGAGGGCGGCTGCAGCCCGAAGCCGATGAACGTCAGCGTGGCGACCGCGAAGATCGCGTAGCCGAGCCGGATCGTCGCCTCGACGAGGATCGGGGGCATGACGTTGGGGAGCACCTCGGCGAACATCACGTACGGCGATCGCTCTCCGCGGAGTCGCGCTGCCTCGACGTACTCGAGCTGCGCCTCGCCGAGCACGGCCGCCCGGACCGTGCGGGCGATGATCGGCGCGAAGACGATCGCGATGACGACCGTGACCGCCCAGGTCGAGCGGCTTCCGAGGGCGGCGACGACCGTGACCGCGAGAACGATGAGGGGAATGGCGAGCACGGCGTCGATGACGCGGCTGATCGTGTCGTCGGCGATTCCGCGGAAGTAGCCGGTGATCAGGCCGAGCGCCGTGCCGAGGAGCGTCGCCAGGAGGGTCGCGAGGGGGGCCACGAGCAGGATGTCTCTCGAGCCCGCGAGGACGCGGGAGAACACGTCGCGCCCGAGGCGATCCGTCCCGAACCAGTGCTCGGACGAGGGCGAGACGCCGATCTCGGGAGTCTGGTCGTAGAGCGGGTCGAACGGAGTGATGCGATCGCCGAGGATCGCGCTGGCGACCCAGAACCCGATCACGCCGGCGCCGAGGAGGAAGCTCGGGCTCCGGAGCAGCGCGCGGGCCCGTTCCCGGCGGGCGACGCTCGCCTCGGAGCGGGCCGGAGCGGGCGCTGCCGGGACGGAGGTCATTCGGCCGCCTCGAAGCGGATCCGCGGGTTCAGGAGCGCGAAGAGGATGTCGGCGACGAGCGTGACGAGAAGGTACGCGGTCCCGACGATCATCACGCCGGCGGTCAGCAGCGTGAAGTCCTTCTGCTGCGCCGCCTGGAGCACCATCAGCCCGATGCCCTGGTAGTTGAAGAGGTACTCGATCGCGACGAGGCCGCCGAGGAGGTAGCCGACCTGGGTGGCGATCACGGCGATCGTCGGCATGAGCGCGTTGCGGAGCACGTGCCGGCGGATCACCGTCTCGTGCGGGAGCCCCTTCAGGTACGCCGTGCGCGTGTAGTCGGCGTCCAGAGCCTCGACGACGCCGGCTCTCGTGATGCGGGCGACGTACCCGAACAGGACGATCACGAGAGCGACGGCGGGCAGGGCCAGATGGCGTAGCTGCGTGAGCGCACCGGCCCCGGGGTCGGCCTGGGCGGTGACCGGGAGCCAGCCGAGCCAGATCGAGAAGACGAGGATGAGCACGAGCCCCGTCACCACCTCGGGCACGACCGCGAGCGAGAGCCCGACCACGGTGATCGCGCGGTCGGTCGGCCGTCCGACGCGCAAGCCGGCGAGGATCCCGCCGAGGATGCCGAAGGGCACGACGAGCAGGAACGCGAAGAGCGCCAGCTTGAGCGAGTTGAGGAGCGCCGGCTCCACGATGTCCCAGACCGGCACGCCGCTCTGCGCCAGGGACTCCCCGAGGTCGCCCCGAACTGCGCCGCCGAGCCAGTCCAGGTACTGCACCACGGCGGGCCGATCCGTGCCGTGCTCGCGGTTGTACGCCGCCACGGCTTCCTCGCTCGCGTCCCGTCCGAGCACCGAGCGGCCCACGTTCCCGGGCAGGAGCTGAGCAGCCGCGAACACGATCACGCTCAGCAGGAGGAGCGTGATCAGCGCGAGGCCGAGGCGCTTGGCGACGTAGCGGGCGATGGCGGGAGTGTGGTTCGTGAGGACGGCCGGAGCAAGGCTCCGGCCGTCCGTCGGTTCGTGGCCCTACGCGAGCCAGGTGTGCGCGATCCGCACGTGCGAGATGCCCTCTGCCTGGTAGTTCCGCACCCTGGACGACCCCGCGGTCACGTACGTGATGAAGTAGGACGTGATCACCGGGGTGTCCCGGAGGAGCAAGCCGGCCATCCTCTTCGTCGCCCTCCGCTGCGAGGCGATGTCCGCGGACGCGAGGTACGTCCGCGCGGCGGAGTCGAACGCAGCGTTCTTGTACTTCGACGCGTTCCAGATGCCGTCGGACATGTACGCCGCGGTCATGAACAGGTTCGGGACGCCGCGAGCGCCGTACTCGGTGATCGTCGCCGGGCGGTTCAGCCACGGCGTCGTCGCGTAGTAGTCCGGCCCGCCCCCGTAGTAGTCGTCGGCGGTCATGACCTCGAGGTCGATGTCCATGCCGGCCTGGCGTCCCGCTGCCTGGATCGTGGCCGCGTAGTCCGGGAGGTCGGCGAAGCGCCACGTCGTGATCGTGAACTTCGGGTTCGGCTGCCCGGCAGCCTGCAGGAGCGCCCGCGCGAGCGCGACGTCCTGCCTGCGCTGCTTGATGGAGGGATCGGTCGAGGGGAACCTCGACCAGAAGGGCGAGTCGTTCCCGAGCGTCCCGAAGCCCAGGAGCAGGCGCTGGACGAGGTCGGGGCGGTTCAGCGTGAGCGCGATCGCGCGCCGCACCCTCGCGTCCCTGAAGGGATCGCGGTCGACCCGCAGGCCGAACATGCGGTGCGCGGACGTGGGCGCCGCGAAGATCCGGTAGCGCGAGTTGCCCCGGAACGGCCGTACCTCCTGCGGCGACAGCTGCATGCACAGGTCGAGCTGTCCGGCGCGCAGCGCGAGCACCTGCGGCGCCGTGCCCTCGTAGAACGTGAGGACGGCCCCGTCGAGCGGCGGGTTCCCGCCCCAGTAGCCCGGGAAGCGGACGAGCTCCGCGCGCCTGTTCGGCGTGTAGCTCTTCAGCCGGAACGCCCCGGTCCCGATCATCCCGCTCCGCACCCACGTCCCCGGGCGCCTTGCGATCGGCGCCGGCTGGATGATCGCCTGGTACGTCGTCTGGCTGACGAGCTGGGGGAAGGCGTTGTTCGGCTGCTTGAGCCGGAACTGGACCGTGTACGGGCCGGTCTTGACGACGCCTTCGGGCCCGAGGAGGGTCTTCGGGATCGCGGAGTAGATCTCCGAGGTCTCCTCGCTCAGGTACTGCCTGAAGCTCGCCACGACGTCGTCGGCCGTCATCGTGCGGCCGTTGTGGAACTTCACCCCGCGCCGGAGCTGGAACGTCCACACGGTGAGCCTCGCGTTCGGCCGCCAGCTCGTGGCGAGCCACGGCCGCACCTGGAGCCTGTTGTTCGAGAAGGTGAGGTACTCGCCCGGGATGCCGGCCAAGGCCAGCGTGCCCGCCTCCCTGAGCCGGTACGGTTCGAGGCTCGACGCGAACGCCGTCACGCCCACGCGCAGCGTGCCCCCTCGTTTCTGCGCGGCCGCTGCAGGCGCGCCGAGCGCGAGGTCCGCCTCGCCTACGTACCGCAGCAGCAGGCCGATCGTCCCGGCCCCGAGACCGAAGACGGTCGCCCGCCGCAGGAACTCCTGCCGGTCGAGCTCGCCGCCGACGAGCTCGTCGATGAGGTTGTTCTCGATCGGCCCAGCCTCGTTGCGGCGGAACTCCTCGACCAGCCTCCTCGTCTCGCGGTCCATCCCTGTCTCCCTTCCTCGTATGCCCGCGCGCCGAGGCCGTGTCTCCCGTCGGGTCGGCGCCTCCCGCTGTCCCTTCGTTTATGCCAGCCGTGCCCGCCGCTCGTCAAGCAGACGATCGTGCCGCCGAGGTGCTACCTGATCCTCGACCGGAGGTCAGGCCGCGCCGAGGAGCTCGTCCGCGTAGGTGACGCCGACGCGCCGCATCCCGCGCGGGCCGGGCTCGTAGTGGCCCATCCGCCAGAGCGCGGGCGAGTAGAGGTGGATCGACGTCGCCGGCGGCGCTCCGGGGCCGGAGTGGCGCACGCCGTGGATGTCCGCCGCGTCGAAGTCGAAGCGACCGCCCGCGTGATGCTCGGTCGTCCGCTCGCGGACCCAGCCGTCCTCCTCGACCCGGAACCAGTCCTCGAGCAGCGTTCCCTCGCAGACGCACACCGCGCCCGAGGAGCGGTCGTGGTCGTGGTAGCCCGTGCTCTGGCCGTCGACCCAGCAGATGAGCCAGACGTCCAGGTTCGGGTCGCGATAGAGCTGCTGGTAATACCGCTCCCCGGCGTCGTGCCGCACGAAGGGCCGCCAGAGGTGCTCGGCCGCGGCGAGCTCGGCGGCCAGCTCCGACATCGTGGGGCGGTCGAGGTCCGTGTCGGGCGGAACTCGGTCGCGGAGCCAGCCAGCGAGGTCGCTCATGTCAGCAGCGCGCCCGGTGTCTCGGACTGGAGAACGTGTGCCACAGCGTCGCCGAAGCCGCGGACGGCATGCAACGTCGGCCGGGGGTCGACGACCGGGACGTCGCTCCCGTACGCGAGCTGCGTCACGCCGAAGGTCTCGATGCAGAGCTCGATCGCCCGTCGCCCGTGCGTCGAGACCTCGAAGAACGCGTTGGCGTCGAGCGCCGAGCGGACGTCGACGCCGCGCCGTGCGAGCCGCTCGAGCTGGAACGGCCCGCCGCCCGCGAGCATGGCGAAGAGGATGCGCAGCGTCGGCCAGCGGTCACGGCCGAACGCGAGCCACGCGAGGTACGCGGCCTGCATCCGCGCCGGGTAGCCCGTGACCCACTGCCACCACTCGGGGCGTTCGGGATCAAGGCCTCGGGGAGCGTCCGGGTGGACGAACACGGGAATCTCCCGCTCGGCGGCCGCCGTGAGGGCCTCCGCCGCGGCGCCGTTCTCGAGGAGGGTGGAGGCTCCCACCGAGACGCCGACGAAGCCGTCCCGCACGTGGCTCGGTGAGAAGGCGAGGAAGCGCCCGCCACCGGCCTCCACGATCTCGCGGGTGCCCTCCGCCCAGCTGTCCTCGAGGGCTGCGCGCTCGTCGCCCGCGAGATCCTCGAGCCCCAGGCTCGCCTGGAGCGAGAGCACGGCGACGTCGATCCCGTCCCGGTCGAGCATACGCAGGCGCTCCGCCGGGTCGTGGGCCCGCAGGTCGATCCGGAAGCGTCCCTCCTGGGTGACGAGCTCGCCGTCGGCCAGGAGCGGGGGGCGCCGCCGGCCGCGCAGAGCCTCGACGAACGCCGAGGGCCAGAGGTGCTGGTGGACGTCGTACGTGCGCATCGCCTCAGCCGGCCGTCTCGATGCCCGAGCGGAGCGCGACCGCGAGCTCCTCGAGCGGCAGCGGCATCCCTTCCGGCGAGTCGAGGAACCTCACGTGCGCGCGCACGAAGGCGTGGGCGCGGGCTGCGCCGGCTCCGAGAGCGGTCTCGCCCCTGAGGTCGACCGCCTGGGCGGCGACGGCGAGCTCGACCGCGATCACGCGCAGCGCGAGCTCGACCATCTCCCGCAGCCGCCGCGCGCCGAGGGAGC
>Ga0209640_10001619_pt1 | contig 19247 bp, 18 predicted proteins | sample RifCSP10_1_FD_184018 | JGI IMG/M metagenome (GOLD analysis project Ga0209640, IMG submission 184018) | Soil microbial communities from Rifle, Colorado - Rifle CSP2_sed 10_1 (SPAdes) (version 2) | ecosystem: Environmental > Terrestrial > Deep subsurface > Rock core/Sediment | place: Rifle...
TCCTTGGCGGGCAGGTCAAAGGCGCACCGCCGTGTCGGCCACGAGGCGCGCCAGCCGCAGCGCCTCGTCCTTAATTGCGTCCAACGGCCGCCACCATGGGGAGCTCCATCTCGGTCAGCCGCACGCTCTTGCTCCGGATCTTGGCCGGGTTCACGCAGGGGCAGTAGGTCTGCCGCGGGCACGAGCCGCAGTTGCCGTCGCAGTCGAGGGTCATGGCGTAGCTGCAGCGCATGCAGTCGCGCTCGCAGACGATGAGGTCTTCATAGGGGAGTTCTGGGTCTCTGAAGCGGGTGACCAGGGGGAGCGAGGTGGTCGGGGGGTCGGGGGCAAGGAGTGGGTCGGGAGCTCGACGAGGGGTGGTCAGCTGCTTCACGAAGCCCTCCACTTGCGCGAAACCGCGAGGTCAGCGCGCCTCGCGATCGTGAGTGCCTATCGTACCCGGTCGCCGGCGGTTCGCCAACCCCGAGGTTTGGGCAGGGCCTCAGGCGCCGTGGCAGCGCTTGAACTTCTTGCCCGATCCGCACCAGCACGGATCGTTGCGACCGATCTTGGGCCCCCCCTTGGCCTGCGCGGCCGGGCGCGAGCCGTTGCCGCCCGAGGCCAGCGCCGTCGCCGAGGCGCCCGCCCCGGTCACGTCCGGCCGGCTCTCGAGCATCGGCCGCTGCTGGCGGGCAGGCGCCTCGCGGGTCAGCGTGACGCGGAAGATGGTGTGGGTCACGTCATGGCGGATCGTCGACTTGAGCTCGTCGAACATGCGGTAGCCCTCGACCTTGAACTCGTTGAGCGGGTCGCGCTGGCTGTAGGCGCGCAGGCCGATGCCCCGCCGCATGTCGTCGATCGCGGTCAGGTGCTCGACCCACAGCGAGTCGATGACGCGCAGCAGCACGACACGCTCGAGGACCCGCATCGCCTCGTCGCCGATCTCGCGCCGCTTCTGCTCGTAGGCGGCCTCGAGCATCTCGCCCACCGCTGCGACGATGGCCTCTGGCTCGAGGAGCTCGTCGATGGCCGACAGCTTCCGGGCGTCGAGCGTGGGCAGGATCGCCTGCAGCCTCGCCTTCAGTCCGTCGAGGTTCCACTCCGCCGCGAACTCGCCGGCCGTGTGCTCGGCCACCAGCGACCGCACCTCGTCGTCGAGCATGGCCAGCAGCGTCGGCGCCAGGTCGTCCGAGCGGAGGATGCGCTCCCGCTCGTGGTAGATCGTCTCGCGCTGCCGGTTGATGACATCGTCGTACTGGACGACGTGCTTGCGGGTGTCGAAGTTGAACCCCTCGACGCGCGTCTGGGCGCCCTCGATGGTGCGGCTGACCATGCGCGACTCGAGCGCGGTCTCGTCGTTGAAGCCGAGGGTGCGCATGATCGACTGGACCCGGTCGCTGGCGAAGCGCCGCATCAGGTCGTCCTCGAGGGACAGGTAGAAGCGGGTGCTGCCCGGGTCGCCCTGGCGGCCGGCGCGGCCGCGGAGCTGGTTGTCGATGCGGCGCGCCTCGTGCCGCTCGGTCCCGACGATGTGCAGCCCGCCGGCGGCGATGACGACGTCGCGGTCCTCGGCGCACAGCCGATCGGCCTCCGCCAGCGCCGCGGCATACTCGTCGGGCGTCGCCTCGAGGACGTTCGAGCCGCGCCTGTGCAGGAGCTCGGCGGCGAGCATCTCGGGGTTGCCACCCAGGATGATGTCCGTGCCGCGGCCGGCCATGTTGGTGGCGATGACGACGTTGCCGCTGCGGCCGGCCTGGGCCACGATCTCGGCTTCGCGCTCGTGGAACTTGGCGTTGAGCACGCTGTGCTTGATGCCGCGCCGCTTCAGCATCTCGCCGAGCATCTCGCTCACCTCGACGCTGATGGTGCCGACCAGGACCGGCCTCCCCTTCTCGTGCTCTTCGACGATCTCCTCGACCACCGCCTGCCACTTCCCCTTCTGGCTGGAGAAGACGAGGTCGGCGAAGTCGTCGCGGACCATCGGCCGGTTGGTGGGGACGGCGATCACCTCGAGGTCGTAGATCTTGTGGAACTCCTCCGCCTCCGTCTCGGCCGTACCGGTCATGCCGGCCAGCTTGTCGTACATGCGGAAGTAGTTCTGGAAGGTGATGGTGGCCAGCGTGCGCGACTCGTTCTGGATCTTGACCCCCTCCTTGGCCTCGACCGCCTGGTGCAGCCCCTCGCTCCAGCGCCGGCCGGGCATCAGGCGCCCCGTGAACTCGTCGACGATCACGACCTCGCCGTCCTTGACGACGTAGTCGCGGTCCCGCTTGTAGAGGGCCTCGGCCTTCAGCGCCTGCTCAAGGTGGCGCGCCATCGAGAAGTCGTTCTCGAACATGTTGTCAACGCCGAGCCAGCGCTCCATCCGGTCGGTGCCGGCCTCGGTGATCGCCACCTGGCGGAACTTCTCGTCGACGATGTAGTCCTCCTCGGCCTTCAGTCGGGGAACCAGCCGGGCGAACTGGATGTACTTGTCGGCTGACTCTTCGGCAGCGCCGGAGATGATCAGCGGCGTCCGCGCCTCGTCGATGAGGATGTTGTCGACCTCGTCGACGATGGCGAAGAAGTGGCCGCGCTGCACCCGCTGGGCGAGGTCGATGACGAGGTTGTCCCGCAGGTAATCGAAGCCGAACTCGTTGTTGGTGCCGTACGTCACGTCGGCGGCGTAGGCCTCGCCGCGGGCCACCGGACGCAGGCCGCGCAGGCGCTCATCGGTCTGGTGGAAGTCCGGATCGACCACGAAGGCCGCCTCGTGCTGGATCGAGCCGACGCTCATCCCCAGCCGCCAGAAGACCTGGCCGATCCATTGTGCGTCGCGCTTGGCGAGGTAGTCGTTGACGGTCACCACGTGGACGCCGCGCCCCGTCAGCCCGTTGAGGTACGCCGCCAGCGGCGCCACGAAGGTCTTGCCCTCGCCGGTCTTCATCTCGGCGATCGCACCGGCGTGCAGCACCATGCCGCCGATCAGCTGGACGTCGTAGTGGCGCTTGGCGAGGGCGCGCCGCATCGCCTCGCGGACGGCTGCGAAGGCATCGGGCAGGATCTCGTCGAGCGCCGCGTCGATCTGCCGACGCTCGCGCTTGTGCTGCTCCTTGCGCTCCTCGCTGAGGCGGGTCGGGTCGGCGACGGTCAGCTCGGACTCGGCTGCCTCCTCGGGGGTCAGGGCGCGCTGCTCGATGGGGATCAGCAGGTCGCCCAGCGAGTCGGTGAGGCGCGCGCGGAACTGCTCGGTCTTGGCCCGCAGCTCGGGGTCACTGAGCGCGGTGTACTCCGGCTCGAGCTCGTTGATGCGCGCGACGGTCGGTTCGAAGCGGCGGACCTCGCGCTCGTTCGAGTCCGACAGCCGGGAGAGGAACTTCAGCATGGGGAGATCGAGTATAGCCGCGAGCGTGCTCGAGGTCCGTCTCGGCCAGGGGCCGATCAGGCGCGGCCGGCGCTCCGCAGGACGCGCAGCGCGTTGAGCGTGATCATCTCGTTGGGCACGCTCCGCCGCCAGTCGACGGCCTCCGCGGCGCGCGGCGAGCCGGGCGGCTGCCACCAGTAGCTGCCGGCCCGCCATCGGCCATCAGGCAGCCGGCGATGCTCGAGCAGGTCGAGCGCATCCCGGGCCCGCTCGTCGCGGGCGCGGCCCATCCGGGCCAGCAGGTGCAGCACCTGCAGCACGTCGTAGTGCCAGTACGGCGGGTAGTGGAGCGTCGTCCAGGACCGATGGATCGGCTCGCCCGAGCCCCCACGCCGGAAGAGGCGGTGCGAGAGGAAGAGCTCGCAGGCCCGATCGGCCGCCTCGGCCGCCGTGCGGTCGCCGGTGGCGCGCGCGTACTCGAAGAGGGCCCACATCGGCGCGTGGGTCTCGTGGAACGACGACCGACGCCCGCTGGCCTGCGCGTCGCAGTTCCAGCCCCCGTCCGGCCACTGCCAGGCGATCAGCGCCCCGGCCAGCTGCCGCGCCCGCGGGTCGTCAGCCCGTCCCAGCCGGCACGCGACGGCCAGCGCGTTGCCCTCCATCGACGCGTCGCTGAGGGTGACGCCATCGCCGCGTCGCCGGGAGCCGCGGTAGCTCGGCGCGGTCAGCCAGTCGAGCACCGTCTCGAGCGCCGCCGCCGCGTGCGGCTCGTCGGGCGGCACCTGCAGCTCGACGAGGCTGACCAGCCGCCAATGGGCACCGCTCCACTTGCTGTAGGGGTGGACCCCGAAGCCGCCGTCCGGCCGCTGGCCGGACAGCAGGGCGCGCACGATCGGTCCCTGCATCACGCGCCGCAGGTCGGGCGGATCCGGCTCGTCCAGCAGGTCGCGCCGCGTCATGCCCCGGATCGCGGGCTCGTCCGAGGCGAGCAGCCAGTCGACCGGGCCCAGGGCGCGATCGGTCACGCCGCTACCGCTCGATGGGGATCGGCGCGGGGTCCTCCTCGTCGGCGTGGCTGCCCCAGAAGGTCATCTCCTCGACCAGCTGCACCTCGGACGAGAAGAGGGCGCCCACGCTCTCGCCCCGATGGATGCGCTTGATCGCCTCGCCGAAGAGCGGTGCGATCGAGAGGACGGTGATCTTGTCGCGATTCGCGAGGGGCGGGAGCGGGATCGTGTCGGTGATGATCACCTCGGTGATGGGGCTGGCCTCGATCTGGTCGAGCGACCCCTTCGAGAAGACCCCGTGGGTCGCGCAGGAGTAGATCGCGACGGCACCCTCGGCGACGAGCGCGGAGACGGCCTCGATCAGGGAGCCGGCGGTGTCGATCTCGTCGTCGATGATCACGGCCGTCTTGCCGGCCACCTCGCCGATGACGTTCATCAGCTCGGTCTTGTCCTCGTTGCCGACCCGCCGCTTCTCGACGATCGCCAGCGGCGCCTGGAGGATCTCGGCGAAGTTGCGGGCCTTCTTGGCGAAGCCAAGCTCGCTGACCACCACGATGTCGGGCAGGTTCTTCTCGCGGATGTAGCGCGACAGGATATTGACCGCGGTCAGCTCATCGACCGGGATGCTGAAGAAGCCCTGGATCTGTCCCTGGTGGAGGTCCATGGTGAGGACCCGATCCGCCCCGGCCACGGTCAGCATGTCGGCGACCAGGCGCGCCGTGATCGGCACGCGCGGCTGGTCCTTCTTGTCGGAGCGCCCGTAGGCGTAGTACGGCATGACCGCGGTGATCCGCCCGGCGCTGGCCCGCTTGAAGGCGTCGATCATGATCAGCAGCTCCATGACCGAGTCGTTGACCGGCCGCGAGGTGGGCTGGACCAGGAAGACGTCCTGCTCGCGGACGTTCTCCATGACCCGCACGAAGATGTTGTCGTTGGCGAACTTGAAGACGTCGGCCTTGCCCAGCTGGGTGCGCAGGTAGCGGCAGATCAGCTCGGCGAGCGGCTTGTTGGCGTTGCCGGCGTAGATGCTGAACTCGTCGGCGTACACGCGGATCTCCCAGCTGGTGGTCTTCCGGGCCCGATTCTAGTCGCTCGGCGGCGCCGCTCAGCCCTCGGTTTCGGCGTCGCCGTCGGCCGCCGGCGGACGATCGTCGACGAAGACGGCGATCGACACGATCCGATCGCCCTCGCCGGGTTTCATGACGGTCACGCCGCGCGAGGCTCGCCGGTAGCGGTTCACGCTGCTGACCTCGGTGCGCAGGATCGTGCCCTCCTCGGTGATGAGCATCAGCTCCTCGTCCTCGCGGCCGACGACCCGCACCGCCGCGACCTTGCCTGTCTCTGCGTTGAGCGAGTTGGCGATCACGCCGCCGGTGGCGCGGTGCTTGACCGGGAACTCGTCGAGCACCGTGCGCTTGCCGTAGCCCTGCTCGGTCACAACCAGCAGCTCGGCGCCGGGTGCGACGACCTCCATGCCGATCACCTCATCGTCGCCGCGCAGGCGGATGCCGGTCACGCCGCGCGTATCGCGGCCCATCGGCCGCACCTCGGTCTCGTGGAAGCGGGCCGCCTGCCCGTTCCTGGTGGCCAGGATGATGTCGTTGTGGCCATCGGTCAGGCCGACCCAGCGCAGCTCGTCGCCCTCGACCAGGCTGATCGCGATGAGCCCGTTGCTGCGGATCTTGGCGTACTCGGCCAGGGAGGTCTTCTTGATCATGCCGCCGCGGGTGGCCATGGCCATGTAGTGATCGGCCTCGAACTGCGGCAGGGTGATGATCGCGCTGACGTACTCGCCCTGGTCGACCATCACGCCGGGCAGGTTGATGATCGGCAGCCCCTTCGCCTGGCGGCTCGCCTCGGGCAGGGTGTGCACCTTGGTGATGAAGACACGCCCGCGGTTGGTGAAGAAGAGGATGTTGTCGTGCGTGTTCGCCACCAGCAGGTGGCGCACGGCGTCCTCCTCGCGCGTGATCATCGCCAGCTTGCCCTTCCCGCCACGCCGCTGCGATCGGAAGGTGCCGATCTGCTGGCGCTTGATGTAGCCGCGCTGCGAGAGCGTCACCACCACGTCCTCGGCCGCGACCAGGTCCTCCGCGGTCAGCTCGCGGTTGGCGTCCGATTGGATCCGCGTCTTGCGGTCGTTGCCGTACCTGCGCACCAGCTCGTCAAGCTCGTCGCGGATGGCGGCCAGGATCTTGCGTGGGTTGGCGAGGAGGTCCTCCAGCTCGGCGATGAGCCGGATGACCGATTCGTACTCGTCCTCGATCTTCTTGCGCTCGAGGGCCGCCAGGCGCCGCAGCTGCATCTCGAGGATGGCGTTGGCCTGCGCCTCGCTGAGCTTGAAGCGCTTCACCAGCGCGTCCCGAGCGGCGTCGCTGTCGGCGGAGGCACGGATGGTCTTGATCACCTCGTCGAGGTGGTCGAGCGCGATCTTCAGCCCCTCGAGGATGTGCGCCCGCTCCTGAGCCCTGGCGAGGTCGAACTCGGTGCGACGCCGGATCACGTCGCGCCGGTAGGCGATGTAGTGCTCCAGCATCCGCTTCAGGCCGAGCGTCTGCGGCTGCCCGTCGACGAGGGCAAGCACGTTGGCGCTGAAGCTCGTCTGGAGGGCGGTGTGCTTGAACAGCTGCTGCATCACCGTGTGCGGAGACCCGTCGCGCTTGACTTCCACGACGATCCGCATCCCGGTTCTGTCGCTTTCGTCGCGAATGTCGCTAACGTCCGTGATCCGCTTGCCGCCGACCAGCTCCGCCATCTTCTCGATGAGCGTCGTCTTGTTGACCTGGTAGGGCAGCTCGGTGATGACCACCGAGATGCGGCCGCGGGCATCCTCCTCGAAGGCAACCTGGCCGCGGATCACGACACGCCCGCGCCCGGTGGCGTACATGTGGCGGATGACGTCCACCCGCTCCTTCTCGCCGGTGAGGGAGTTGCGCTGGTCCTCGAAGCGGAAGATCGTGCCGCCGGTCGGGAAGTCCGGGCCGCGCACGATCTCGCACAGCTCGTCGACGGTCAGCTGCGGGTTGTCGATGAGGGCGGTCACCGCCTGGCAGATCTCGGTCAGGTTGTGCGGCGGGATGTTGGTGGCCATGCCGACGGCGATGCCCGAGCTGCCGTTGATGAGCAGGTTGGGCAGCCTCGCCGGCAGGACGGTCGGCTCCCGCAGGCGGCCGTCGAAGTTGTCGACGAAATCGACCGTCTCCTTCTCGATATCGGCCAGCATCTCGTCGCTGATGGCGGCCAGCCGCGCCTCGGTGTAGCGGTAGGCGGCCGCCGGATCGCCGTCGATCGAGCCGAAGTTGCCCTGCCCGTCGACCAGCGGGTAGCGCAGGCTGAAGTCCTGCGCCAGGCGCACCAGGGCGTCGTACAGGGCCACGTCGCCGTGCGGGTGGTACTTGGCCAGCGACTCACCCACGACGCCGGCGCACTTGCGGTACGCGGCGGTCGAGCGCAGCCCCATCTCGTGCATCGTGTACAGGATTCGGCGGTGGACCGGCTTCAGGCCGTCGCGCACGTCGGGCAGCGCGCGCGCCACGATCACGCTCATGGCGTAGTCGATGTACGCCGAGCGCATCTCGCCCTCGATCTCGACGCTGCGGACGGTGCCGGTCGGTTCCATCGTCATCGGTCGGTGTCGTGCCTCAGCTGCGGTGTCGCGTCCGTCGCGAGAGTCATTCGCGGCGTGCCCCGGCGATTGTCACCTCGGCCGGCAGGCCGTAGCGCGCCTTGAGCTCTGCCTTGACTGATGGGCTGGCGCCCAGGAAGCGGCCGGCCGCCTCGGCCACGAGCCGCCCATCGGCTCCGCGGACCTCGCCCCTGACGCGGTAGATGCGCCGCCGCCGCTCGGTGACCCAGCCGCGGGCACTGAGCGGCTCACCCGGGTTGGCCGGCGACCGATACCTGATCGATATCTCGGCGGTCACCGCCCATGAGTCGAAGCTCGAGGGCGCCCAGGCCATCACCTCGTCGAGCAGCGTGGCCAGCAGGCCGCCATGCACCTTCTCCTCCCAGCCGACGTAGTTCGCGCCGGGCAGCCAGGTCGTGCTGGCCTCGCCGTCGCCGAGCTCGATGGCCAGGTGCATGCCGATCGGGTTGGTGCCACCGCAGGCGAAACAGTTGTGGTCCGCGAAGGCATAGCGGCGGCCGTCGCCGGCCGTCATCAGCCTGCTCGACCTGATGCGGCGGCCGGCCCGCGACGTGCTCACCAGCGCCCGTCCTCCTCGTCCCAGAACGGGTCGGCGTCGAACTCGTCGGTCCGCGAACGCCGCAGGCAGTGATCGGCGATGGCAAGCGCGAAGGCGTGGCTGATGGCGTGCCCGTCGCGCAGGAAGTTCACCGCCTCGCGGCGATCACCGATCCCGTTCGCCTCGAGCAGGGCGCACCAATCCTCGAGCTTGCGGCCGGTCTTCCCCTCGACCTGGCGAACGTCGGCTACGTGTCGGCTGGGCATCGATCGAATCGGCTCCGTCTAGAAGTCCAGGTTGCGGACCTTGCGGGCCTCGCTACGGATGAAGTCGCGGCGGGGCTCCACGCGCTCGCCCATGAGCGTGCTGAAGACCTCATCGGCCTCGGAGGCGTCGCCGACCGCGATCTGCAGCAGCGTCCGCGAGTCCGGGTTCATGGTCGTCTCCCAGAGCTGCTCCGGGTTCATCTCGCCCAGTCCCTTGAAGCGCTGCACGCTCACGTTCTTGGTCTTGCCCTCGCGGGACAGCTCCTTGATGGCCGCGTCGCGCGCCTTGTCGTCCTTGGCGTAGCGCGTGATCTTGCCGGTACTGACCCGGTACAGCGGCGGCTGGCAGAGGTAGAGGTAGCCGTGCTCGATCACCTCGGGCATGTGGCGGAAGAAGAAGGTGAGCAGCAGGGTGCTGATGTGCGCCCCGTCGACATCGGCGTCGGAGAGGAGGCAGATCTTGTGGTAGCGAAGCTTGGCAATGTCGAACTGGTCGCCGATGCCCGCGCCAAGGGCGATGATCAGCGGCCGGATGTTCTCGCTCGACAGGACGCGATCGAGTCGAGCCTTCTCGACGTTCAGGAGCTTGCCGCGCAGCGGCAGGACGGCCTGCGTGCGCCGGTCGCGACCCTGCTTGGCCGAGCCGCCGGCAGAGTCGCCCTCGACGATGTAGAGCTCACTGCGGGCCGGGTCTCGCTCCTGGCAGTCGGCCAGCTTCCCCGGAAGCGCCATCCCGTCGAGCGCCCCCTTGCGGATGACGAGGTCGCGCGCCTTGCGGGCCGCCTCGCGGGCCCGCGCCGCGGTGACCGACTTCTCGATGATGCGGCGCCCGTCGGCGGGGTTCTCCTCGAGGTGCTGGATGATCCCGTCGGTGACGGCAGCCTGCACCGCGCCCTTGACGTCGGCGTTCCCGAGCTTGGCCTTGGTCTGGCCCTCGAACTGCGGATCGGTCAGCTTCACGCTGATGACGGCAGTCAGGCCCTCGCGCACGTCGTCGCCGGTGAGGTTCGCGTCCTTCCCAACCAGCACGCCTGCCTTCCGTGCCCAATCGTTCAGCGACGAGGTCAGCGCCGCGCGGAAGCCGGTGACGTGCGTTCCGCCGTCGACGGTGTGGATGTTGTTGGCGAAGGCCAGGACGTTCTCCGCGAAGCCGTCGTTGTACTGCAGCGCGACCTCGACGCTGGTCGTGTCGACCATCCGCTCGACGTGAATCGGGCGCTGGTTGAGCACGTCTCGGCGCCGATTGAGGTGCCTGACGAAGCTCGTCACGCCGCCTTCGAAGTAGAAGTTCTTCTCCCGGTCGATCCGATCGTCGCGCAGGCAGATCCAGAGGCCCTTGTTGAGGTAGGCCGATTCGCGCAGCCGCGTGACGATCAGGTCCCAGCTGAAGTCCAGCGTCTCGAAGATGTCCGGATCGGGCTGGAAGAAGGTGCGGGTCCCACTCTTCCGCTCCTTGCCGGCGACCAGCCCGCGGTTGGCCTCCGCCGCGCCGCCCTGCTGGCGGACCGGCGTCGTGGGCTTGCCGCGGCTGTACTCCTGGATCCAGCGCTTCCCGTCGCGGAGAACCTCGACCCGCATCGCGACCGACAGGGCATTGACCACGCTGACGCCGACGCCGTGCAGGCCGCCGGACACCTTGTAGCCGCCGCCGCCGAACTTGCCGCCGGCATGCAGCACGGTGTGGACCACCTGGAGGGCGTCCTTGCCCGACGCGTGCTTGCCGACCGGGATGCCGCGGCCGTCGTCGACAACCTCGACCCTGCCGTCCCTGTGGATGGTGACGTCGATGCGGGTGGCGACGTTGGCCATCGCCTCGTCGATGCTGTTGTCGACCACCTCCCAGACGAGCTGGTGCAGGCCTCGCGCATCCGTGGAGCCGATGTACATCCCGGGTCGCTTGCGGACCGCGGTCAGCCCCTCGAGGACCTGGATGTTCGCCGCGGTGTATTCCGACACCGCCCTGGTCCGCCGCGGGCGACGCTCGGGCTGCGCGGTCACTCGCCGCCCTCCGTGGTCAGCTCGCCCGCCTGCCGCGGCGTGCTGCTGCCCGCGCCGCGCGTGATGATCGCGTACAGCCGGTCGAGCTCCTCGTCCGAGTAGAAGTCGATCACCAGGCGTCCCCCGCGTCGCGTGCGGACGATGCCGACCTTCGTGGCCAGCAGGCCCCGGAGCTGGGCCTCGAGGTCGGCCAGGTCGCCGGAGAGGGCCCGGCGCTGGCGCGTCCCGCCCCCATCCCGCCGGCGCCGCACCAGCTCCTCGGTCTGGCGCACCGACAGATGGCGATCGATGACGACCTGCAGCGCGGCCCGCTGCAACTCGGCGACGCTCAGCGCCGCCAGCGCACGGCCGTGGCCCTCGCTGATCCTGCCGTCGGCGATGGCCTGCCGGGTCTCGGGTGCGAGATCGAGCAGCCGCAGCGCGTTGCTGATGGCGACGCGGCTCTTGCCGATCTGTCGTGCCACGGCCTCGTGCGACAGGCCGAAGCGCTCGATCAGCTCGCGATAGGCCCCGGCCTCGTCGATCGGGTTGAGGTCCGCGCGCTGCACGTTCTCGACCAGCGCGAGCTCGAGCGGATCGCCGCCCGATGCCTCGCGCACGACCGCCGGGATGTGGGTCAGGCCCGCCATGCGCGCTGCCCGCAGGCGACGCTCGCCCGCGATGAGCTCGTAGCCGCCGTCGGCCGCCGGCGCAACCACGATCGGCTGCAACACGCCGTGGGTGGCGATCGACGCCGCAAGCTCGGCGGTCTCGGCGTCATCGAAGAGGCTACGCGGCTGGTGCGCGTTGCGGCTGATGCGGTCGATCGGGATCTCCGGGCTGGCCCCGGCAAGGGCGGCACCCGGGATCAGGGCGTCGAGACCGCGCCCAAGGCCGTAGCTTCTAGTCACGGGCCGCCACCTCCATGGCCAGCTGCCCGTAGGCGAGGGCGCCGCGCGAGGCCGGGTCGTACAGGGCGATCGGCAGGCCGTGGCTCGGCGCCTCGCTCAGGCGCACGCTCCGAGGCACGACCGTCTCGTACACGGTGCCGTCGAGGTGGCGCCGCACTTCGGCGGCGACCTGTGCGGAGAGCCGGGTGCGTCCGTCATACATGGTGAGCACCACGCCGTCGATCTCGAGGCGCGGGTTGAGGCTCTCCCGCACGATGCGAATCGTGTTCACCAGCTGGCTCAATCCCTCCAGTGCGTAGTATTCGGTCTGGATCGGGATGAGCACCCCGTCCGCGGCCGTCAGCGCGTTGAGCGTCAGCAGCCCGAGCGAGGGCGGGCAGTCGATCAGCACGCGGTCGTATCGCCCGCCGAGGCCGCCTAGGCTGGCCGAGAGCCTGCGCTCACGGGCCGGCAGCGGCACCAGCTCGACCTCCGCTCCCGACAGCGAGATCGACGCCGGCACCAGGTCCAGCCCCGGGATCGACGTCCTGACGACCGCCTCGCCGAGCGGGACGCGGTCGATGAGGGCGTCATACACCGATCGGGCCACGGATCGCCGGTCGACCCCCAGGCCGCTCGTCGCGTTCCCCTGTGGATCGAGGTCGATGACCAGCGTCGAGGTTCCGGAGAGTGCCAGGTATGCCGCCAGGTTCACGACGGTGGTCGTCTTGCCGACTCCGCCCTTCTGGTTTGTACAGGCGGTGACCCTGATCACGGGCACTCCGCTGCGAGTTCGAATGGGCATCCACATTCTACCAGCCGGGGCCCTTACCGACGGGTTATTGCGGCGTTACCGGAGATGGTGTTTCACGTGAAACATGCAGCCAGGCGTGATCTCCGAAGGGTGCTCGTCGGTATACTCCGCGCACCCGCCCCACCGCCCATCGCCAGCCCCTCATCGAGTCGGTCAGGGAACGCAGATCAGCTACGCCGGCATCCTTCTCGCGGTCCTCATCGGGGTCCTGCACGCGGCACTGGCCCCCGTCATCACAGTCGCCGGTGTGCATCCGAACCTGGCGTTGGTGGCCACCGTCCTCCTCACCGATCTGGGCGGATTCGGGGTCGGCGTGATCTTCGCGTTCGTGGCCGGGCTGACCGCGAACCTCCTCGTCCGCGAGCCGCTGGGCAGCATCCCGCTGGCGCTGCTCCTTGTCGTGGCCGGCGTCGCCGGGAGCGCACGTATCCTCGGACGCGTGACCTGGGCGTTCCCGGTGGTGGCGGTCCTGGTCGCTTCGATCCTGGTCGACCTGCTCAGCCTCGGCATCCTCCGGCTCGTCGACCTGCCGCTGTCCGGGGGCCTCCCGGCCGAGCGCCTGCTGGCCGCTGCGCTGCTCAATGCCGGGCTCGCCGCCGTGCTGGTCGCCCCGGTCCGCCTGATTGCGCAGCGAAACGCGCCCGACGAGAAGCCCGCCTGGTGATGGCCGGTGAGTGACCTGAACGGCAGGGAGCACCGCCCGCCGGCGTCGCGCGGCCGCTTCGTCGCCCTGTCCGTGGCCACCGCCGTGCTCTTCGGTGTGCTCGCGGGCCGGCTCTTCCAGCTGCAGGTGGTCGATGGGGATCGATACGCCGCCCGCGCGGCCGCCGCGCGCACGGTGGAGATGCCGATCCGGGCTCCCCGCGGCCTCATCTTCGACCGTGAGGGGCGGCCGGTGGCGGTCAACACGCCCTCGTGGACGGTGTACGCGCGCCCGGCCGACCTTCCGGACGATGCCGTCGAACGCTCGTGGGTGCTGATGCGCACCGCCCGAATCGCCGGGGCGGACATCTCAATCCTGCGACAGCGGGTCGCAGCGCACGCGGGCTCGCCGTTCGACCTCGTTCCGATTGCCGACGGGATCAGCCGGGAGGCGGCCCTTCTCCTCGCCGAGCGCCACGACAACCTGCCCGGCATCGAGGTCGGCGCGGACGCGGTGCGCCAGTACCTGAACGAGGACGGCGATGTGGACGGCTCGCTGCTCTCGCACCTGGTCGGGTACACGGGCCCGGTATCACGGGGGGAGCTGCCCGACCTGCTGACCGAGGGGTACCTCAGGGACGACACCATCGGGCGCGACGGCGTCGAGGCCAGCTTCGAGTCCGATCTGCGCGGGACGTACGGGAGCGAGGTGTGGGAGCGCGATGCGGGCGGGAGGCCGGTGAAGGTCGTGGAGCGGCTGTCCGACCCGGTCCCGGGCAAGAACCTGATGCTGACCATCGACGCCCGGATGCAGCGCATCGCGACCGAGTCGCTGGCGTGGGGCCTGGAGGCCGGCAACGTGTCGCAGGGTGTCACGATCGTCATGAACCCGCAGACCGGCGAGATCCTGGCGATGGTGTCGCTGCCGACCTACGACAACAACGCGTTCGCTACCGGGATCTCGTCCGAGGAGTTCGCAGCCTACCTGGCTGACCCGACCAAGCCGCTGCGCAACCACGCCATCGCCGACATCTATCCGCCCGGGTCGACCTTCAAGCTGGTCACCGGCCTCGCCGCCCTGGAGGAGAAGGTGACGACCGTCTCCCAGCGCTGGCCCACCTACGGCTGCTATCAGATCCCCGACGCCCCCGCCGGGCAGTGCCTCTTCGACTGGAACCATCGCGGCTTCGGGCCGCTGAGCATCGTCGACGCGTACGCCAAGAGCTCCGACACCTTCTTCTACCAGATGGCCGTCAAGCTGGGACTGGATCGGTTCGGCAAGTGGGCGCAGGAGCTGGGCTTCGGGGAGCGAAGCGGCGTCCGGCTTCCGGGCGAGGCGCCGGGCATCATCATCAGCCGGGAGTGGGCCCAGTCCCAGGGCCGGGCGAACGTCTTCACCGGCGAGCTGGCGCAGGCCGGCATCGGGCAGAACGTGATCGCCGTCACGCCGCTCCAGCTCCTGAACGCCTACTGCGCCGTGGCCAACGGTGGTCGCCTGATGGAGCCGATGATCGTGCGTGGCGAGACGGACGGGGAGGGCAACCTGGTGCGCGAGTACTCGCCGCAGCTCAACCGTGAGCTGGCGGCCAGCGACGAGGGGATGCGCATCATGCGCATCGGCGCGCGCGAGGTGATCGCCAGCGGCCGGGCGGGGAACATCCGCGACCTGAGGCTGCCGGGCGCCCTCTCGGGCAAGACGGGCACCGCCGAGTTCGGCACGCCCACCAGCCAGGGCGTGCTGCCCTTCCACTCCTGGTTCGTCGCCTACCTGCCGTCGCGGGCGGGAGCGACCGACGCGGACCTGGCCGTCATCACCTTCACCTACTCGGCCGTCCTGCGGGGCAACGTCTCGCTCGAGGTGGTGAAGTACTTCCTGCAGCAGTACTTCGACCTTGACCAGGATCTGCGGCGCGAGTTCCGGGTCGATGCGAACTGACCGATGAGCGCCGCCACTGCAACCTTTGTTGAGACGCTGCGGGGGCGACGCTGGCGCGCCTTCGACCTGCAGCTGTTCCTGTACGTCGTGCTGCTGATCGTCTTCGGCAGCGTCATCGGCTACTCCGCCAACTACGGCGTCAGCGGCACGCCCGACGGGTTGTCGCAGACCGTCAGGACGCTCATCTGGGCGGCCATCGGGCTGATCGTCTTCTTCGTCGCGGCCAGCGTCGACTACCACTGGCTGCAGACGTTCGCCACGCCGATCTACCTGGTCGTGCTCGGCCTGCTGGCGCTGACCGGGCTCATCGGCACGAGTCTCTTCGGGGCGCAGATGTCGGTCAGCGTGGCCGGGCTCGACTTCCAGTTCAGCGAGATCAGCAAGGTGCTGATGATCGTCGTGCTGGCCAGCTTCCTCTCCGGGCGCGGCGAGCGTGTCGGGAAGCTGAGCACCATCGTCGGGGCTTCGCTGTTGATGGCCCTCCCGACGCTGCTCGTCTACCGGCAGCCGGACCTCGGCACTGCGCTCGTGTTCGTGGCGATCCTGTTCGGGATGCTCTTCATGAGCGGGGCGAGCATCGGCTGGATGGCCCTGCTGACGGGTGCTGCGATCGCCCTGGCGCCGGTCGCCGTCGGGGCGCTGCAGGCCTACCAGCGGCAGCGGCTGTTCTGCTTCCTGGATGCCTCGATCGATCCGCAGGGCGCCTGCTACCAGCTGGTCCAGGCGCTCAACGCCGTCGGCTCCGGCGGCTGGCTGGGGCAGGGTCTCACCGCCGGCCGGCAGAACCAGCTCGGCTACCTCCCGGTGCAGTCGACCGACTTCATCTTCACCGTCGTCGCCGAGGAGCTCGGCTTCATCGGCGGCGTCATCCTGCTCGGCCTCTTCGCGCTGCTCGTCTGGCGCGTGCTGCGCATCGGCTGGGGGGCGCAGGACTCGCTCGGCATGATGGTCGCGGTGGGGCTTGCCAGCCTGCTGCTCTTCCAGATCACGGTGAACATCGGCATGGTGACCGGGATCATGCCGGTGACCGGGATCCCGCTGCCGTTCATCACCTACGGCGGCTCGTCGATGATCTCGCTGCTCTTCGGCCTCGGCATCCTGCAGTCGGTCCGGATGCACGCGCTGAAGCCGACCTTCTAGGCGGTCGCGCTGACCTCCGGCTCGGCCAGCGGCTGCGCGGCCGTGTTGCTGGACCTGCCGAGGATGCCGGCAAAGGCGCGTTCGGGGGTCTCGTCGGACAGGCGGGCGAACGCGTAGCGATACAGGTCCCGTCCCGATGCGACCACCGGGGCGGCGAGAATCGCCCCGCCGATGCCGAACAGGGCGCCGCCCACGACCAGGGCGACGATCAGGACGGCGGGATGCAGCTCGACCGCGTCGCCCAGGATCTTGGGGACCAGCAGGTTGTTCTCGAGCTGCTGGATCCCCACGTAGAGCACGACCGCGGCGATCGCCGCCGCGGGGCTGATCGTGATCCCGACCAGGATGGCGGGCACCGCGGCGACGATGGGGCCGATGATCGGGAACCACTCCAGCACCCCGGCGATGAGCGCCAGCACGAGGGTGAAGGCGCCGAACTCGCGGAAGCCGGCAAGGGTCAGTGCCGTCAGTCCGACCACCGTGGCGAGGAAGATGGCCACCCCCAGGATGAGCTGGCCACGCACCCAGCGCCCGCCGACGCGGGCCAGGATGGCGAGCACGTTCTCCGCGTCCGCACGCCATCGCGGCGGAACGGCGGCTGCCAGCGCGCGCGGCAGGCGCTCGCGGTCACGCAGGACGAAGAAGAGCCAGACCGGCACCACCACCAGGCCGATGACGAAGCCGACGGTGCGCACCAGCGTCCCGACGGCCGGACCGAGGAAGTCGCGGATCGCCTGCCCGAACGCAGCCTCGGCGCGCGCGATTGCTTCGTCCAGGGCGCCGCGCAGGTCGGCGGGCAGCGGGAGCGAGCGATACCACTCGTCGAGGCCGTGCTGGAGGTCACCGATGGCCGCACCGAGCTCCGGCAGACGCGCCACGAAGTCACGCGTCTGGTCTGCCAGGGGCGCGACCGCGAAGGCGGCGAGTGCCCAGACGACGGCCACCACTGCGGCGTAGGCGATGAGGACCCCGCCCCAGCGGGGCACGCCCCGGCGCTCGACGGCGGTGACCAGCGGGTCGAGCACGAAGGCCAGCGCCAGGCCGATGACGAATGCGGGCAGGGCGCCACGAGCCGACCAGAGCAGCCACGCCAGCAGCACGCCGGTCGCGGCGACGAAGAGCCCCAGGCGGTGGCGTCGCAGGGCGGCCAGGAAGTCGCTCACGGCGGACATGCTACGGGACCCGGCCCGGCGCTGGCCGTGGCCGCGGGCGAGCGGTACCATCGGCGGACCGATGAGCACCCGCACCCCGGAGCAGCCACGCCAGCGCTGGCAGCTGCTCTTCGCCCGACGCCACCCCGCGCTCCGCATCCGGCAGGCCGAGCTGCTGGCCGAATTCGAGCGTGCGTTCCGAGAGGCCGGGCTGCCGCTGGCCCAGTCGAACGCGCAGCGCCCGCGCCCCCGTCTGAAGTTCGCGGCCAACCTGCCGGTCGGCATCGAGCTGCGCGGCGAGGTGCTGGAGGCGTACTTCGACGACCTGGTCCCGATCGGGCGGATCCAGGCCGCGGCGGCCCTGTTGCCGGAGGGCATCGAGGTGGTCGACGCGCGCGAGGTGTGGCACGGCTTCCCGTCGGCTGCCTCGCAGCTGCGTGGCGCGGAGTACGAGGTCGAGGTCAGGGGTGGCGAGGAGCTGACCAGCGACGCTCTGCGGGGCGCGATCGTGCGCCTGCTCTCCGCCCGGCAGCTCCCCGGGAAGCGGCGTCGCGGCGAGAGCGAGCGCCGCGCCGACGCCGGTCCCCGCGACCTGCGGCCGCTGCTGGAGGACGCGGAGGTGGTCGAGGTCGACGAGGATGCGCATCGGGCGCGTCTGCGGCTCGTCCTTCGCCTCGACGCCAGCGGGGCCGGGCGGCCGGAGGACGTGGTGGGCGCCCTGGACATCCCGTTGCGGGCCGGCGCGGCGGTCCGCACGCGCCTCCTGTTCGTTGACACTCCACCCATCGCCCGGTAGACTCGCCGTCCCGCGGGCTGCTCGTCTGCCCGCTTCGCCGTGCTCGACGCCCTCGCGGGCGCAGGCACGGCCTATGGCAACGAACACCCTGGAGAAGATCATGTACGCCGTCGTCAGCAGCGGCGGAAAGCAGTACCGGGTCGAGGCCGGCAGCACGCTCACGCTTGAGCGGCTGCAGGGCGAGCCGGGCGCATCGGTTACCTTCGATCGCGTCCTCCTGATCGGGGACGGCGACGACGTCACCGTCGGCACCCCCGTCGTGGCGGGCGCGTCGGTCAGCGCCACCGTCCTCGGCGAGGCCCTTGGGCCGAAGCTCGTGATCTTCAAGTTCAAGCAGAAGGTCAAGTACCGCCGGCGCACCGGGCATCGGCAGCATCTGACCCGCGTGCGGATCGACGCGATCAACCCGACCGCCGGCGCGGCGCGCGCCGCCGAAGAGCCGAAGCCGAAGCGCGCCGCGCGTCCGCGAGCGGCGAAGGCAGCAGCCTCCGAGGTCGCGAGCGAGGCACCCGCCGAGGCGGCAGCGGCCGACAAGCCGAAGGCGCGGCGCACGCCGAGGCCGAAGGCCGCGGCCAAGGAGTAGGCAGATGGCACACAAGAAGGCCGGCAGCTCGAGCCGGAACGGCCGCGATTCCGAGGGGCAGCGGCTCGGCGTAAAGCGCGGCGACGGCCAGCAGGTGCAGGCCGGCACGATCATCGTCCGCCAGCGCGGGAGCACCTTCCATCCGGGCGAGAACGTGGGGATGGGGCGTGACTACACGCTCTTCGCCACGAGCGCCGGCACCGTCAAGTTCACCCACGAGACCCGTCACAAGAAGCGGGTCAGCGTCACCGCCGCCGATTCCGCGGCGTAGACGACACCCAGATCCCAGGAGCCATGCCATGAAGGCCGAGATTCATCCGCAGTACCATCAGGCGCAGGTGCACTGCGTCTGCGGGACCACCTTCACCGTCGGGTCGACCGTGGAGTCGATCCGCGTCGAGGTCTGCGCGAATTGCCATCCCTTCTACACCGGAACCCAGAACATCGTCGACACCGCCGGCCAGGTCGAGCGGTTCCAGCGGCGCATGGAGCGGTCGCGCCGCTAGCCGGGCCATGCGGCGCGGCCTGAGCGGCTGGCC